>Ga0179587_10001134_pt1 | contig 11825 bp, 15 predicted proteins | sample CZODoug2_1_08_16_FD_185932 | JGI IMG/M metagenome (GOLD analysis project Ga0179587, IMG submission 185932) | Vadose zone soil fungal communities from Angelo Coast Range Reserve, California, USA - CZODoug2_1_08_16fungal | ecosystem: Environmental > Terrestrial > Soil > Vadose zone | place: USA...
AGTCCAAGCGATGAGCCAGCAAGACCCGTTCGGCCCGGACGCCAGCGCACTGACCCAGTTCCTGTCGCTGACCACGTCGCCGCAGTCGATGCAGGTGTCGACCAGCAGCGAGGGCTCGGTGCGCATCGTCAATCTTGGCACCACTCCGGCTTATCTCGCCTTCGGCAGTTCGAGCGTTACCTCCGTGATTCCAAGTTCAACAACAGCCGGCACCGGTATGCAACTGCTGCCTAACTCGGCTGAAATATTTCGTAATCGCCCTGCCATGTGGCTGTCGGCCATGAGTAGCGCGGCTGGCAATACATTGACGTTCACTCCGGGCCAGGGGATGTAATGCTGCGTGCCTTTGCGCCGACATCGCCGCTCAAGGCGGTCTTTGAGTCGGCGATCCCGATGATCGACGGGCCCAGCGGCTCGATGGCCAATAACGGTGCCGTCACGCTCGGCACGGCGCTGGTGTCCGCGGTGGCCTATGCCAACGCCTATATCCGAATGCCAGCCGGAGCGATTGCGGCCGGCGTCCCGGCTGCCGATACCTGGTACTTCTGCCAGATGTCCAGCGCCACGGTCGGCATCGTTTACAACAATATCTATACGAGCGGTGTGCCAACCGTCCCTGCCGTGCTGGTTCCATTCGTCACGACCGGCCCGGGTGCCTATTCCGGGGTGACCGGGGCCGTGAACGCCTACACGATCGCGGTCCCGGGCAACACACTGGGCCCGAACGGCACGCTTTACTACGAGGGTGCTGCCACGGTCAACAGCAGCGGCAACAACAAGATCACGGCATTTTTGTTCGGCGCAACGACGTTTCACAGCCGCACCGACACGGCCGTGAACAGCGAGGGCTTTTCCAAGCGCTTCCAGAACCGCGGCGTTGCCAATATCCAGATCAGCAACGAACCACAGGGGCAGGCGGTTCCGGTCAACGCAGGCGGCGGTCTGGTGATCAGCGCGGAGGACACCACGCAGAGCAAGAATGCGGTATGGCAGATGAACATGGCCACGGCCACGGACTGGATCGTGTACGAGCGTTTTTTCTTGGGGATCTTTCCAGGATGACTACCCTGCATTTGGATGACCCGATGCTCAAGGTGCTTCGCGCAGCGGTCGCAAAGCTGCCGAGCAAGATCGGCGCGCCCTTCATGGCCAACATCGAGCAGCAGATCAAGAAGCAGAAGAGCAGAGGCATCGCAGAATTTGTTGCAAGTGGACAAGTCCGCACCGACCCGGCTGGCCGGCACCCTCGCAGCAGCTTAGGCGAGAACATATAAAGAGGGATCACCATGGCAGTGACCGTAACCGCGCAATTGCTCGATGCGCTGCGCAATCAGATTCTGACCTCCCTTTATGGGCGGCGCGACGGCATCGATGCGAATGAGTACAACATCGGCCCGAAGGATTTCAGAGTGCAGATCGAGTCGATCGGCACGACGGCCGCAAGCAGCTTGACCAATTACGGCATCACGTGCCTGACCTGCACGATTGCATCCTCGGCGATCTACACGTTACCGGGTGGCGCACCGGGCGTTCAGGGCAAGCAGATCATCCAGACGTCGACCAGCACGCTCGGCTATGTGATCCGCGCCGGATCGAGCGTTACGTTCCTGACCACGGCCGGGTCGAGTTTCAATCAGATGACGTTTTCGGCGCAAGGAGCTACCCAGGAACTGGTTGCGATCTCGTCCCTGACATGGGCAACCAAGAACACCGCCAATTCCGGCGTCACCTTCTCGACGTTCTGACCATGGCTGATCTTCTCCTCGGGCCTCCAGGGGCCGACAAGATCGCCATCATCGGCAGCGCACCGAGCTCGATCCGCTTGGCGCCCTTCCGCGACAAGTCCTGGGCGTGCTGGGGCTGTTCGCCCGGCGCCTACGGGTTTTGCGAACGTAAGGACGCGTGGTTCGAGCTGCATCGCTGGGAGCCGCAGGAGCCTGGTTTCCCGAATGATCCGAATGCCAAGCCGTGGTACTCGCCCGAGTACATTCGCTTCATGGAACTGATGGACGGACCAGTCTTCATGCTGCAGCCGGTGCCATCGGTGAAAAACTGCGTGCTGTATCCATTTGAGCAGATGCTCAAGAAATACGGCCCGTATCATTTCACCTCGACCATGGCTTGGATGCTGGCCTATGCGATCGAGCAGAAGCCCAAGGCGATCGGACTATGGGGAGTGGACGTCTCGGCCAACGAGGAGTACGCGCGTCAGCGGCCCGGCGTGCAACACTTCCTGGGGTTGGCCAAATCGCTCGGCATCGAGATCGTCATTCCGCCCGAGTCGGACGTGCTGCAGCCGTGTACGCTGTACGGAATCGCGGAGACGCACCCGCGATTCGTGAAGCTCCTGGCGCGCAAGGCCGAGCTCGAAGGCAGGCTCAAGGGCGCGGAGGCCACGATCTCGCAGCTGCAGGGCGAGGCTCTCTTCCTACGCGGGGCATTGGACAACCTCGCCTATATCTTCAACCACTGGGTGATGGACATCGACCCGCAGATCGAGATGGCGGTGTCGCGCTCGGCCACGCTGGCGCAGATTCCGGATCCGGTGACCGCGATGCGCTCGGGCGGCTGGCCGGACGGAGCGACGCCGAACAGGCCGGAGCAGCCCAGCGTCGCGATGCCCGATCGCAATGGGGCTGATGCGCCGGCGGTCAGACCGAGCGCCGAGTTTGAGTTGGCGACCAAGACGGCATGAGCGACATCGACTACCTGCTGAAGAAGTTCTCCGACATGAAGCCGGCTGAATACGCGCAGGTGGTCGACACGGTCAATGCCGCGACCTCGAACCTGCGCTGGGTGCCCAACCCTGGTCCGCAGACCGAGGCGTACTTTTGCCAGGCCGATGAGCTGCTCTACGGCGGCGAACCTGGCGGTGGCAAGTCCGCCTTGCTCATCGGCCTGGCATTCAATTGCCACGGCCGGTCCCTGATCATGCGGCGCCAGTACACGGACCTGGGGGGCTTGACGGACTTCGCGATCAAGGTCAACGGGTCGCGCAACGGCTACAACGGCTCGGCGCCTCCGAAGCTGCGCGTCACGGAGGGCCAGTTCATCGACTTCGCCGCCGCGGCCAACGTGGGCGACGAGCAGCACTGGATGGGTCAGGCGCACGATCTGATCGGAGTCGACGAGGCCTACCAGTTCGCCGAGACGCAGATCCGCTTCCTGATGGGCTGGCTGCGCACCGAGAACCCGAAGCAGCGCTGCCGCGTGGTGCTGGCGACCAACCCGCCGCTGTCGGCCGAGGGACTGTGGGTCACCAAGATGTTCGCTCCGTGGATCGACCCGCGCTTTCCGAAGCCGGCCAAGCACGGCGAGCTGCGCTGGTATGTCTCCTGCGAGGACGATGAGGACATCTGGGTCGACGGCGCGCAGCCGGTGCAGGTGGGTGGCCGGATGGTGCGTCCCAAGTCGCGCACGTACATCCATTCGTCGGTATTGGACAATCCGTACTACGCGGGCGGTGACTACGAGCGGCAACTGCACGCGATGCAGGCCTCCACGCGCAACATCCTGCTCGGCGGCTTTCGCACCTCCTTCGAGGACCAGCCCAACCAGCTGATCCCGACCGAATGGATCCTGCTCGCGCAGGAGCGCTGGACGCCACATCCGCCGAGCGACATACCGATGTGCTCGCTTGGGATCGACTGCTCGGGCGGGGGCAAGGATCCGATGGTGATCGCGCCGCGCTTTGATGCGTACTTCGAGAAGATGACCGAGATCAAAGGCTCGGACATTCCGCGCGACCGGGCGGGCAGCTTCTGCGCCGGCAGGGTGCTCGCGATACGCAAGGACGGGGCACTTCCCGTGGTCGACATGGGCGGCGGCTTCGGCGGCTCGATGTATGAGCACTTCCGCAGCAACCAGATCGAGGCCTACGCCTACAAGGGAGCCGAGAGCACCACCAAGCGCACGGTCGACCGCAAGCTCGGATTTACCAACAAGCGCAGCGCCGCGCTATGGGGCTTTCGCGAGCTGCTGGACCCGGACCAGCCCAACGGCTCGCCGGCTGCGCTACCGCCCGACAGTCAGCTGGTGGCTGACCTGTCGGCGCCGACCTTCAAGATGACCGCGCGCGGCATCGAGGCCGAGACCAAGGAATCCGTCTGCGCGCGGCTGGGGCGCTCGACCAACCACGGCGACGCCGCCATCATGGCGTGGTGGGAAGGCGCGCGCCACGTGACACACGCCGACGAGTGGATCGACCGCAGCACGGCGCGCGCGCTGCGCGGCCAGCGGCCCAAGGTCATCCTGGGCGGCCGGGCGCCGCTGACGGCGCAGCGGAGCAACCGCCAATGACCGCCGTCATCGTATGCAACTTCCCACCGCTGCTTGAGCAACCAGTGCTGCTTGAGTTTGTCATGCCTGGATTGGCGACTATGGGAGCCTTCAGCCCACCTATTTCCTATAAGGCGTGGTTGCTCAATCCTCGTGCTGCATCCCGTGGAGAACCTCCACTATGGCGGCTTGGGCCATGACAGTGACAGAGACCGCGGCGCCGGTTGCCACCACCTATCGCATCGTCGAGGGCGCGATCGACGGCAGGCAGGATGAATTGCTGCCGCTGCTGGCGGCCCATCGCGACGAGCTGGCCACGCACAAGGCGCTGATGCGGTTCGCGCCGGACTTCGGCAAGCACATCGATCTGCAGCGCAAGGGGCTGCTCTTTGTCCTGTTCGCCTATCACGGCGAGCGCCTGATCGGCTACTCGTCTACGATCATCTGCCCGCACCTGCATTACCCGGACCTGCTACACGCCCATAACGATCTGCTGTTCGTGGCACGGCCGCACCGCAAGGGACGCATCGGGCTGGCCCTGATCAACCGGACCCGGGATGCGGCGCGCGTGCGAGGCGCCGAGTTCATGACGTGGCACGCCAAGCCGCGCACCGCCCTGGCTGCGCTGCTGCCGCGTCTCGGGTGCACTTTGCAGGACGTCATATTTGGGGAGGAATTGTGATGGGCTTTTCCAGCGCGCTGGCTTCGATCGGAAGCTGGATCAGCGCCAACGCGGGCGCCATCACCGCCGTTAGTGGCGCCGCCGCTGCGGCCGGCACGACCTACGCGGCGCTGAGCGCCCCGGGGCCTGCCAAGCCGCCGCAATTGCCTGCTCAGATCGCGCAGCCTCCGCCCGTGGATCAGACACAGCTGCAGCAGCAGCAGTCGTTCGCGCAGCAGATGGCCAATCGGGGGCGGGCCTCGACGGTGCTCACAAACCAGCCGGATCAGAGCAAGCTTGGGAGCTGACCATCGACGCCAAGCAACTGCGCGAACTGTCAGACATGTTGTTCCAGAAGATGCTGCCTCTTAGATCGCTTTGGCAGGAGATCTCGGACCATTTCTATCCGGAGCGCGCCGACTTCACGATCTGGCGGCCGCTTGGCACGGACTTCTCTTCGAATCTGATGACCTCCTTCCCGATCCTGTGCCGGCGCGACATGGGCAACGCCTTCGGCACGATGCTGCGGCCGACGGCCAAATCCTGGTTCCATCTGCAGCGCCGCTATGAAAAAAAGTCGGACTCGGACACGCACTCCTATCTGCAGTGGTTCGAGGAGACGCAGCGGCGCGCCATGTACGACCCGATGTCGCTGTTCGTCAAGGCGACCAAGCAGGCCGATCACGACTTCGCCGCCTTCGGCCAGTGTTCAATCTCGGTGGAGATGAATCGCAACCACGACGGGCTGCTGTACCGATGCTGGCATCTGCGCGATATGACGTGGCAGGAAAACGAGAATGGGCAGATCGGCTTCGTCGCGCGCAAGTGGAAGCCGACCGTACAGACCCTGGTGCGCACGTTCGGCGATCGCGTGCACGAGAAGATCAAGACCCTGAATTTGAAGACGCCGTTCGAGGAGTTCGAGGTCTACCACTTCGTGTGCGATGCGGACATGTACGACGACGGTGCGCGGGGCCGACCGCGCTGGTCGATCTGGTACGACCCGACCCACGACAAGATCATGCAGGCCGATCCAATCTGGGGAAAGCACTACGTGATCCCGCGCTGGCAGACGGTCTCCTCGGCCATCTACGGCACGCAGTACTCGTTCTCGCCCGCGACGGTGGCGGCGCTGCCGGATGCGCGCCTGATTCAGGCCATGACCTACACGCTGCTCGAGGCGGGCGAGAAGGCGACGTCGCCGCCGGTCATCGCCACCCAGGACGCGGTGCGCTCGGACGTGGCGCTATACGCCGGCGGGATCACGTGGGTCGATGCGGAGTACGACGAGAAGCTGGGCGAGGCCCTGCGGCCGCTCACGCAAGACTTTCGCGGGTTCAACTTCGGCACCGAACTGATCAAGGACACCCGCTCGCTCATCTCCAAGGCCTTCTTCCTGGACACGCTGTCGATGCCGCCGCAGGGCGGACCGGAGATGACCGCCTACGAAGTCGGCCAGCGCGTGCAGGAGTACATCCGCAATGCGTTGCCCCTGTTCGAGCCGATGGAGCAGGAGTACAACGCCGGCGTATGCGACGAGACATTCGAACTGCTGTGGCGTCACGGCGCCTTTGGCGACCCGCGCGCTTGGCCGCGCACCCTGCGGGGTGGATCGGTCGACTTCGTGTTCGAGTCGCCGTTGCACGACGTGATCGAGCAGCAAAAAGGGGACAAGTTCTTGCAGGCTTCCAAGCTGGTCGGCATCGCCATCGGGATGGATCCGACCGCGGCGCAGATCCCGGATGCGTCGGTGGCGCTACGCGACGCCCTGACCGGCATCGGCGTGCCATCGAACTGGATGCATTCGGAAACCGCGGTGAAGGATCGGCAGGCCGTGCAGCAGAAGCAGCAGCAGGCTCAGCGCATGCTCGACTCGATGGAGCAGGGATCGAACGTCGTCAAGAACATGGGCGCGGCGGGGCTTCCGGTGGGCGGCGGTGGGGGCGGCGCCCCGCCGATGCTGCCGGCGCCTGGCAAGGCAGCGGCTCCGGCGATAGCAGCTCCGGCAGCATGAGATGGAGCTGTGGTGTCCTGGCTGCCAAGATGGGATCTCATGGCCATGGCTGGTATGGGCCATCTGCCTCCTGTTGCAATTTCTTGTCGGGGCGATCGTGGCGATCGTTATGTGCTGGGACGAAATCAGGTGGGTGATATGGGTGCTGCGGCATCCAAAGTTGCATTAAATGGTCGAACGTTCGCTCAAAGAACAGCCCGCACCGCGCCGCAAGCTGCCACCCGGCACGCCGTGGGCGCCCTTCGCGTGGGAGCCGGCCGACGTGACGGCATTCCAGGCCATGATGGCCGGCACTGCGGAGCCGTCCCAGCAGCGCCGCGTTCTGGACGTGCTGATCGTGAAGCTATCCGGCACCTACGAATTCCATTACCACGAGTCCCAGCGCGATACCGACTTCGCGCTGGGACGCGCGTTCGTGGGCCAGCAGATTGTCAAACTGCTGCGCCTGAACGTGTCCCGAGAACAAGGAGGATCCGATGCGTAGCCTTTTCCGACTGATGGCTCCGGACGATGCAGCCGGCGGCGCTGGTGGCGCCAGCGGTGGAGCGGGTGGAACGCCGACTCCTGCGCCCGCCCCAGTTGCCGCAGCTGCACCGCCCCCGGCTGTTAGGGCGACGACGGCCGCGGCAGTGCCAGCGCTGGCTCCCGCGCCTGCTGCGGCAGACGACAAGCCGGGCTACTGGCCAGCCGACTGGCGCGAGAAGGCCGCTGGGGGCGATGCAGAGGTCTCCAAGGCTCTGGGGCGCTATGCCACCCCAACCGAAGTCGCCAAGGCGCTGCGTGCTGCCCAGACCAAGCTCGGGGACGTGCTGCCCAAGCTGCCCAAGAATCCATCCGCCGAGGAACTGGCCGACTGGCGCAAGGCGGCCGGTGTGCCGGAGGCGCCGGAAAAATACGACCTGGATCTGGGTAACGGCATCACGGTCGGGGAGATCGACAAGCCGCTGGTGGACGATTTTCTGAAGGTGGCGCATCAGGCCAACCTGACCACCGACCAGAACAAGGCGGTGCTGAAAGCCTATTTCCAGGTTCAGGAAAAGGTCACCGAGGCGCGCGCACAGGAGGACATCCGACTGAAGGACGAATCCGAGGAAACGCTGCGGGCCGAGTGGGGCAAGGAGTTCCGCCCCAACATCAACCGCGTGACGCAGATGCTGGACCGTGTGGGCGGAGCCGAGAAGGTCAAGACGCAGCACGGTACCGAGTAAAAGCTCACCGACCTGATCCTGACCGGGCGGCTGGCCGACGGCATGCCGGTCGGATCATCGCCGGCTGCCCTGAAGCTGCTGCTCGGCTTGGCGCTGATGGAAAACCCGGCCGGCGCGCTGGTACCGGCCGGCGCAGGGCCATCCGGCATCTCGGACGAGATCGCGCAGATCGAAAAATTTATGAACACGAACCGGGCCGCCTACAACAAGGATGAACGGATGCAGGCACGCTACCGGGATTTGATCGACGCCCGCGAGAAGGTCGAATCCAGGGCCAAGGCAGCGTAGGCGGGATCTTGCACAGGACAGAAAGCAGGCATACGATGCACCCGCATGCGGACACCCCGGATCCTCGGCCCCGCACCTATCCAACGCCAGTCGCAAGGCGCCTACTGACGAGGCGCTGGCGCCCGCAAGGGACACCCCAGCAAACGTCACGCGGACACCCCGAACGACGGTTCGCAATGAATCGTTCTCGTAAAGGGGGAATCGCTCATGAGCGATACCGCGTTCCAGATCCAATATCGGCAAGAATTCATCCAGATGTTCGAGCAGCATCAATCGCTGCTGCGCGAGACGGTGACCACCGAGGCGGTGATCAAGGGCCAGCAGGCGATCTTCCTGGTGGCCGGCTCGGGCGGCGCCTCCGCAGTCACGCGTGGCGTGAACGGCCGCATCCCGGCGCGCACCGACGACAACCTGCAGAACACCTGCACCTTGCAGGAGTGGCACGATCTGGTGCGCAAGACTGGCTTCAACGTGTTTGCCTCGCAGGGCAATCAGCGCGCGATCATGCAGATGACCACCATGGCGGTGATCAATCGCAAGATCGACGACCTGATCATCAACGTGGCCCTGGCGGCTGGCACCGTGGCGATCGGCGCCTCTGGCACCGTGCCGACTGTATCGATGTTCCAGAACGGGCGGGTGAAGCTGTCCAACGCGGCGGTGCCGTGGGACAGCAACATCACGTTCCTGTGCCAGCCCTCGATGCTGGCCTATCTGGAGCAGGCCCCGGAATTCGTCAGCGCCGACTGGGTGGACATGCGCCCCTACGCGGGCGGGGAGAACCCGAGCTGGCGCGACAAGCCGATGGCCTACCGGTGGCGCAACGCACTGATCATCGAGCACCCGAACCTGCCTGGCAAGGGAACGGCGGCGGAGCAGTCGTACCTGTATCACAAGACGGCGCTGGGACACGCGATCGACACCTCCGGCATCCAGTCGCCCGTGGGCTACGATCAGGAGCAGGACTACTCCTACGCGCGGGCCACGGCTTTCATGGGGGCGCTGCTGCTGCAGAACACCGGCATCGTCGTGATCACACACGACGGCAGCGCGTACGCCTAACCGCCTGACAACCTAGGAGACCCCTCATGGCATACCAAGGTTCAACGGCGGCTTCAAGCGTTTCCAACCCTCCGGTCAATATCATCCAGACGCTCTCGCAGGGCGGCTTCTCGACGGCGGTGTCGACTGGCATCAACATGGGTTCGACCCAGATCGGCACGACGCTGTTCTCGGTGCCGGGCCGGGCGCTGGGTGGCAACCTGTGGTACTACGCCTCGACTGATGCGTCCTCGACCGTGTTCGCGGCGGGCTACTTCTCGGACGGCTTCAAGCTCGGGATGCGCCCTGGCGATATCTGTTTTGCGGTGTTTTGCTCGAGCCTGGGTTCGAGCCAGACGCTGGCGATCGGATTGATCGGGGATGTGTCATCGACGGCCTTCACGGCCGGAGCGCTTTCGACCAACAGCTGGCTTTCCTCCACGCGCTGACAAGCGCGGCTTTACCCGCAGGGGTTCCCCGAGGCCCCTGCGGCTTTTGACCTAAGGAGCGACAGATGCCCGAAGTCACGACAGCACAGGACAACGCACAGCAAGGCGCCGCCCAGCGTCCCCGCGTGACTACTCAGGCCACGCCCATGCGCATGCGTTTGGCGGAGATCGAGCGCCACGACTGGGTGAATAACGCCGAGTTTGGCACCACGCTGGACGATGTGAAGGAGCCTGGCTATTGGGCGCACATGGCCAAGCAGATGACGCCTTATGACCACATCGAGTGCCGGGTGGACGATTCGACATGGCTCGCCCACCTGCTGGTGCTCGAAGTCGGACGCAACTGGGCGCGCGTGATGGTGCTGAATCATTGGCGGCTGGATGGCTCGGATGTGGCCCAGACCATCCTGCAGGAGCAGTTCCGGATAGACTGGAAGGGTCCGCAGCACAAGTTCGCGGTGATCCGGGTGCGCGATAACGCGATGATCAGCAAGGAGCATCGCACCCGCGAGCAGGCGCAGGACGCGCTGCGCAACTTCGAGCGGACGCTAGGTGCGGCCACTTAGATGGCAGATTCGGCTTCGCAGCTTGCGTTGTACAACTCCGCGCTGCTGCTGTGCGGCTCGCGTGCGCTCGTCTCCCTGACCGAGAATCGCGAGCCGCGCTATCTGCTCGACACGGCCTGGAACGACGGCGCCGTGGACGGATGCCTGGAAGAAGGCCAGTGGTACTTCGCGATGCGCACGGTGCAGCTGGACTTCGATCCGGCAGTGCAGCCGACTTTCGGCTACCGGTACGCGTTCGACAAGCCGGCCGACTGGGTGCTCACGGCGGCGGTGTGCGAGGAAGAATACTTCCGCGTGCCGCTGACGCGCTACTTCGACGAGGCTGGGTTCTGGTACGCGGACCTGCAGACCATTTACGTGCGGTTCGTGTCGAACGATCCGAACTACGGCGGGGCGCTGTCGCGCTGGCCGCGATCGTTCTACGACCTGGTGGCGGCACGGCTGGCCAGAAAGATCAGCTTCAAGATCTCCCAGGACGAGGCGACGCTCAAGCGCATCATGGACGCCGAAAAAGCGGCCAAGATCCAGGCCAAGAATCGCAGCCACATGGCTGATCCGACGCAGTTCCCGGCGCAGGGATCGTGGACGCGCGCGCGGCAGCGGTTCCTCAACCGGCGCGACGGGGGCAACACTTCGGGCAACCTCATCGGGTAGGCGGTCGCGCACATGGCGCTGCGCGAGGTCACCTCCCTTTACAGCTTTAACCACGGAATCATCGATCCGTTGGCGCTGGCGCGCATCGATGTGCGGCGCACCGCCATTGCCGCCGCAATCCAGCAGAACTACGTACCGCGCGTGATGGGCTCGATGATGCTGCGCCCCGGCTTCGCGTACCTGGGTCAGACGCTCGCCAACAATCCGGCCCGCTTCCTACAATTTGTCAAGAACACGGTCAGTTCGCTGGCGCTGATCGAGTTCACACCCGGGGCGATGCGGATCTGGCAGAACGACACGCCGATCGTGCTGACGGCAGTCACCACCAGCATCTTCAACTTGCAGCCGGGCTGGACTTCCTGGGTCAACAACTCGGAGACCGGTGCCAGCGTCACGCAGAACCTGGACATCCTTTTCACCTCGAACGGCTTCTCGGCGGCGATCCTGGATCAGGTGGTAACGGTTGGCGTCAACGCCAACAAGGAGCACACGCTCAAGATCATCGTGGGCGCCAGCACGGCGTCGAACCGGGTCAATCCGTTCGCGATCCACCTCGTGATCGGAACCAGCAACACCGATAACTCGTACATCGACACGATGCTGGACCCTGGCGTGCACCTGATCTCGTTCACGCCCACGAGCAATTTCAATCTCCGCCCGCGGTCC
>Ga0179587_10001137_pt1 | contig 11817 bp, 11 predicted proteins | sample CZODoug2_1_08_16_FD_185932 | JGI IMG/M metagenome (GOLD analysis project Ga0179587, IMG submission 185932) | Vadose zone soil fungal communities from Angelo Coast Range Reserve, California, USA - CZODoug2_1_08_16fungal | ecosystem: Environmental > Terrestrial > Soil > Vadose zone | place: USA...
TGGCGCGCGGCTGTTGGTCGTGCGACCCGGCTCGGTGCCGGAATTGGCCGACCACGTCGTGCGGGATCTCCCGGGACTGCTGCGGCCCGGCGACGCCCTCGTGGTCAACGACAGCAAGGTTATTCCGGCACGATTGACCGGGCGGCGGGTTGGGCGCGGCGATGCCGAGCCCATGATCGAGGCAACCCTGCATCAGCGCCTCGACGGGGCGCGTTGGCGCGCCTTCGCAAAGCCTGGCAAGCGCCTGGCGGTGGGGGACGTCATTCGCTTCGGCCCCGAAGGTAAAGTGTGCTTCCTCGGCCAGCTCGATGCCACCGTCGAGGAAAAAGGCGAGGGTGGCGAGGTGACGCTCGCCTTCGCGTTCCATGGCGCCGTGCTCGACCAGGCGATCGAGGAACGCGGAACCATGCCGTTGCCGCCCTATATTGCCTCGCGGCGGGAGGCCGATGGGCGCGATCGCGACGACTATCAGACCATGTTCGCCCTCGAGGAAGGTGCCGTCGCGGCGCCGACCGCCGGGCTGCATTTCACGCCCGCGCTGGTCGCCGCGCTGCAAGACCGCGGCATCGCGCTCCATCGGGTGACCCTGCATGTGGGGGCCGGCACCTTTCTCCCGGTCAAGGCGGCGGATACGGCCGACCATCGCATGCAGGCGGAGCACGGCAGCGTGAGCGCCGAGACGGCGGACGTGCTCAATGCGGTCCGCCGCGCCGGCGGCCGCCTTGTTGCGGTCGGCTCGACGTCGTTGCGGCTCATCGAGAGCGCGAGCCGGGAGGACGGGATCGTTCGTCCGTTCGCGGGCGAGACCGCGATGTTCATCACGCCCGGCTATCGCTTTCGGGCGGTCGACGTGCTGATGACCAATTTCCACTTGCCGCGCTCGACCCTGTTCATGCTGGTCGCAGCCTTTTGCGGTCTTGACGTTATGCGAGAGGCCTATGCGCACGCCATTGCGGCGGGCTATCGCTTCTATTCCTACGGGGATGCCTGTCTGCTGTTCCGCGCTTAGACCAACATCACCGCCGAATCGTCGGGTTACGCGCGGATTCGAGCGCTGGATCCTCCAACCGCGCCGTGCTGGCGTTAACCCAGCCTACGGCTGTGCAGAGTGTGAGATTCTCCCGATGCCCGCAGCCTTCCAGTTTCATCTGATCGCCACCGACGGGGCCGCGCGCTGCGGCGAGATCATGACATCCCGCGGACGGGTGGCGACGCCGGCCTTCATGCCGGTCGGCACCCAGGCCACCGTCAAAGGCATGCTTCCCGAGGCGGTGCGCGCCGGCGGCGCCGACATCGTTCTGGGCAATACCTATCATCTGATGCTGCGCCCCGGCGCCGAGCGCATTGCGGCGCTCGGGGGCCTGCACAAATTCATGAACTGGCCGCATCCGATCCTCACGGATTCCGGCGGCTTTCAGGTCATGTCCCTGTCGGGCCTGCGCAAGGTCGAGGAGCGGGCGGTGACTTTCCGCTCCCATCTAGACGGCGCCATGATCGAGCTCACGCCCGAGCGTGCGATCGAGGTTCAGGCGCTGCTGGACTCCGATATCGCCATGCAGCTCGACGAATGCATCAGGCTGCCGGCGCCGCGCGCCGACATCGAGCGCGCCATGCGACTGTCGTTGCGCTGGGCCGAACGCTCCAGGCGTGCCTTCGAGGCTTTGCGGCGAGCGCAGGCGGGCGGCGCCTTGTTCGGCATCGTCCAGGGCGGCGACGACCCAAGCCTGCGCCTGGAGAGTCTGCGCGCGCTCATCGATATGGACTTTCACGGCTATGCGATCGGCGGGCTCGCGGTCGGCGAGGCGCCCGCGGCGATGCTCGCGACGGTCGAAGGCGTGGCACCGGCGCTGCCCGCGGATCGGCCCCGCTATTTGATGGGGGTCGGCACGCCCGCCGATATGCTCGAGGCGGTGGCGCGCGGCATCGATATGTTCGACTGCGTGCTCCCGACCCGCAACGGCCGGCATGGTCTCGCCTTCACGCGCCTGGGGCCGATCAGCCTGAAGAACGCGCGCCATGCCGAGGATCCGCGGCCGCTAGATGAGACGAGCTCCTGCCCGGCGGCGCGGGACTATTCGCGTGCCTATCTGCACCACCTGATCAAAGCCGGCGAGATGCTCGGCGCTATCCTGCTGACGATGGTCAATCTTTCCTACTATCAGGAGCTGATGGCGGGAGCGCGGGCCGCGGTCACGGCCGGCAGATTCGAGGACTTCCGTAACCAAACACAGGCGATATGGGTGCAAGGCGACGTTCCGACGCGTTAAGACCGCTTTCGGACGCGTTAAGAACCGCGTTCGGCCGCCACAAAACCGCCCGCAAGGGTCTCGACGACCGCGTCGCGTCGACGCAAGATGTGCCCGATCTCACCGATGTCGGCGCCGCAACCGCCGACCGCCTTAAGAGGATTGCAATGGCCATCAGCTTAAAGGTCAACGGGGTGGTTCACTCGGTCGCGGCCGAGCCCGACACGCCCTTGCTCTATGTGCTGCGCAACGATCTTGAGCTCAACGGCGCCAAGTTCGGCTGTGGTCTCGAGCAGTGCGGCGCCTGCACGGTCCTGCTCGACGGCGTGCCGACCCGGTCATGCGTGCGGGCCATCCAGGACATCGGCCAGCAGGAGGTCACGACCATCGAAGGTCTTGGCACTGTCGACAAGCCCCATCCGCTGCAACAGGCGTTCATCGACGAGCAGGCGGCGCAATGCGGATACTGCATCAACGGCATGATCATGACCGCCAAGGAATTGCTCGATCGCATTCCGCACCCCACCGAAGCCGACGTGCGCGCAACCTTGGCACCGAATCTCTGCCGTTGCGGCACCCACAATCGCATCGTCCGCGCGGTGTTGCGGGCGGCCCAGGCGAACGGGAAGACCTGACCATGAACGCTCCCCAACTCTCTCGGCGTGAATTCGCAGCCGCGCTCGGCGGCATCGTGCTCTCCTTCAGCCTCGTGCCGCGCCTCGCTCTGGGCCAGCAGGCGGCGCTGCCTGGTAGCCTCAATAGCAACCGCATGCTCGATGCGTGGTTGCGCATCAATCCGGATGGCACCGCGACCGTGTTCACCGGCAAGGTGGAGCTCGGCCAAGGTATCCTCACCGCGCTCGCGCAGATTGCCGCCGAGGAGCTCGACCTGCCGCTCTCCCGTCTCAAGATGATCTCCGGCGACACCGGCCAGACTCCGAATGAGGGGCAGACCGCCGGCAGCCAATCGATCGAAGCCAGCGGGACGGCGCTGCGGATGGCGGGCGCGGAGGTGCGCGCGATACTCATGGAGCTCGCGGCCAAGCGGTTCGGGGTTGCGGTCGATACCTTGAGCGCCAGCGATGGCGTCATTTCCGGCCGCGATGGCCGCAAGGTCGGCTATGGCGAGCTCGCGGGCGAGGTCGATCTGCATCGCGAAGCGACCGCCAAGGTAGCGCCTAAGCTGCCCGCCGAGCACAAGATCGTCGGCACCGCGGTCCCGCGCCGCGACATCCCGGCCAAGGTGACGGGCGGCGCCGCCTATGTGCAGGATGTCCGTCTGCCCGGCATGCTGCATGGCCGCGTGGCGCGCCCGCCGCGCTACGGCGCCAAGCTCGAGAGCTTCGACCAGGCGGCCGTCAAGGCGATGCCGGGGGTGACCGCCGTCGTGCGCGACGGCAGCTTTCTGGGGGTCGTCGCCGAGCGTGAGGAGCAGGCCATCAAGGCGCGCGACGCCCTGAAAAAGTCCGCCCGCTGGTCGGGCGGCAACGAGCTGCCCGACCCGGCCAAGATCCACGAATACCTGCTATCCCGGTCGATGGAGGACAAGGTCATCAGCGACAAGCAGGCGGCGCTCCCCGACGGCGCCATACCGATCGAGGCCACCTATCATCGGCCGTACATGGCGCATGCCTCGATTGGCCCCTCATGCTCGGTCGCCCAGATGGAGGGCGGCAAGCTGACGGTCTGGACCCATACGCAAGGCGTGTTCCCACTGCGTGCCACCATGGCCAAGGCGCTCGACATGCCGGCGGGCGCGATCCGCTGCATCCATGTCGAGGGTTCGGGCTGCTATGGTCACAATGGGGCCGATGACGTCGCCCTCGATGCGGCCTTGCTGGCCCGCGCGATGGCGGGGCGGCCGGTGCGCGTGCAATGGATGCGCGACGACGAGTTCATGTGGGAGCCCCTGGGCGCCGGCATGGTGATGCGCGCGCGCGCCGCTCTCAAGGACGGCCGCATCGTCGATTGGAACTACGATGTGTGGAGCAACACCCACAACATGCGGCCGGGTGACCCGGACGGCGTCAATCTGCTGGCGAGCTGGTATTTAGAAAAGCCGAAACAGCCAGCCCCGCCGCGCGGGGCCCCGCAACCGGCGGGCGCCGGCGACCGCAACGCGATCCCGCTCTACGAGCTGCCGCGTCAGCACATCACCAGCCACCTGATCAAGGAGATGCCGCTGCGGGTGTCGGCGCTGCGCACGCTCGGTGCCTATGCCAACGTGTTCGCGATCGAATCGTTCATGGATGAGCTGGCGGCGGCCGCAGAGGCCGATCCGGTCGCGTTCCGCCTCGCTCATCTCAAGGATCCGCGCGCCAAGGCGGTGATCGAGAAGGTCGCCGAGGCTGCCGGCTGGAAGCCGGGAGAGAAAGGAAACGGGGTGCACGGGCGCGGCATCGCTTTTGCGAAATACAAGACGCTGGCCACCTATGTGGCGGTCATCGTCGACCTCGAGCTTGATCGCGGCAGCGGCCGGATCAAGGTGCCGCGCGCCTTCGCGGCAGTGGATTCCGGACAGATCATTAATCCCAGCGGCCTGATCAACCAGATCGAGGGCGGTATCGTGCAGTCCACCAGCTGGACGCTGCACGAGGAGGTGCAGTTCGACAGAACCGGCATCCTGTCCCAGAGCTGGGACAGCTACCCGATCCTGACCATGGACGAAGCCCCCAGGGTCACGACCGTGCTTATCGATCGGCCGAATGAGCACCCACTGGGCGCTGGCGAGGCGGCGCAAGGGCCGACCGCAGCTGCGATCGCCAATGCGTTAGCGGCCGCCACCGGCAAGCGTATCCGCGAGCTGCCGTTGCGTCCCGAGCGGGTCAAGGCCGCGCTGGCATAAGGGAATCCGGCCCAATCAAGCCTATTCGGCAGGCTGCTGTCTCGCCGTGCCGGCCTCGCCTTGGCTGGCGGTGCTCTTTTACGGCCTGCCCGCTTTACGGCCTGCCCGCGACATGAAAAATTGTCGGGGGGCCATGTCGGGTGGCGATGACCGGCAGTTCAACAAATGCAGGAAGACAGCGGGGAGAACTTGTCCATCAAGGTGAACTTCGCGGCCATAATGTGCCGCGCTGCTGTGGGGGCGGCGCTCGCCGGTGCGCTTGCTCTTGTCGCCAGCCTGGCGGCGGCGCAGACCCGGAAGGAGCCTCCAAGAATAGGCGATCCGCCGGAGGCGATGAACTTGCGCTTGGTCGGTTACAACGACGTGCAGGGGCGCACCGCCTATCAGCCCACGATCTTCAAGCAGGGCGGCCGTTACATCGCCTATATCGGGCATCAGGGCGGCGCCGGCGAGTTTGCCAAGCCGCTCAACCCGCAGCAGCGGTGCGGAATGATCGGCGGCCAGCAGCGCTGCAGAACACCATGATTCAGAGCAACAATGCCGGGACGGACGACGGCGGCTACATCTATGTGGCGGATCGCGTCAATACCGGGTTACATATCGTGGAACTGACCGGGGCAGCGCGCGATCGCGGGACTGCCGCCGTTGTAGCGCCAAGCCGTTGTAGCGCCAAGCCTTTGTAGCGCTAAGCCTTTGTAGCGCTAAGCCTTGCGGATCATTGTTCGAGAACATTCGGAGAAAGAGCGTCAAGAACATGACTGGCACACTTGGGAGGATCGCCATGACACGTATCAACATGACACGCACCAACACGAGACGCATCAACATGCTTGTTGTCGCGCCGACCATGCTTGCGGCCCTCGCGCTCGCAACGTCGGCAAACGGGGAAATGCAGAAGATTGGCGCGCCGCCCGAGGCCATGAACATGCGCCTGGTCGGCTACAACGATCTGCAGGCGCGCAGCGCCTATCAGCCGACCATCGTGCATCAAGGCGACCGCTACATCGCCTATATCGGACATCATGGCGGCAACGCCGACGTTCCCAAGCCGATCAATCCGCAGACCGGCGAGGCGGAGTTCAACGGCACCTCGATCGTCGACGTCACCGATCCGGCGCGTCCCAAATATCTCAAGCATATTCCGGGCACGGCGGGCGCCGGCGAAGGCGGCGGCGCCCAGATGACACGCGTCTGTGCCGGTGCGAGCCTGCCGCGTGCCGAGCGCGGCAAGTTCTATCTGTTGCGCACGTTGGGCACGCAAGGGCACGAAACCTGGGACGTCACCGATCCGGCCAAGCCGGTGCTGCTGGCAAGCATCGGCGGCAACTACAAGGATACGCACAAGAGCTGGTGGGAATGCGACAGTGGCATCGCCTATATCGTCTCCGCGGTGCCCGGGTGGCGCGTCAACCGGATGACCGAGGTCTACGATCTCGGCGATCCGGCCCATCCGGTGAAGATCCGCGACTTCGGCCTTCCGGGCCAGGAGCCCGGCTCGACCGGGCCGGTGCCCACGGAGGTTCACGGCCCGATCGCGCTGCCGCAGAACAACCGCATTTATTTCGGCTATGGGAGCAGCAAGGGCGGCATCCTGCAGATCGTCGATCGCGACAAGCTCTTGAAGGGACCGAAGGAGCCGACGCCCGAGAACCTGCGCTACCCTGAGATCGGGCGACTGGAGATTTCACCGCTGGTCGGCGCTCATACGGCCTTCCCGATGCTGCAGATGCCGATCGCCGAATTCGCCAAGGATGGCTATTCGACCCGCGATTTCGTCATGATTGTGAACGAGGCGACGCAGAACGAATGCAAGCCGCAAGGTCGCGAGATGGTCTGGTTCGCCGACGTCACCATCGAAGCCCATCCGATGATCGTGTCCAATTTCATGGTGAAGGAATCGAGCGGCGATTTCTGCTCGCGGGGAGGGCGCTTCGGTGCCCATTCCTCCAACGAGAGCATGGCGCCGGTCTTCTACAAGAAGCTCGCTTTCGTCACCTTCTTCAATGCCGGCGTGCGTGCGATCGACGTGCGCGATCCCTATCAACCCAAGGAGGTCGGCTATTTCATCCCGGCCATCACGGAAGCGACCGACAAACGCTGCATCAGGGTCGATGGCCAGCCCAAATGCAAGGTCGCCATCCAGACCAACAATGTGGAGACCGACGATCGCGGCTACATCTACATCGTGGATCGTGCCAATACCGGTCTGCACATTCTCGAACTCACCGGTGCGCCGCGCGCGATTGCCGGGCTGCCTCCGCTTCAATGACAGGAGACGACATGAAACTCACGCCCAGCACGTCGGGAACATTCGCGATTGCGCCGACGCCGTTCCATGACGATGGCCGCATCGATACGGTCTCGATCGATCGGATGACGGACTTCTATTTTGAGACCGGCTGCAACGGCATCACGGTGCTCGGCATCATGGGCGAGGCGCCCAAGCTCGAGCCCCAAGAGGCCCTCGATATCGCCTGCCGCATGATCAAGCGGGCGGCGAGCGCCCCCATCATCGTCGGGGTGTCGGCGCCCGGCTTTGCCGCCATGCGTTCGCTCGCGCGCAGCGTCATGGAGGCGGGCGCGGCCGGCGTGATGATCGCGCCGGTGCCGACGCTGCGAACCGACGATCAGATCACAAGCTATTTCCGCCAGGCGGTTGAAGCGATCGGCGCTGATATTCCGTGGGTCCTGCAGGACTATCCGTTGACCCTGACGGTGCAGATGACGCCGGGGGTCATCCGCCGCATCATCCAGGACAATCCGTCCTGCCAGATGCTCAAGCACGAGGACTGGCCGGGGCTCGAAAAGATCACGGCGCTGCGCGGCTTTCAGAACGACGGCTCGATGCGGCCGGTTTCCATTCTCACCGGCAATGGCGCGCTGTTTCTCGATTTCGAGATGGAACGCGGGGCCGACGGGGCGATGACCGGCTACGCATTCCCGGACATGCTGGTCGACGTGGTGCGGCTTTCGAAGGAGGGCGGTCGCGACGCCGCGCACGATCTGTTTGACGCGCACCTCCCGCTCATGCGCTACGAGCAGCAACAAGGCGTCGGCTTGGCGGTGCGCAAATACGTGATGGTGCGACGCGGGGTCCTCACGTCTGATGCGCAACGCAAGCCGGGCTCGAGCCTCAGCCCCATCGCCAAGACCGAGGTCGACTATCTGCTGACGCGGCTCGCCCGCATCGACAAGCGCGCGCAGCTTAAACCGAGGCTGGCCCAGGCATCGTGAAGGCAAGGTTGATCGGAAAAGGCCAATGTGAGTGGGCAAAGGCGCGTAGCGCCGCGCCCACGTTGGCATCGGCATATTGACCGCCGCCGAACGTGGGGGGCGCCATAGCCGCCGAAGATTGGCGTAGAGGCTCTGCCGGCGCCTTTGCCCAGCCTACAAAGCGTTCTTCGAAACCGCCGCGCGACCCGATAACCGTCACATCGTGCCGTAGAGCCACTCCATTCCATCATAGGCCTGCTCGGCGCTGCGGCCACCGAGCATCTGGTCGCGCAGCTCGGCCGCGGGGCCGCGGGCGTGATAGAAATCGCCGTAGACGCGCGCCATAATCTGCACGCGCGCTGTGCGAAGGTAGCGTTGCTGGACATAGGCCTGGAATGCGGCAGGCAGGTCGTCGGGCTGCTCGGCCACGTTTTCGGCCAGCCAAACCGCGTCCTCGGTCGCCATGCAGGCGCCTTGCGCTAGATACTGTAGCATCGGATGGGCGGCATCGCCCAGGAGTGTGACCCGCCCTTGGCTCCAGTCCTTGACCGGCTCGCGGTCGCACAGGACCCACATGCGCCAGGTCTCGATGCGCTCGAGCATGCGCAGGACCTCAGGCCGCTGGCCCTTGAAATGCGCCCATAGAAGGTCGGCGTCCGCTTCCGCATTCCAGCCCTCGACATAGCGGTCGGAGTGGAAAACGGCGACCAGATTGTAAAGCTCGCCTCGCCGCAACGGATAGTGCACCAGATGGGTGCGGGGTCCGGCCCACAGAATGACGTCAGGTTGCCAGAGGTCCTCGGGCACTTCGGCGCGCTTGAGCACGGCCCGATAGGCGATGTGGCCCGATACGCGCGGCTTGCCGTCGCCGATGATCTGCTCGCGGATTTTCGACCACACACCGTCGCAGCCGATCAGCGCGCGTCCGCGAATCCGCTCGCCGGTCTGCAGTGCGATGGTGACGCCGTCATCGTCCTGCGCGAAGTCCTCGACCTGTCGCTGTGTCTCCAGCGTGATCAGATTGTTACCCTGGCAGACCTTGAGGAACATGGCATGAATATCGGCTCGATGGGTGACCGCATAGGGCTGCTGGAAGCGGTCGGTGAAGCGCTGGTCAAGCGGCACGCGGGTCACCTGCCGGCCGGTCAGCGCGCAGCGCATTTCCAGCGCGCCTGGTTGCCAGACATCCGCCAGCAGTGCTTGCTTCAGGCCGAGTTTGTCGACCGCGCGGAATATGTTGGGGCCGAGCTGAATGCCGGCACCGAGCTCCTTGAATTCCGATGCCTGTTCGAGCACCCGCACCGGGAATCCCTTGCAGGCGAGCGCATAGGCCGCCGCGAGGCCGCCAATTCCGCCGCCCGCGATCAGGATCGGCTGGCCTTCTTGATAGTTCGTGTGATTGCTCGTCTTGTTGCTGTTCGTCGCGGCCATCGTCGCCCCCGCCGCACCGGCCAGCCGGGCGATGGCCCCAGGTGCGAAAAGCTCCTATCACCGCCGGAGGACCCGGCAACATGGCGCGTGCCGCCTAGCCCTCCGACGAAGTAGGATTACTTCCTCAAGTCAAATTCAGCACGTCATTTCACGACTTGGCCGCGAATTTCGCCGCCCTTATGCGCCTCGGTGTGAATGTTGACGTACCACTTTCCGGCCATCAGATCCGCCGCCTGGGCGTCGGTCAGATCGGCGGAGCCTTTGAGTGGGCTCGTGTTGGGTGTGATCGGTACGGCGACGCCGGCATTCTTGCCGGGGTCGGCCGGACCATGGAAATGGCCGGCGGTCGCGGGGCCTGTCAAGCCGGAATAGGTGCCCTCCCAGCTCAGCTTCTTGGTCGCGGTATCGAAGGTGACCGTGACGGCGCCGGTCCCAGGGCTGTCGTTGGGCGGCACCTCGGTGGCAGCCGCCAAGCTCGCCTTCATGGTCAGGGTTTCGGCGAGCACGGGCGAAGCGGTCGCCAAGCAGGCCGCCACGGCCAGTCCGGCAATTCCTGAATGCAAGATCGTCCTCTGCGTCATGTTTTCCTCCCTGTGGGTTGGCATCTCGAGCACTATACCGCGTCCGAGCGGCGCTTCATCCCCCCTTGAACGCGGCACCGACAATGCGGTTCCGTGCGCGCGGAACCCCTCATCCGGTTCAGAAATCCATGTCAAGCTCGAACTCCGGGAGCAGCTCATATTCCTGTTGCAGCCGTGCGATTGCCGCCATGCATATGCTTTGACACGGTGCCGGCACCGTGTCGCCAAGCGCGTTGATGTGGGCGACCGCCCAATTTGTTTCGGCCCGATCGGATGCCTCGCGCACCGTCACCGCAGCGATACCGGCGCAGACCGCGTGACGATGCATCTCGAGCAAAATCAGCCGCTCGAGTTCCGGTGCGGTCTTCAGCCGCTTTGCCACACTGTCTTTCGGCACAGTTGCTTCGGCCATTCCCATTGATCCGATCGTGGCTTAAACCTGTCATTCTGCCCCGTCACCCGAGAACGAACTCATGCCCAATTTCACGGCCGTCGTCACCCTCCTCGTTGTCATCCTCTACTTTTGGATTGGCTTTCAGGTCGGCCAGGCGCGGGTGAAATTCAGCGTCAAGGCGCCTGCCACGACCGGCCATCCTGATTTCGAACGCGTCTTCCGGGTCCAGATGAATACTCTGGAATGGATGCCCATCTTCCTGCCGGCGATTTGGCTGGCGGCGATCTACGTCAGCGACATTGGCGCCGCGGTGCTTGGCGTCGTTTGGATCACCGGCCGGGCGCTTTACATGCAGGGCTACAGGCAGGCGGCTGAGAAGCGCGAAACCGGCTTCTTCGTGCAGGCGATCGCAGCGGGATTGCTTTGGATTGCAGCACTGATCGGCGCAATGGCGTCGCTGCTGCACGCATAGAGCGCGTTTGCGGAAAGTGGAAGCGCGGCGGTGCGGTAGCGCCGTAGTTGCCCCAGACGTTGCGTGCGACCGCGGTCAACCGACCGGTGCAAATCGGCAACACCCGGCTGCCGGCGAACCACCGCACCATTGTTTTTGTCTTGAACCCGAGCGACCCATCCGGTAGCACCATCCGTGGGGGTTACTCGAACGGGGTTCAATCATGCCCAGAATAGCCATCGCTTCGCTGATCGCTGCCGCTTTCGTCGCAACCACCTTCGCGAATCCATCCGATGCCTTCGCGAAGAAAAGGAAACATTTGGAGAAGCAACAGGTCGTCGCCGTTGCAGAGCCCGTCGGACCATACGGATCGCCGCCCAATTATTATCCGGCGCCGCCGTTTCCGTTTTTTCTGCTGCCGGGTCCGTGGTGGCTCCCAGCCCATCCATAGCTCAGGTTGCCTGAACTTTCGAGCTTGAAGTCGGCCGCGGGTGCGCGGCCGACTTCCAAAAGAACCAGGGAGGAGAAAATGGATTTCAATTCACTGCTGGGCTATCTGTCCAGCTTGGCTTTGCTCTACGCCTGGACCCTGTTCGCGGCCGGGATGTTTGTGTTGGGCGAGAAGATTTGCCGCAGTCTCTTCGGGCAAAGACAGC
>Ga0179587_10001139_pt1 | contig 11814 bp, 16 predicted proteins | sample CZODoug2_1_08_16_FD_185932 | JGI IMG/M metagenome (GOLD analysis project Ga0179587, IMG submission 185932) | Vadose zone soil fungal communities from Angelo Coast Range Reserve, California, USA - CZODoug2_1_08_16fungal | ecosystem: Environmental > Terrestrial > Soil > Vadose zone | place: USA...
CTTGGCTTGACATTGATGGTTCCACGCATCGCTTGGCACCTAGGCATCGGCAGATATGTCGATTACCGGGATGGGGGTCGTGGAAAGAGGTGGAGATAGGTTATGGTATTTACTTTGTTTTCAAAAAAATTAAACAAGCAATTTACTGGCAGGCAAATTTGTTTAATAGATCCTGCTGGTACAAAGAAAGTCTCATAATAGTACAAGATATAGTAATGCGAAATGCTTGTTTCCTGCATATGTCAAATAATACCAAAGAGAGAAAGTCGAAGATATCTAATAAGGACTGTTGACAATGTTGGATCTGCTCTGCGGTGTGTCAGTTTCAGGCGCAAGAGAATGTCGTGTGGGTTTCTTGAGGTTTTTCTTATTGACCGCTAGCACGTTATTCTGCAGGGCGACAATCTACAATAAGGCAGAACGAGTCAGCATCATGACTGGTTTGAGAAAGAACGAGTTGCGCACAATTTCTTTATCGTCACCGAACTTGAAACTGTCTTGGACGACAAAGTCTTCATATTTCTTGATCTCATATCGATCGAGAAGGCCTTTCTTCACTTTCTTAAAGTCCCAAGCAATGACAAATGGCCCGGTCGATGTCACGATGGCATTTTCTTCCTGCCCCTCGCCTTGATTGAATCTAGGTCGCAGATATATTGGCTGGAGCAAATTGATGATCAGAAGTACAGGTACTCACCTGGCAGGTGTAAAAGAAACGCTGTGACCCATGTAAGCGACATGTTCGGCACGAAGTTGAAGCCGCCGAGGAATGGGCTTCGACGTGGCTGGGAAGCTACGATCAAAGCCCAAGGATCCTTGGTAACGACCCTCTCCGATGAGTGTGTCAATCAACAGAAGATAGGTTTTGGTTGTTCCAACAATCCAGCGTCCATCAGCAGTCACATCAATACCCAGGATGGGATCACCGAGGGGAGGCAGAGCCGTTTTCGCATTCTTCCCGATCGTATCAAATAGCCTGATGTCACCTTTCTCGCTAGCAACCGCAAGTTTTCCCGATGCGGTGGTAGCAACCCCAGAAAACTTATTTTTGCTGACATACTGTTTGAATTGACTATCCACCATCTTGGACCCTGAAATGCGAGGGTCGATGCGGAAGAGGGAGTTGTGAGACGCCCCGACCAGGGTCTGCTCTCGTGTTGTCGGAGCAAATTTGTTATCTGGGGCGATATGATCCACACTAATGTCATCGTGAACCTTCCATTCTTCGACGATTTTCCCCCGTTCGATATCCATGCTGAAGAGTGAGTGTGGGTCAGATGGATTCATTAGGACCATCTTGGTATCTTGATCATGTAACATGACCTAGGAACACGAGAATTAGTGGACTAGTGGCAATACGGCCTTTGAGCGCACATTCTTTGGTTTGAATTCCTTGCCTTTAGGCGTTGCAATTTTACTGATGGTCGCATAATACTTGACGCCGCTCCCAGCAGAATGATTGAAGACTCCGATATTGTTTCCACGAACAACATAGGATCGGTCACCCTTGTACCCAACTGTGAGCTGTGAATTACGGTCCCCTTGAGTAAAAGCTTGTGGCATTTCATCTTCTTCATCGACTTCCTCATCGCTGGCCTCTGCCGATTTATGTCAGAGCTTATAAGATGGGTGACGATTATCCAAAAGACTATACCTTCGTCAGGGTCTAGCTCAGATAACACTTCTTCCTCTTCCTCGTCGTCGTTTTCAACGTCAACCATCTCCACATCTTCGTTGGCGCTAAGCACGTAATTTTGTTCATCGGGCTTGACAGTTGAAATAGATTGGTACTTAGCCCATGGCGACAGCAAGAGAGGCACATACCTTTGCTTTTGCCCACTTGGTCTGGTGCAGAGACTCCCACAGACACTCGGTAAATTTCTGAAGGAAATTTCCAAAATCCTCTTCTCCAAATCTGAACAGCCAGCTGTTTTGGGAGCCATCATCCCCCAAATGGTTCCATGTAAGAGTGGACATCTTGTGGGAGAAGCGCTGATTCATGTCGCCAGAGATCCTGTGTGCAAGGAGATGCCCTGTGTCGCTGGTCGCAGTCAGCCAGTATTCGTAGGCCGAACCCGCCCGCAGCATGATACCAGCGGTGACAACTCCCTGATTGAGAAAACGCTCGTTTTGGCTATCCCAAAGGTACAACTCAGCCTCTGAAGAAGTCAAGGCTTCCATGGAGGGCATCGGCGATGCCACTATGGAGGGAGTGTTCGTCTTCTTTTCAGCAAGGTCTCGGGAGGCCTCCACAACTGGGACAGATCGCGTTGCTGAAGAGCTGGTAGACTCTGCTCTCGCAGAGACCTTTTTCCTCGGATTAGGCTTCGCCTTTGGAGCAGGAGGGCTAGCAAATAAAAGCTTGTAGCAAATCCAATCAGTACAAAGGAGGCATCACTTACTGCCATATGAACTCTTCGAGATTAGTATCTTGGCCGCTATCAGGGCTCTTCTTGTATTTGCGCTCATACATGGCCTGATACATGCAAGTCTCAAAAAAAGCGCGGGTGGGTTCGTTGGTACCCGATGCGACGTATTCATAAAATTCATCTATGTCGCCGTGTAGATCGCGCCACAGAAAGTAGGGGTCACCCTCCGTCTCCCCTGTTCGAAACTCGAGTTCCTCGGAAATGAGGAAGACTCGCTCTTCATCGGCTGGATTGCGAGTCCATGAGAATGAAGAAGCGCAAGAGAAGGGGTGGCTCACTTTCCTCCTCATCCTCTAACAATTCTTGATCTCCATCCTCATACACTCTCGTGATCACCAACTGAAAGTTGTGCTCCACAGTCGGCACACGACGGATTGTTGCCATAGCATCGTTGTATCTGCCATTCAATCTTCAGCCTTTGATGTTTCTGGGGTAGTTTTAGCGTGCTTACATGCATTCCCGGGAAGTGCGGATATTGCCTGGGCGGACGAGATATAACTGCCCTAACAATGGGAAGGGTTAAATGGGATCAAGGAATAAGAGAAAGATTGGACACACCGGTTGATATCTTAACGACCTCGGCGGCATTGGGATCCTCTGCAAGAGTGGGTAAGTGGCGGTAAAGAAATAGATAGGTTGTTATCACGAACGCCAGACTCTCCCAATAACTAGTAGATCGGAGTCAGAATGAAATACATAAGGAGGCCGGATAACACTGACGACTTCTGAAGATGTTCATAAGGTAGGAAACGAGGGATAAGAATGGATGGAGAAAGTACAAAGGATGGATTCATATGAACACAAGATCTCACTTCACGACGTGACCAAGTCACCACTTTTGGTATCACATCCGTACACGTGATACCTTCGTGGCTGCCTCCATGTCATCGCGAGGTAAGTACTATACTTGTCATGTTGGTACATCCTAACATCCATCCAAAGGGCCTCTTAACGTTACCACGTCCAACGTTTTACACTCAAACGACCCAAGTTCGGGCAAGGTCAGCTTCTAATGGAACATGAACCTATATTCTCGAGCTTAATTCTTTATAGCCTACTGCTCTTGACCCTTCGATCCGATTGAACGACGCCCCGCGATCTGTGTTTCGGAACGTCTTTGCGGCGTCCGCCGATGGATCCAACAGACAGCTAGTCGTTCGGTCGGATCCTTCGCTTCTGACATGCTTTGACCCCTCGGACAAAGAACTGTACGACCTATGGGCGCCAAAGTAATCGGCCTTTTGTGGACCGAGTCATACGTTGACGCCTCCAAGTGTCTATTCGTAGAGCCTAAATTGCACTCGCAATAGACTTTTTTTTGTAACAAAGGGTATATACTAGACGAATTGAGTGACTTGACTTGTGATGGGCAGTGAAATTATGAAAGTGTCCGGATTGAGCTTGGAAGATATGTTCCTGCATTGAGTATAAGTAGAGAGTAGTTAAGTATAATACTTACTAGGAGAATGAGTGTTATATCATGACCTTTGAAAATGGCAACAGTGAAAAGGTTCCGACATGGAGAACCACGACAGATCAGAGGTGAGCCAGGAATGCAGCAAGCCCCACTTGACCATCATCTTTACACGACTGTTCCTCTTTCTTTTTTTCACGAGAGCGAGACAGCATGTTCTGCAAACCTGACTTCTTTTTTGACCGAGATTTGAGAATTGGCTCCTGAGTGATCGAGGATGGGAGTTCGACGGATGCATGTGGGCTGGATGCAGGGTTTTCTGTGTCGATCAACAGGTCATTCGACCATCCGCAAGCATGGCACGTTCGTCGCATTGCTCTTGCTCTAGGTCGTGTTAAGCGGACTACACGGATAGTGGCGTTGCCGTTTAAGAGATATGAACCACATTTAGAGCATGAATCTGAATGAGTAAACGACTGAGCACGGGTAGTATAGAGCGCAGCGAGGGACGGTGAGACGTGTAGGACGGCGTATGGAAGGGATTGTTGAAACTTGGTGGTGGTAGGATGCATGTCAGAACACGTGATGGCAACTCGCATTGTTTTTTTCTTCACAATGACAATGGCAGCAGTATTCGCTTTCCCTGATGTTAACCTCCACAAGGCCTCGTTCGCCACCACGCACAACACGCATTCCTTACGACCAACCTCATAATTCACATTCCCGGCATTCCTCTCAGTCTACAATCACTGGCACTTCCTTTCCTCGTCCTTCAATGCCTTGGTTGTCCCGTAGCTCAACCCAGTCCTCTTCACCGTATGCCCCATCCAAGCCCACCAGGATATCTGAGCCCAAGCTTGTTCGCTCCATAGAACTCGTGTCGCAGCAGCGCAGCGGCATTCTTGGTACTGGTGCAACCGTCGTTAGAACCCCCGACGAGGCCCTAAGAGAGACTAGAGTAAGGCTTGCATTCGATGCAAAGAGTAGAGATGTCGACAAATCACCAAAGTCCCTAGAATTGACAAGCTCCGGTTCTTCTATAACGAGCGACAAGCGACCCTCGTTGAACGAGTATACTTCATCTCAAAGTCCTCCGTTACCTCCCCTTCCAATGCCCGAAGAAGAGGAGCTGCAGTTCCTCAGTCAGGAGCTGGCTGCCGAGCTTCCAAAAGCCCCGCCTCGCCCTACTCGCACCCCGCCTCCTGCGCCTGCCCTCCGCTCTTCACTCAAAGCGAAATCTGTCGCCCCTTCCGACGATTCATCTCATGTACCTCCGCTACCTGCCAACATCTCTGTTTCTCCGTTACCACCTCCTTTTAGTCCGGTATTAGTCTCCGAGGTACCAGCAGGCACCGTGGATCCTTCAAAGATCATTGTCACGCTAGACACCTGCACCACTACGTTCAGAACGACGCTGGACACCCTCAGATCGCGTCCGTCCCATCTGTCAAAATACCTTTCGTCCTTGTTCGCTTCCTCTGAACGTGCCTCTGTGTCCTCCTCCTCTATCTATTCAACTGCCAGCGACGACATCTCCACCTTCCGACGCCACCTCACATCTCAAGGGCTTGTATCCCAAGCCTCCTTGAGCCTTCACTTATTCCTGGATAGGCCAAGCGCTCCGTACGTCTTCCAAGCAATCTGCGTGGTATACCATCTCTGATTGTCATATCCCAGATATGTACATGTACTAAATTATCTCAGATCACCTGTCGGTTCACCAGACGTGCCCGAGGCCCTTCCTCGGAGTGCACAACTTCACTCTCCGTCTCACTCACGCCTGGAGAACCTCCTCGAGCTCCGCGACGAAGCAGCCTACCTGAACCTCGACGGGCTGTTCAAACTGTGCACAGACGAGATCCGGCTCCGACACCGCGATGGGTCCCGTCTTCACAACCGTGGTCACAGTGGCACGAGCACCGCTAGCTCTATCCACAGTCTACATGCGTCTGTCTACAGCTTGCATACCCTGCTCGAGCGCGTCGAGACTGACATACGATCGAGTCAACGCGATTCGAACTCATCTGATTGGAAGAGCATCAAGGATGGCGGTCCAAATCAAATGGTCCACACAAGGTCGCCACCCACCCCCCAGTCATGGAACGGCCCTACCCTGCGTGGTAGAAGCGGAAGCCACCATCGTTACAGCCCTTCACGATCTCCTCCAGCTGGCTGGATTTAAGTTAAATTACTCCCGTTCTTTTATTTGTTCTATAGTCATCTACTTATGCAGAATACCCTACTGAAAGCAACTGTATCATATCACACCTGACCTCGGCTCTCATCTTGTAGTTATAGCGCATTTCGTATCTTTACATGATCTCATGATATTTGTGACTACTTGATTCTCGTGAAAATAGTATACATGACCTATTCGAAATACAAAGTGGCAAACAGTACGGCGGACTACTGAACATCATAATATGGCAAATATGCCCAGGGAGCTCGCGACTAAACTTATACCAGTCAGTACAAAAAGGAATGCATAGGCAGCTAAAACTTTGGCATAAAAGTACAACAGCAGTTGTCGTGGACATTCGGTCACTTCTGTTCAGCGTATGGGTTTACACTATACACTTTGATGACAGGAGGGCTCTTGGTCAAATCGGCAGTGACAATAACCTGTAAAAGAGGTCAAACCGTCATATGCAGCAAGGGAAATGCATCAAACATACCGGAACGGTCATCAACTCCCGTATTTCCTGAACCTTATGGCCAGTGGGCGTGACCTTCAAACCTTCGAACTCGGGCTTGACTTTGGCATGTGACAACAGTCTTTGTTTCGAAGTTTCTTTCCTCTCCAGAGTTGTTTCACTGCGCCCTAGAACAATCTCATCCTCTGCATCGTCCTCGTCAAATAAGGCCTTCTCATCGTGGACGGAACGAGATGCTACTTCCATCTTCAGCGCATGTTGTTCGGCATTCTGTTTGACTTTCTTCAAGTGCTCGTCGTCGCTATTCTCCGCCAGCCAGGTGATCACATCACGAGTGGACCAGTAGATCTGTAGCTTATGTTCATGTTCGTCATATACATGGTTCTGGTAGCGAATGTCAGCACAATGACAACAACGAGAAGACAGTGAGTATTTACGTCAATAGGCATCTGGTCCACGTGAACCCGCTTCTCAATACCGAATTCGGGCACGAGGACATCGAATGCAGCATCGAGAACACCAACTACTTTGGCTTGACGAATAACAGGTCCATACCGCTGAGCAAGATCGGAAATTAGGACACAGAGGAAAAGGTGAGCAGATTGCTCTTGGGCGAGGACGGCAGAATCCCGTTTACTGAAGAGTATCAGTTGCTGATGGAGGTAAATAATATATATATATAACATACATATTACATTGCTGAGCCACCTTTGCAACGGCATCACGATCCATGGTAAATTTCACATCGGCTACATGTCAAGGTTAGATCAAGACAGGATGGTGTGCAAAGAATATAGGCTTACCTCCTCCTTGCATAACCGACTCCAGTTGACGATGGACAAGGATATCAGCATATCGCCTGATAGGCGAAGTAAAATGCGTGTAAAGAGGGGCGTTCAAAGCATAATGGTGGTATTTTGCAATATCCAGCATGCCGGCGCAGAAATACTTCGCACGGTGGGTTGCCTTGAACGAAAGCAACTCCAGCAGCCTTCGGGCGGTAGGGTCTTCTATGGCTTCGAAAGTGCGCATAAGTGCACCAGCCGACGATACATCCATATTGTACCCAAGGCGGTCCGCGCGTTCAAGGAATGTGTTCTACAGGCGGCTGGTCAGAATACCAAATATCAGACAATATGTCTAACTCACAACTCGACGCTCAATCGGATTGTCGTGACGACGGAGTAGAGCTTGTTCCGGAAGGTGTACGGCAATGTGTTGAGCGACCGTAATATTGCTGAGCAACATGAACTGGACAACACGGCCATTAGATCTTCGAACGTTGACAGTGATGAAGCGCGTACCTCTTTAATCAAGGAGTTGGCATCGGTCTGGCGGTACTGCCCACAGTCTGTGGGTGTGCCATTCTCATCCAAAACGAATGCCAGACGAAGAGATTCAAGGCTTAATGTGCCTTTCTCGAAACGTTGAGTCCGCAGTTTCTTGGCCAGGCCCTCGAGGTTTCTGATATCATGTTCGATATCTGCTGCATTGTGCTCAGGCGTGACAGTAACGTCACCCAAAACTCTGCCTTCGATAACGTTTTGCGCATCCTGGTACGAAAGCTTGGCCGCAGATCTAGTAACGGCTGTATTAATAATAGCCGATGAACAATATATTGCGCGGACACACCTAATGACAGTCTTCCCAAACCATTTCTTGACTACCTTTGCTTCTTTAGTCATGGTAAAGACGATGGAGAATGTCAAGCGCTCCTGCCCAGGAACCAAACTACATAGCTGCTCACTCAGAGCAGGCGGGAGCATTGGCACTGCTCTTTGAACAAGATAAACGCTTGTTGCACGTTTCCTGGCGTCGCGATCCAATGCCGTATTAGGCTTCACGAAAAACGAGACATCAGATATATGCACTCCGACGTCGTATGTCCCGTCCTCATTCAAGCTGATGGAAATAGCGTCATCCAGGTCTTTAGCTGTCTCGGGGTCGATAGTGAATACTCGTTCGCCACGCAAATCTTTTCTGATCTCAAGCTCTCTTTCAGGTATCCTAAAGGGAGCGAGTTAAACAAGAAGGCTTCAGGGATTTTTTACAACAACTTACGTCCAGGGAAGAGGTGGCAAGCACTTGATGACACTTTCTGTGAAATCCTCTGTTGGGAAGTTGCAATCTTTCAGGAGAGCACTGGTCTCTACTTCGATGTCGCCGATGGGACCCAACTCTTCAACTAATGTACCGAATGGGTGGAGAGAACTGATAGGCTGGTAATGAAACACGTCAGTTGCGAAATATGCAGGGGGAGGAGACCTTACATGGCGCTTAATGCAAGCAACAAACAGCTTGTTCACGTACGCTTCGGAATTCTGCACAAAGTCAGGTGGTGCCTGCTCTGTAGGAATGGCAATCAAAGGAACGCGCTTGTCGGTGGGTTTAAACCAGACAATCTTGGGACGCTCTACAGGTCCACGTCGCGGCTCATCTCCGCGGTCACCTTCCCGTTCACGACGTTCAGCTTCCTGCTTCTCTTTCGTCGCAGCAGAAGATGGACGCAAGAGGCCTAGAGTACCCGAAAATAGTTGGCCTGGCATTCGTTCAACGACGGCAACTACGTGCCCGGCGAATTGCGGCTTTACATCGTCAGTTACCCTTGAGCAAAGTGATCAATATCATTCCAACCGGATGAATAAAAACCATACTCTTCATCTTCAAATAGCAGGAGGCCCTGTCCTTCGACTTCAACATCGTCCTTTTTCTTATCATCTTTCCGTCCTGCAGCAGACTTCAGATCATAAGCAGCGTTCTCTTCTTTTTTTCGTTTCTTCTCCTCTTTCTCCTTCTTGGTACCCCAAACCTCGTCAACGTCAAGGAGCTCGACAGCAACAATGTCGCCTTCCAATGCGCGATTGCGATCTTTTGAACCGCAGATGTAGATGTCGGCATCCAGAACCTCAGTTGCTACATATGCATCCGAGCGATTACGCTTGTTGACTCGGAGAATACCGACAACAAGTTTTCCTGCAGCAAGAAGAGGCGGCAAAGAGGCTTGCGGTAGATACGGCGCGAATAACGACTTGCGCTGGGGTTGATTGGACTGTTGTTGGAGTTGCGACTGGAATTGCTGCTGTTGCTGTTGGAGGATGTTGATACCACCTAGACCTAACCCCATCATGTTGGCCGCCATCATATTTGGAAGCATGTTAGGAAAGCTGAAGGAAGGCATCTTATGGTGATGACCGCCAGCGGCTGCACGGAATTGTTGTAAACTTTGTAGTTGGGCCTGCGCCTGAGCAAGGTCAGAGGCAAATGCGTTGTTGCCCTGGACACCTCCAACACCTCCATCTATGGTGATAGAATTAATAGTATTCATGGCATGAAGCAAAAGACATACTAATGCGCCAACTGGAGTCTGCACGCGAAGCCTGCCTGGAATGGCCGCCAAAAGATGGAGGCGCAAATCCATCCTCGAAGCCATCTTGTCCAGCATAAGGGTTGGGAAAACTGATGGAGCCCATACCAGGCTGACTTCCAGCTTTATTCACAACATTGACACTGTGACGTCGACCATGGCCACGTGGAATGTTCTGGGTCTGCCCGTCAAGACCAACGCCAAGCCCGGCATAGTTGCCAAACTGACCCATGGGATTCTGAACACCAAATGTAGGGCCAGCACCCATAGGGACTGTGCTGTGAACACGCCTATGTGCACCGCGGTTCGGTGCGAGTCCAGGGGTTTGAAAGGATAGCACTTGGTTTGATGCAAGCTGCTGTTGATAAAGAGCTTGCTGTTGCTGTTGCAAGGCTTCGATCTGACTCTGCAGGGCGATCTAACCATTTGAATTTTAGCGCCGAAGTAGATGAACGGAAGAAATAAAAATCACCTGTTCCGCCATTATACCAGTAATTTCACCACTGTCTGCCTTTTTGTGCGTCTGGTCATGAGTAGGAAACTCCGTGAGATAGTTCTGTTGCTGTTCTTGTTGAGGAAACTGGAATCCAAGATCTTCCTCATTAATTGGTGGCCCCAATGGGGTACCTCGCTGCTTGCGAGCCCCAAACATGAAATTGGGAGCGAGCTGGGGGCGGCCAGTGGGGCCTACTGAGTCCGACTGTTCCTGCTGTGCTGCAAGTGCTGCAAATCGTGGGGCCATGAAACTTTGAGATTGAGAACGAGGCTGATGGCCCTGGTGAGGAATGAAGTGTTCTTGGATCTCTCCCTGTTCAATACCCCCGACTCCATCTTCCGCATCCTCCACCATTGCTCCAAGGTGAGGAGAAAACGAGTTGAAGTTGCCGGAGAGTCCGGCAGCGCCCAACGAAACGGCTTTCCGATGCTTGGAATCAGAGTTTGGTCCTGGGTAGGCAGCAGCACCGGGTTGGAAAACAGGTGCGTTGGGCGGGAGGTTGGATTGACTTTGAGGGGCAGGTATGGCAAAGCCGTTGTTCTGAGTGGTTGGTGGTTGGACCGGAGACGTGGTCTTCAGGTCAGCAATGACCCTCTGAAGCGAAGAAAGAGCGTCGCTGGCTTCTTTACTCTGAAGAACAGGAGTAGAAGACTGCATGATAGATGTCTGTTCCTTTGGACTGCTGTTACGTCCTCCCTGGGAAGCAGAAGGCTGCGCCTTCCGATGAACCGGAGCGCGGCCAGCGTTAGTTTGATTCTTATTGCGCTGTTGCTCTGGCTTTTTGCCGCTCTCAGAGGTTTTCTTCGTAGTCGCGTCAGGCCCAGAATCAGACGAGGCAGTATTTGCAAGTGCCTTCTTGTTGCTCGTTCTAGAGGAAGGCCTCGGACCTTGAGCCAATGCTCCCCCCGACTGCTTAGAGTTGGAGGTGTTGGAGACGTTTCGCTTGCTGGGACCGCGGTTATTGACAGGAGGCTTCTTCTCGTCCTTCTTGGGCGGAGGTTGGCTTTGTTGGGTAATTTCGTCGGTCATGTCGTTCGTAACAGGGTTTACACGAGAAATAAGAGGAAGTTTTGAAATCTTTTTTGAGTTTTGAATATACTGTCCTGTCTGAACACGAGGTGAGGAATACGTCGCAAGATATCTATTAACCGAACTTATGCTGACATGGAAGTGAGAAGACTTGTGGATTGGAAGGCTTTGCCCTGTAGGGCGAGTGAGGAGAAAGAATGCGTAAGGGAGTTGTGGTTGTTGGTGTGATGAAATGAAGGATATGATGGTCACTCTCAACACAGCAGGCTAGCTGAGATTAAGCAGCTAGTTCCCACGCTTCACATGGTGTAAGATACAAATATTCTATGTCTATGTGCTATAGCTTTTCAATTATAGCTGAAGTATATTCCGCTGTGGATGCCTTGCCGCCCAAGTCTCCAGTAATCATCTTACCCTCGGCGATGGTC
>Ga0179587_10001141_pt1 | contig 11813 bp, 14 predicted proteins | sample CZODoug2_1_08_16_FD_185932 | JGI IMG/M metagenome (GOLD analysis project Ga0179587, IMG submission 185932) | Vadose zone soil fungal communities from Angelo Coast Range Reserve, California, USA - CZODoug2_1_08_16fungal | ecosystem: Environmental > Terrestrial > Soil > Vadose zone | place: USA...
AGTTCAACGCACCTCCAGGTCTGTCCCGTCCGAGACGATACGATGTGGCGGGACACTTTGGCGGGACACACTCTAACTCAACACATGGGACGCTCAATGAATGTGGTGCATGAGGCGCTGATCGCCGCCGCCGTCCTGGCGGCCGCTGCCGTCCCGGGAGCGCTGGCGCAAGCAGCCGACAATCACGCCGCCTATGCGGTCACCTATTTCGAGGTCGCGCCGTCAGCGGAAACCGAGGCGGCAAATCTGCTTCGACGCGCTGCCGCCGCAAGCGGCGAGGAAGCCGGGAAGCTGCGTTATGACATTCTCCAGCACATCGAGCGGCGGAGCCAGTTCGCCATCCTGGAGGCCTGGAGCGATGCGAAGGCGCTCGAAGCCCATGGGGCCACGGCCGCCATGAAGCAGTTCCGCGACCAGCTCGGCCCGCTGCGCGTCGGCTTCTATGACCAGCGGCTCGAAACAGGCATTGACGTTGTCGCGGTCGCGGCGCCTGCGCTCCCAGCGCCTGCGGGCGCATCGCTTGCGACCAAGGATGCGATCCACGTGATCACGCATGTGGACGTGACGGGCCAGTTCAAGGACGAGGCGATCGTCATGATGAAGAAGCTCGCCGCCGACAGCCGGCGGGAACCTGGCGCCGCGCGTTTCGAGGTGTGGCAGCAGAACAACCGGTTGAACCACTTTACGGTCGTCGAGGTCTGGAACGACCAGGCCGCGCTCGATGCCCACAACCTGGCGGCCGGCACGCGCGAGTTCCGCGAAAAGCTCGGCGGCATGATGGGGGCGCTCTATGATGACCGGCGCTACCGGACGCTCAAGTGACGGTGACGGACCTGGTTAAATTGTATCGGCTCGATCGATGAAGGAATGCGCTTGCCTTGTCGCCGATGTCGCCAGCGAGATCGGCGCGGCATATCGCTGAGGCGCCGCAGAGTCAGTCGCTGCCGCCGTTTCGTTCCCGCGCTCACCGACGTTCGGCCGCGCGCCCGGGACATGAGAAAGCAAAGGAGCATTCCGATGGTGAAATGCGTGTGCAACCACAATTTCCCTCGATCGCGGTCCGAGCGTCTGTTGCGCGCCGCCGAGCTCGCGCTCGGCTTGGGCTTCGCGGGTCTGATGATGGCCACGCCAGCCGCCGCGCAGGAAGCCGCGGTCAGGATTCCCGTGCTCGCCTCCACCGACTTCGCCTGGCAGGCCTACGGAGTGCATTGGTTCGACCCGCCGCCGGGGCTGGGCCGCGGGCCGATCAGGCAGGATCCCGCCCATCCGTTCCATGGCAATCTGGATGGGCCCGGCCAGGTGCTGCCGGACATCGGCAACACCAAGGACCCGGTCCTCAAGCCATGGGCCGCCAAGCAGATGCAGGAATCGAACGACGAGGTGCTGAGCGGGAAACGGGGCCTTCCCTTCGTGGCCCAGTCGACATGCCATCCGGGTGGCGTACCCGGGCAACTGCTGACCCCGGCCGAGCCGTTCTACTTCATCCAGACCCCCCAGGAGGTTTGGATGATCTGGCAGCGCGACCACATGGTGCGCCGCATCTATATGACGGACAGGCATTCGGAGAACCTGAAACCGTCATGGTTCGGCGAATCCATCGGCCGCTACGAACCCGACGGCACCTTCGTGATCGACACCATCGCCCTCTCCACCCGCAACAGCTACCTCGACTGGTACCGAACCCCGCACGGCGAGAAAGAGCGAGTCATCGAGCGCTTCAAGTCCTCCGCCGACGGCCGCACCCTGGAAGCCCTGGTGATGGTCGAGGACCCGGACACCTTCAACGCACCGCTCTACATGGTGCAGCGCTGGCGCAAGGTGAAGAATCCGCTCTTGGAGACGGCCTGCGCCGAGAACAACGGCGATCCTTTCGGCAAGAACCTGTTTCCGATCCCGCAGGCCGACACGCCCGATTTCTGATCGGGCCGAGGGGCCGGAACGGTCACAACTAAGTGACCGCTGTAACCAACGGCCTTCCACTACGTGTTACAAGAAGAGCAACATCGGGTCGTTTTCCAAGCGAACCGGTATTGAGGGAGCCACTATTGAGGGAGCCCACTATGATGACGCGGCGACAGGTTTTCCTTGCCGGCGGCAGCGCGCTCGCCTTGTTGGCGGCCTACCGCATCTTGGGCTCGCCCTCAGCTTCAGGGGCCGCCGAGACATTCGAGGTCGCTCGTTCCGACGCGCAGTGGCACGCACTGCTGACGCCTGATCAATACACCGTGCTCAGGCTGCAGGGAACCGAGCGCCCATTCAGCAGTCCGCTCGATCATGAAATGCGGCCCGGAATGTTCGCCTGCGCCGGCTGCGATCTGCCTCTGTTTTCTTCCAAGACCAAGTTCGACAGCCATACGGGCTGGCCGAGTTTCTGGCAGCCCCTCGACGATGCCGTGGGCACATCGGAAGATCGGTTCCTTGCCATGATTCGCACCGAGGTTCACTGCCGCCGATGTGGGGGCCATCTCGGCCATGTCTTCAATGACGGACCGCTGCCGACCGGTCTTCGGTATTGCATGAATGGCGTAGCCATGACGTTCAAGCCGGCGACCGCCTGATATCGCGGGCGGTCGCGCAGGTGGTGCCGAATGGCGAAAATTCGCCGCGCCTCAGACGAGGCTGACTATCGCGCCGATCACAATGGAGATGAGGATCGCGCAGACCACGACCGCGCCGGCATAGATCAGCGATTTTTCCTCTGGGGCCTTCATCAGCGGCGGCAAGCCGACCCACAGCAGATAGAGACCGTAAAGGCCGAGAATGCCGAGGATTCTGAGCCCGGGGAGCAGCGAGAAAACACCCACGAGCCACGCCGGCGTCATGGAGTAGACCGCGAGCTTGAGCGCATTTTCCGGATTCTTCTGTCCGTCGAAGGTGGGCGCGAGCGCATCGATGACCAGCCCCACCACGTAGACCATCACAAAGGCCAGCAGATATTGGAGGATGGCGGAGACAATGCCGGACACGATCCCGAGCCGAAAGGTCCCGATTCCGATGATCGACAACCCGATGAAGCCGCACACGGCCGGGATAGCGGCAAGTATCGCCACATAGCTTGTGAACAGAAAGCCGGGATCGCCGGGTTCGCCCTCGATCACGAGCCACTCGCTCCTCGGGGTCAACAGGATCGCTTTGACACGTTCGACAAGGATCATGATACCTCCATCGGCTGCCCGCATTTTCGCAGCAGCAATCAACCGCCCGCGCTCAAGCTAGCGTATCCACACAGGCTCTCATTTGGGAAGGGCTATTGCGTTGTCCAAGTTCATCAGTATCGGCCTGCCATCAGGCGTGTTGAGAGGTACCACCTGATCGGCTCCGTCCTGGCCAGCTTTCACCACCGCGCACAGAGTAGGGCTGCTGCGCAGCGTCCCGTTCAGGCTGACCTCGAGGTCGGCGACGACCAACCGCACATCCGACAAAATCTGCTTGATCCGCATCGAAACCTCCCATCTGCATCCGCCGCGATCACTGCGGCATCACGGTGAATCCGGTCCAGCGGCCGAAAACGACGACCAAGACCCAACAAGTGAGCGAGATCCCTCCGGCGAGCCGCGCCGGCAGCGGCGGTTTCGGATCGAGGTTCCATTTCTGCACGCTGCGAACCGTGATGAGCTCGAAAATCAGCATGTTGATCCCGGCGAGCACGATGACCGCCATCTTGATCTGAAACGTGGTGCTCACCAGGTAGGCGGTGGCGCGGCTGATGAACAGGAGCGAGCCCGCCGTGGCGGCGAGCACGAAGGCGATCCAGGTGAGCGGCAGCACCTGCCGGGCGAGCTCGGCGAAAGGTCGTTTGGTGGAAGCTAACCCGAGCAGGCGCAGGTCCACGATCGCAATCGTGCCGATCACGAGCGAGATCGCAAAGACATGAACCACCTCGATGGTCGTGAAGGCCCATGCGTTCTTATGAATGAATACGGCCAAAGGCGTGGCCTGCACCCATTCCATGAGCGCGGTAAGCGACTGCACGTTCCACTCCCTAGCTTGAATTTCTTGATTTCTGTCTCTTGTTCTTCTTGTTCTTCTTGTTCTTCTTGCGTCGCGCCCATCCCCTTTGTTGGGATCATCCCAGAATTCGGCATTCCGGTGCCGTGGTCAAGCCCGCCCGCCGGCGCCCATTCCACTTAATTTGCGTCAGCCTGCGGGGGGGGGCGAATGTTGCACCAGACCGGCTCGTGAGAAAATTGCCGCGGCGCGGGCGCTGCGGCCCCTCATATGCCGCACACCCGCCGCATGTCCCTGCGGCGTTTTCGAGGGTTGTCATCTTTTTCAATTCATTCGATAATTATGCGTCGCTCTGGTGGTTCGCCGCGAAGGCCGGGAAAAGTGGGGAGACGCCATGGACACCCTGTTCGGCATCTTGTCGGTTCCGACGTTTTGGAAGATCCTGCTCTTCATTCACTTCGCGCTGGCGGTCGCTCTCTTGGCGACGGTCACGCTGCAGACCGCGGCTGCCCTGATGCCGGCCAGACGGGCGGCCGGCCCTTTCATCGATCGCTTTCGTCCGGTGCCCGCCGTGTCCTACGCAACCCTGATCGTGATCCTCTATGTGCTGCAAGCTCTCATGGGGGCGTGGATCTACATCAAATACCGCACCTATGTGAGAATCCCCATGGAAGGATTCCGCCATTGGTGGACGGTCGGATCGTTCGAATTCAAGGAGCACGTGGTCACCATGGGGTTGGCCCTGCTTCCGGCCTATTGGTATTTCTGGCAGCAGCCCTCCGAGGAACATGCCAGCATCCGCCGATGGGTGACCTTCTTCCTGGCTTTCACAGTTTGGTACTCGTTTGTAGTCGGACACGTCGCCAACGATTTCCGCGGAGTCGGATCATGACGCAGACCCTGGATTTGGACGAGCGAACCTCCCGCCTCGCCGCCCGCGCGGCAGCCGCGCCCGCATCGGGATCGACGGCAGCGAACGCGAGCAAGTTCGAGACTTTCGCGATCACGTTCGGCATCGCACTCGTCATCCTGTACACGATCTGCGAACGTTGGAACTGGCCGCTTTTCACCTATCATCCGGCCATCGACCGCTGGGACTTTTTGAGGCAGCCGGGCCAGCCCGAGGACGGCCCACCCATGTTCTGGTATGGCTGGGTCGTGCTCTCCGGCATGGGCGCATTCGTGCTGGGCCTGCTCGCCACCAGGGTCTCGGTCGGGTGGCTCCAGCGGGCGACCGTTTTCTGTTGCGTTCTGGCCGCGCTCTGGCCGATCTGCTTTGCGCTTGCGGGCATCATCGATGAGCGCGCAAGCTTCAACGCCGAATTCCTGCGATCGGTCTGGGTAGACGGAATTCCGGCCCTCGCGGGCGCGGCTGCTGTCAGTTCTCTCGTCTCTGCCCAATGGGCGCGGCGCCTGTGGACCGGCTGGTTGTTGATCATGCCGATCGGCGGGCTCGCCATACTCGGCTACTCGCTCAATACGTATTTCACCCGATAGGGCGTCACCGAAACAAGCAACGGGACCCTGGGCTGCACCCCTACGGGCGGCTATGATCCTCACGATCACGACAGGCGAGGAGGATCGTAGCCGTCATCACGGTCGTCGGGACTTTCGCCAGCGCGGCCTTCGCACCGGCGCCGACGACCGGTCCCTAGTCGGCGCGTTTCTTCAACACCCTGCTCGAGAAAGCCCCCTCGCGCGAGGTGCGGATGCAAATGCAGCTCCATCAACCCCCCGGAAACCCGTTCCATACCCACAACGGCGACCAGTGGGAGGTGGTCCTCGAAGGCGAGATCGTCTACACCGTCAGGGGCCAGCCGCTGCGCGTGATCAAAGCTGGCGAAAGCGCGCCTACATCCCGCGCGGAACGATCCATCGCAACGAGAACAAGAGCGGCCAGCCGACGCGCACCATCGACCTGTTGATCGTCGACAAGGACAAGCCGTAGTCGAATCCCACGCCTGCGGAATGAACTGGAATTGCGATGCTCGGTCACTTGTCTTTCGGTGTGAATGACCTCGATCGCGCAGCCTCGTTCTATGACCGAATTCTTGCCCCGCTTGGATATGTCCGCGTCTGGGCAAATCCAAACGGCGTCGGCTTTGGGGAAAAAGGCGGGGCGGACAAGCTCGCCCTCTTTCCAAAGCCCGGGCAAGCAACTGCTCCAGGGCCGGGCTTTCACCTTGCCTTCATTGCGCCGAGCCGCGAAGCGGTCGATGCTTTTCACGCCGCAGCTATCGAGGCAGGCGCCACGGATTGCGGCGCCCCCGGCCCAAGACCTCAGTATGGTGCCACCTATTACGCCGCCTTCGTGGTCGATCTCGACGGCCACAAGCTGGAGGCCGTCCACCAGCAGGCGTCGCCGCCATAGAGCATTTTCTGGAAAAGTGGAATCCGTTTCTCCGTCCGAAAATGCGGCAAATGCGAGGAGAGCTAGAGCGGTTTCTGTTTCCGCCCAATGTGAAACCGCGCTAGCGTGGAGAGCCAATTTAGCGAGCCTCATCGTGCCATCGCTTGCGGTGAATGTCAGCGGGTGACGCCCCGGCCCACGCTCCCGGCGGTAGCGAACGTCCAGCATTCTCTCCTTGTTGTTCTCGCCATTTGTGAAGCGTACCGCGCGAAAGTCTCGGGCTTCGCAGAACCTCCGTGGGCGGAGGTTGGCTTGAAAGCACCACAGCTCGAGCGCGGCGGTGCCGCGCGCTGTCGCGGCTTCGATAAGCTGCGTGCCTGCAGCCGATCCGATGCAAGCCGGATGGGTATAAAGGAGCCGAATCGCTTCACCATTGCGGGCGAGAAACGAGACAATGCCGCTCTCGCCTTCTGCGACCGTCACCTCGCATTCGTTCAGGATCATGTTTTCAACGAACCAGCGGTCCTCCTCGACGGTATGAAGCATCGGTCGAAAGGTGAACAACCGAAGTGACGGCGAGAACACCGAAGCGACGGCGACGTCGTCGCCTATAGTTGCCCGCCGACATTTGAATTGAACTGCCATTGTGCCTTTCCTGCACTATCCGCCCGGCAGCCCGGCGACGACTCGCGCGAATGCGAACGTCTGCCCGCCGTCCAGGCGCAGCATCTCGGCTTCTCTCGCCGCCACTGCGCCCTTGTCGACGCCGACGCCGGCTTGCGCGCAGCATTCGCTCCATTCGGCCCACAGTTGCCAGCCACCGGCCAGGCTGTCGGCGCGCTCGACCTCGACAAGACCAGTCTTGGACCAATGCCGATGCCACCAACTCGGGCTGTGAAAGCCGCAGAACTCCCATTCCCAATAGGGGCAAGCGGCTCCGGCGGCCCTTCCGGCAATTCCCGGGTGAGACCCGGCGCAACGATGCAAAGGCGTCCGCCGGGACGAACGAATTTCGATACATAGCCAACATAGAGGTCGTCGGTGCCGAAGTAGTGATAGGCATCGAAGCTGAGGATGGCATCGAAGTAGCCTTCGGCGAAAGGCAAGGCGTGGGCCTCGGCATGAACGGGCAGAACCCGGTCGGTCAGGCCGGCCGCTTCAATCCGCCGCCAGTTGTCAGTCGGCCCGATCCACAGGTCGGCGACCAGACCGTCACGTCGAACTCTTTGGCGAGAAAGATGGAGCTCGCCGCCTTGCCGCAGCCCAGGTCGAGGATACGCATGGCCTTGCGCAACGGCACCGCCTGGCTTGCCCATTCGGCCAGCCAAAGGACATTGGGTCCCATCATCGTGTCGAACAGCCACTCGAGATCGTAGGTCGAAGCGCGCGGGAACGCAGGCTTCATCAATCGAGCGCGTAGTTCATCTGAGATGTTCAAAATAACTCTCCAGGTTGCGCGGGCGTGCACCGCCTGGAGTCGGTCTGCTGAGGACTACCGAATAAGGCGCCACGGCCCGCGTGGGCGAGATGATGTTGAGGCAGTCGCGGCACTCATTGCTCGTCCTCCATTCGCTTGGGCCAGTGTGGATGTCGAACATTGAACTCGGGCGACGCGCTCGTCAACCACGTGCGAGAATGCGCAACGAAAGTGCGAATCCATGCGTCCGCCCATCCTACATGCGTGTGGCGCGTCGCGCGCCCGCAGGCTCACTCAGCGCCGCCGCCTCGCGCCCGCGTTGGGGTGCGCCGCGCGATAGCGCGCCAGCAGGCGCTCGAAGCACGCGTGCAGCGCGGTCTCGATCTCCGGCTTGCGTTCGAGCCGCGCCATCAGCATGGCGGCGGCCTCGATGGTGGAGAGGCCATCGCCGCGCGGCTCGCGCCGCAGCTTGCCGTAGCGGGACGGAAGCTTTGGCCCGAGCACCACCCGCTTGCATTTCAGCATCCAGGCATTGCGCCACCACAGCGCCTTGGCCTGGCTCCAGGTACCGTCGAGCAGGATGATGCCTTCGATCTCGCGCAAGACCTGATCCTGGTGATCGACCGCGTTGCCGTTGCGGTTCACCACCACGACGTCGCGATCGGGCAGGAGCGCCGCGGCCTTGACCGAGCCCAAATAGAGGATCGCCCAGCGCTGCGGATCGGTGGTGCGGCCGAGGATTTTGCTCAGGCTCGGCCAAGACAGGCCGATCTTGATGAGCGCGTGCCTGAAATGCAGCACCGTGAGCCGCGCGGTACCCAGCTCGCGATCCTGCTCCTGCGGGTGCTGCAGGATGAGCAGCGACACCTTGTTGTCGGTCCGCGCGATCCCCTCGCACACACATAGGGCCGGCGGCTTGAGGCAGCGCGGGCAGTCGGGGTTGGGATCGGCCGGAGGCACGGGTGGGGCCCCGGCGGCGGGCTGGTCGGTCATCGGGGCCGTATACGCCCGGACCCGGACCGCCACAATCGCGAAGGGCGACAGCCCGACGGCCACGCGGAGTTGCGGATCCGCAACCGGCGCCGGCGCGTCAGCCAAGATCGATCGCAGTTCGGCTAGGTTGCGCCGCAGCAACGCGTTCGCAAAGATAAACTTGCCATGACAATAGTTTTACATTTTTATGACATCAGCGTCGTGTGCCGGACGTCAGTCGCGCAACCATCGCCGGGCACGATCGCGTGCTCATGCCGCCCGCCCTTTCATTTATCGCAAGCCGTATCGGTGCCAGGGATTCGATCGCCCGGCAGCGGGCCTTGCGGATCGCCCCAGTCGCGGCGCTGCATGTGACGGCGCTGGCCGTGATGGCGTTCACGGAAACCGACCTGGTGGCTGCGCTCGCCTTCCTGCTCACTTGGGGGCTCTTGAACTTCTTCTGGCTTGGCCTGTTGCGCCGCCCGGCCGTGGCGGCCGCGCTGTCGCTTACGATGGTCGTCATCCTGGTCCTGGTCTCGCGGCTCAAGCATGAGATCATCTCGGTCACCGCGAATTTCCTCGACGTGATGATCATCGACCGGGATACGTTCAGCTTCCTCCTGGACATCCTACCAGGCCTCTACCTGAACATCGCGATCTCGGTCGTGATCGGCGCTCCGCTGGTGGTGCTGCTTTGGCGCTTCGACACGATGCGGCTGCGGGGCCGAACGGCACTGGCGGGTTTCTCCACCTGCCTGGTCGGGATCACGGTCGTGTCGTTTGCACAGCCGCAGGCGGACTGGGAGATCTTCCTCAACGGCAGCTACGTCTCCAAATTCGCGCGCTCGGGCGTGGCCGAGCTTTCATCCCTGATGACCCAGGGTTACATGCAATCGGACGCGGAGGTCACGGACCGATTGAAGATGCTGCCGCAAGCGAGCTGCGCGCCTGGCGGCAAGGCGCCCGGTGGTAAGCCGCCGCACATTATCATGGTGCACGACGAATCAAGCTTCGACATCAGGGTGGCGCCCGACATCAAGGTGCCGGACGGATATGGATCCCATTTCCAGTCCTTCGACGGCAAGGCTCGGCATTTCCTGGTCGAAAGCGTTGGGGGTCCGAGCTGGTACACCGAGTACAACGTGCTCGCGGGTCTCTCGGCTCGCTCCTTCGGGAAGTTCGCCTATCACGTGACCCAGATCGCCGCCGGGCGGGTCGAGCGCGGGCTGCCCACGGCGCTGCGCCGTTGCGGCTATCGCACCTTCTCGATCTATCCGGCGCTCGGCGCCTTCATGAGCGCGCGCAGCTTTCAGGCCGGCACCGGAGTCGAGCATTTCTTCGACCAGCAGGCGCTCGGCACCAACCGGATCGAGCCCGACCAGTTCTACTATGACGCGGCGCGCCGTTTGATCGAACGTGAACGCGGCGAGGGATCGATGTTCATCTTCGTCTATCTGGCGCAGAACCATTGGCCTTGGCACCACCGCTGGCGACCGGATTTGCTGCCGGAGTGGACGGATCCGGGAAACACGCCGGTGATCGACGAATATCTGCGCCGGCAGGCGATGAGCGCGCGCGACTATGCCGGCCTGCTCGCGCAGCTGCGGAGCGATTTTCCGGACGAGCCGTTTCTGCTGGTCCGCTATGGCGACCACCAGCCCGACTTCGCTTTCCTGATCCAGGAGCCGGCGCTCGACGAAGCCGCGATCACGCAGCGCCTGATCAACTACGATCCGCGCTATTTTGCGACCTACTACGCCATCGACGCGATCAACTATCAGCCGGTCAACATTTCGGCGGCGCTCGATACCATCGAGGGTCCGTATCTCCCCCTGATCACCCAGGAATTGGCCGGCCTGCCGCTCGACGCCTCGTTTGCCGAACAGAAAAAGATTTTCGAGCGCTGCAAGGGGCTGTTCTACGGATGCGATGGCGGCGCGCAGGCCCGGCGGTTCAACCGGCTGCTGATCGACGCCGGTTTGATCAACGGGTTGTAGGCGATTTGCTTGTTATTGCCAGGCATAGCCAGGGGCGCTGGCGTTTCAAGAGCAGAAGCGCGCAGGGCGCGGCCGCGCCTGCAAGTGCGGTGACCTCGGCAGCGCCGGCAGGCCGCTGTCGATCTTGAGCTTTGCGGCCTTGGCCAGGTAGTCCCGGGCAACCTCCCTCAACTGGGCCACGACCACGGGATTTGACGAACTCAACGACATGGAAAGCAGATCGTTTGCTTCGCGCAAGTAGTAGTTGGCATCTCGCATTGGACACTCCCATCCCCCGAACGCTGACCGATCTATACGAAGCGCGGGATTCCCTGTTCCATCGGGGACTCACCCGAGATGTCGGAACTTGGTTAATCAAGCATTCTACCGTCAACTCACTCGAGATGATCTTGGTTGATTGAACAACCACTCAAGCATCACCTCAACTCGACGGCCGCACCACGATACCTCCAGGTCGACAACTATTCATGAAGCATTGAGCGTGGCCACGCGCTTCGATGGCGAAGCAATATCACGTACGCAGAAAAACCGCGGCGACGCCACAGCAGGCATCAAATCAAACGTCTGTATCTGGATACCTTCACGCATCAGATATTCAGATGATTCTCTACGAAGGTACCCGTTGCGCGGCCGAAAAGTTCCGTTCGACCGCGTCTGTTTGTTATGGGCGATAAAATGCAATTGATTGCGCACTAGATAACACTCACGCTCAAAATGAAAATGCCGCGGAGACGCCATAGTTATGACTACACAGTTCGCTCTCTTCATCTTCATCGGAATACCAATGCCAAGACGGGCTCGGAGGGAACAATGACAACAAGGCGTACGGTGCTGCGAACAATGGCACAGAGCGGTGTGGCGGTGCTGGCGGCCGGGCCGCTCCTGCCGCTCGCGAGTCCAATCCTCGGCGACGCGGCTCAGGCACAACAAACACAGAACCGAAACGCGCTCGTCGATAAGATCAATGCAAACACAGTCATGATTCTCACGGCCGGATCCGGGCTCACCTTTGCGCCCCTGGCGGCTGATCTCGCCACCGTGATCAACGATGGCGATAACCTGCGGATCCTGCCGGTCCAGGGGTACAGCGCCTACCAGAACGTTCGGGATGTTCGTTACTTGCGCGGCG
>Ga0179587_10001142_pt1 | contig 11809 bp, 10 predicted proteins | sample CZODoug2_1_08_16_FD_185932 | JGI IMG/M metagenome (GOLD analysis project Ga0179587, IMG submission 185932) | Vadose zone soil fungal communities from Angelo Coast Range Reserve, California, USA - CZODoug2_1_08_16fungal | ecosystem: Environmental > Terrestrial > Soil > Vadose zone | place: USA...
GTTCTTTCGCCTTCATCCGAAAAACAGCGTACCGATGGTCACAGCGGCGACAAACCACTTTACTTGCCTCATTTCCTAACGCCCCCTATGCTCATGATTGAAATCGTTTCAGGTCGCTTTACTTCCTGGCATTCATTTCGCGGCTGACGCGCTCGACTTCCGTCATCACGCGAAGAGTATTTTCGCCGAGAATTTTCCTTACGTCACCCTCGGAGTATCCTTTTTGCAACAGCGCCTCGGTGATCTTCGGCAGCCTTGTGGCGTCCTCCATGCCGTACGGCATATTGGCGCCGTCGAAGTCCGAACCCAGGCCCACGTGATCCACTCCTGCAACCTTCACCGCATGTTCAATGTGCTCGATAATCTTGCCGAACTCCACGCGCGGAAGTTTGCCCCGCTCAACGTATTCTCGCGTGATGCGATCGCCCTCGATGAGCTGGCAGCCCTCATTGTCGCCGCAGCGTTTCGTCACTTCCGCACTGATGGATTTGTTGATTTCCGGATCAGCGTTTTCCGCGTCGCGAAATTCCTGGCTCAGGAAGCCGACGTGGTAGTTGATCTGCACCACTCCGCCTTTGGCGCCGAGGTCCTTCATCATCTGGTCCGTCATGTTGCGCGGCGCGTCGCAGATGGCGCGGCACGAAGAATGCGAAGCGAACAAGGGCGCTTTGCTGACCTCCAGTGCGTCATTGAACGTCTTGTCGCTGACATGAGAAATGTCTACGAGCACGCCGAGGCGGTTCATCTCGCGCACCACGTCCTTGCCAAAATCCGTGAGGCCATTATGGACCGGTTTATCGGTGGAAGAATCCGCCCATTCGTCATTGCCGCTGTGAGTAAGCGTCATGTAGCGGACTCCCAGCGCTGCGTAGCTTCGCAGCACGGCGAGGTTCGAATTGATCATGTGTCCGCCTTCGACTCCCATCAGCGCGGCGATCTTGCCTTGCTTCCGGGCCTCGCGAACTTCCGCGGCGGTCGTGGCCAGCACCATGTCATTTGAATGCTTGCGAACCTGCTCGCGCACCGCGTCGATCTGCACCAGCGCGCGATCCACGGCTTCCGGTCCGGTCACTTTGCTGGACATCCAAATGGAAAAGAAAATCGCGCTGAGATTCCCTTCGCGCATCCGCGGAATATCAATGCTTCCGGTTGCGCTGCGTGTTTCAAGGTCAAACTTGCCGTCGAGAAGCCGCTGCGTCGTATCGTCGTGCGTGTCCACCACGATGGACGAGAAGTGCAGCTTGCGCGCCCTCTCGGAGATGGAGTCGGCAGAGATGGCCAGTCCAGTCAGGCAAACCGAAGTTACACACACGACAACGGGCAACAGAGCGCGAACCATTCCCTCCCCCAATGAAGCGATTGATAGTAACGGAAACCAGCTTAGAGCGCCACGCGATTAACCGACAAGCCAGCCCAGAAGCGCCTGCTTCCACGCATCGCGGTTCACTTCGGCAATGGACTCGGTCAAAGGAATCCCCTTGGGACAAGCATGCACGCAGTTTTGCGCGTTGGCGCATTCCTGAATTCCGCCGGGTTCCATGATTGCCGAGAGCCGCTCGCTCTTGTTCATCGCTCCCGTGGGATGCATATTGAAAAGACGCACCTGGCTGATGATCGCCGCGCCAACGAACTGGTTGTGCTCATTCACCTGCGGGCAAACTTCCAGGCAGTTCCCGCAAGTGATGCAATTCGAAAGCGGATAACCTTTTTCCTGCACTTCCGGCGACACGCGCGGTCCCTCGCCGAGATTGTACGTGCCGTCAATGGGAATCCACGCTTTCACGCGTTTCAGGCTTTCAAACATGAACTGCCGGTCGACCGCCAGATCGCGAACCAGTGGAAACTTCGACATCGGCTCGATTCGAATCGGCTGCTCGAGTTGATCCACCAGCGCCGAACATGCCATCCGCGCCTTTCCATTAACCAGCATCGCGCAGGACCCGCAAATCTCCTCCAGGCAATTCGAATCGTAGGTGATTGGCGTAGTCTTCTTCCCGTCCCGCGTGACCGGATTCTCGGCAATGTCGCGCAGGCAAATAATCACGTTCATCGACGGCCGCCACTTGAGAGAAAATTCCTCCCAACGCGCGGCTTCTTTCGGCCTTGCTTGCCGTTTCACTCTGACGATGACCAGTTTCGTTTCCGCCATAATCCCTCGACCAACAACTACCTCAAACCGGAACGCGAGCCGCAGCCTTTACTTTGCAGCGTCGTACCGCCGCGGCCGCGGCTTGATCAATGAAATGTCCACGGGCTCGTACGTAAGCTGAATGTCCTTGTTCACCCACTTCGCGCGCGTGGTCTTCAGCCAGTTGGCGTCATCGCGGTCCAGAAAATCCGGCTTGTAATGCGCCCCGCGAGATTCATTGCGTGCCAGCGCTCCGAGCGTAATCACGCGCGCCAGCACGATCATGTTCTCCAATTCGCGCGCGAAATTCAGTGTTTGGTTCGACCACTTCGTGCGGTCGCTGAGGTTGATCTTCTTATAGCGCTCCTGCAACGCGCGGATCTTCCCGTCGGCCATCTCTAAATTCTTGTTGATGCGTGTGACGGTCACGTGTTCCGTCATCACCTCTCCCAGTTCGCGCCAGATCGTGATGGGGTTCTCCGAACCGTCCTGATCGATCAGTTTCTGATTTGTTTCTTCCTGCCGTTTTCTTTCGGCGTCAAAAACCGCGGACGCCGTGGACTCCGCGCCCTTTTCAAGATTCTTCGCGTACTTCACCGCCGCCGGGCCCGCGACTCCTCCGCCAAAAATGCACGACACCAGCGAGTTCGCTCCCAGCCGGTTCGCGCCGTGATATTGGTATTCGCATTCGCCTGCCGCGTAAATTCCGGGAACGTTGCTGGCCTGATCCTCGCCGTTCACCCAGATTCCGCCCATCGTGTAGTGCATTGCCGGAAACACTTTCATCGGCTCGACACGAGGATCAACGCCCAGGAATTTCTCGTAAATTTCTAAAATCCCTTCGAGCTTACGGTCCAGCGTTTCGCGCGGGATGTGCGTCACATCCAAATAAACCGCCGGCTGCCCATCAATTCCCAGTTTTTCCTGGTACACGATGCGGTGAATCGCTCGCGTGGCAATGTCGCGCGGCACCAAATTTCCGTACTTCGGATACCACTCTTCCAGAAAGTAAAATCGCTCCGCTTCCGGAATGCTTTTCGGCGCCCGCTTCTCCGCGGGATTCCGCGGCACCCACACGCGCCCGCCTTCGCCGCGAGCCGATTCGCTCATCAGTCGCAGCTTGTCCTCGCCAGGGATCGCCGTCGGGTGCACCTGGATGAATTCGCCGTTCGCGTAATCCACGCCCTGCTGAAAAAGCGCGGCCTGCGCGGAACCCGTGCACACTACCGAATTCGTCGACCGCCCGAAGATTGCTCCGTTGCCGCCAGTGGCAAAAATCACCGCGTCCGCCGCGAACGTCTTCACTTCCATGGTGCGCAAATCCATAGCGCAAATGCCGCGACACACTCCGCCTTCGTCGATTACCGCGGAAAGAAACGTCGCCCCCTCGAACTTTTTGACTTTGCCTTCCGACTCGTGCCGCCGCACTTGCTCGTCGAGAGCGTAGAGCAATTGTTGCCCCGTTGTCGCTCCCGCAAACGCCGTGCGGTGATACAGCGTTCCGCCGAATCGCCGGTAGTCCAGCAATCCTTCCGGTGTGCGATTGAACATCACGCCCATGCGGTCCAGGAGATCGATAATTCCCGGCGCCGCTTCGCACATCCGTTTCACCAGCGGCTGATTCGCCAGAAAATCGCCGCCATAAATCGTGTCGTCAAAATGTTTATCGACCGTGTCGCCTTCGCCCTTCTGATTTTTCGCCGCGTTGATGCCGCCTTGCGCGCAAACCGAATGCGAACGCTTCACCGGCACGATCGAAAACAAATCCACAGGGATTCCCGCTTCCGCAACGCGGATGGTCGCCATCAGTCCGGCCAGACCACCGCCCACCACTATGATTTTGGGCTGTCTCATTTGTTTGGCAGGTACACCGAGAAAGGATGCCAGTTGTACCGGAAGCTGATGATGATAAGAATTCCCACGACGCTGAACGCCACTCCCACCAGCGCGCCCAAACGTCCCGCCGCCTGCTGCGCTTTAACGGTAGCCGCGAGTCCCCATTTGCAAAGAAAATTCCAAATCCCCGCTCCGAGATGGAACGAAGACGCCAGCACGCCCACAACAAAAAAAGCCAGGTACCACGGATTCCGCATGTCCGCGGCCACGTTCGCATACGTCGACCGGCCGTGCGTGAGCCAGCGCTCGGTGTAAAGATGCCACCCAATATAAGCAAACGCGATCAGTCCCGTGTATCGCTGTGTCACGTACAGCCAATTCCCCACCCACGGATACGCCGAGACATTTGATTTTCCCCGCAGCCAGATGTAAATCCCGTATCCCCCATGAAACAGCATCGGCAGAAAAATCGCTCCCCATTCCACAGTCAGCCGGAACGGAATCGTCTGCAACTCTTGCGATACCGTGTTGTATTTCTCAGCGCTCACCAGCGCGGCGCTGTTGGACCAAAAATGCTCCGCCAGGAATGCGCCAACAGGAAGGATGCCGGTGAAGGAATGCAGCTTTCTGAGGAGGTAACTTGTGTCAGGCCGGGTTGCCGTCGAAGACATGCCCTCTCCGCCGCGTAAGTCCCAGCCGGAGCGCACAAATTGACTCGGGAGGAGCGTTGAGAACCGCGGCAAAATCAGTATAGGCACATGATTGCGCCTACGCAAGTTGGACTGTTCTTTCAGCGAGCACAAACAATTCGAAATTTTCTTGCCGCTGAGGCAAGAGTGCCGGAAAATGGTTGTTGACGAATGGGATTTGCTGGGCCGCACCTCTCCTGGCTCAGCGCCAACAATGGCATCCTGGCTATGAGCACAACCCTGAATCTTGTTTCGGAGATGGAACGCATCGCCAGCGCTCTCGGCACAGAAGCTGAGGGCACATCGGGCGTTTCTCTTTCTGCCGTGGCGGAGAAAATCGCCAAAAATCTCGGCGTAAAGCACGATGAAGTAGCCATCCTCGCGGTTTCCACCCGCTGGCGCCACCTGCACTTTCTGGTTCCAGAGGCTTTGAAAAACGTCGGCTTTGTTCCGCTCTCCAGTAATTCCGCGCTCGCCGCACGCACTGCCCGCGAAAGCCGTCCTGAGATCGAAAACAATTTCGCTGCCACGCGGCACGCCACTGTTTTCGAAAGCGTGAAAGTCGCTTTGGACGCCGCCGGAGCGATCCAGAAGATGGTCAGCGCGCCAATTCTGATGGATGGCAAGGTCATCGGGGTCATTCAAGTCAGCCGCAAAGGCGCAAATCCGCACAGCGCCGGCCCGGACTTTACCTCTCAAGACCTCGGGAACATCCTGGCTCTCTGCAAGCCGCTCGGAAAAATGCTGCGTCACGTTGCGGCTGAATAATCCCTGCGTGCCGCCGCGGTTGTCATCGCGCGTTCATAAATCTTTCGCGCTTCGCGCGCGCAGGTTCGGAATTGAATTGACACTGCAATACCTTCTTGTTACTTTTCCACAGCAGCTGAATTTTTCGTTCCCAGACTAATCACGGAGGCACGGCAAACCGGCACCATGGCGTTCGTTGCGAAGAAAATTTTCCTCACCAAAGGCGTCGGTAAACATCGTGAAAGACTTTCGAGCTTCGAGCTCGCCCTCCGCAACGCAGGCATCGCCGCGTGCAACATTGTCCGTGTCTCCTCGATTTTTCCTCCCAACTGCAAATTAATTTCCCGCAGCGAAGGCCTGAAGCACATGAAGCCCGGGCAGGTTGCCTTCACTGTCATAAGCGAGAATTCCACCAAGGAAGCGCACCGTCTCATCGCCGCCAGCATCGGCCTCGCGCTGCCCAGCGACAAATCCATGTACGGGTATTTGTCCGAGCATCACTCGTTCGGTGAAACCGAAGAAGTCGCCGGTGAATACGCCGAAGAGCTCGCCGCCGAAATGCTCGCTACCACTCTTAACGTGGAATTCGATCCGGATTTGTCCTTCGACGAAAAAAAAGAGGTCTACCGCATCTCCAACAAAATCGTCCGCACCATGAACGTTACGCAATCCGCCGTCGGCGACAAGCGTGGCCTCTGGACCACAGTGCTCGGCGCTGCCATCCTCATCGGCGAAGATGATTGACTCGCAAATTTCTTGTAGGGGCCGCTTTCCGCCAGCAGGCTGCTTTGCTTTCACCAAGTACGCCAACATTCTTATTTGTCTAGGTCGTACGCGGTCTTCAGCCACTTCTTCACTTCGCCGTCGATTTGTTCGGCAGCAGTAATTTCAATGCGGTGGGTGATGCCGTCCTTCTTTGCCAGTCCGCGCGTATCGATCAGCTGCTTGGGCAGCTTCCTTTTGTAATCGGTCAAGGCGAAGCCAAGATCGATCCGCGAATTGGTCCTCCCCGTTTTTCTCTTTCAGTTCGCTAGCCCATTTCTGCATCATGGCCACGACGGGATGCACGCCATAGATCGTCTTCGACTTTGCCTTGGCCATCGGTCAACTCTCAACAGTTGTCCCGTTCTTCACGAGAGCAGCGATGACAAAGCCCGCCAGCACAAACCCCACAATTTGCGTGGTCATGTACCCGGCCGTATAGTTTCCCGGGAATTCATACCAGTTCCAATATTCAAGGTTTGTGCTTATCGCGGCAAGAACACCAGCGATGGTCAAGACTCCCGCTCGGGTCCCGTAACTTCGCCCGCTTGCACCGCACGAGAGAAGCAACGCGCCAAGCAATGCCTGCAGAACATTAAGTGCAAATTCGCGGCCAAGCAACGTACCAAAGTGGAAAGGACCCGATGGTGGATGGTAGACCAGGATTCCGTGCGGCGATTGCTCATACTTCTTCATGTATTCCGGCATTGCTGCGTTTCGCTGCGCGCTGGTGGGCTTTGGACCCAGCCCGAAGCCCGGAAAAATGTAGAAGCCGGCTTCCGGAATTGCTCCTCGCATCGCGCTCAGCACAACGGCTTCGTTTGGAATCTCTCCCACTCCCATTTCGCCGAGCCCGAGCAATTCGTGCGCCACAAACATCCACACAAACAGAGTCAAGCCACCCAGGATAGCTGCCAGCACGATTCGCTTCATTTTTGGTTCTCCTTCTGCAAATTACTTTGGGGCCCGGGAACCAATTGACCAACCAACAGTTCTCATTTTTTTCGTTTGAAGTACCCAATGCGTTCCAGCACCGCCCTGGCGATCAAAGGCAGGGCCACTGTGGCGTCATCGAATACTTCCGCGAAACGGCCGCCTTCTTCCGGCGGCACGAACTTTCCCCAGGAAACCGCTTCCGTGTAGGTACTGCCGCTCAGGCCGCCCCAGTGGACCGGCTCCGGGCAAATGCGCACGCCATAGTTATAGCGCTTCAGCGGAAGCTTTTTGTACCCGCGCCGCGCCAGCAGTTCCGCGTATACGCCGAACTGCTGCGACCAATTGCGCGGCACTCCTCCGCCGATCGTCAGAATTCCCATGCGCCTCGTGGCCAGCATGGTGTCGGCAAACTTCTCGAAATCCAGGAACGGATCAAAGCGTAGCAGCGGGCGCTTGTCCCTCTGCCGTGCGATTTTGTGCAGTGCAAAATCAATTCCCAGCTCCGAGTCGCTGAACGCGGGAACAAAAATAGGAACGTTGTGCTCGAAAGCGGACTTTAGAATTCCTCGCCCTTGCGCCGTCTTGTGCAGGTACTCGCCTATCTTCCTGTGGATTTTCCAGCTGCACGCCGTGTCTTCCGCGTCCCATGCCCTGAAAATGTGGTCCATCACTTCTTCGACATGATCCAGATTCGTTTCTGGCTCGAGCGAGTCGTACACGCGGTTGTATCCGGCGTGAAACAACTCCTTATCGTCCATATTTGGGTTGTAGCGGAAATGCGAGTAACCCGTGGCTTCCACCAGTCCATGCGCCATGAGCGCGCCGGTCGAGACGATGGCCTTGACGATGCCCGATTCGATCAGGTCGCAGAAAATGAGCCCCATCTTGCCAACCGTCAAAGCGCCCGAGAGTGTCATCACCACGAAACAATCCTTGTCGCGGGCCATTTGCTCGAAAACGTCGGCGGCATCGCCGATCTGTCGCCCGGTGAACGCCGTGTCCCCCATCGCGCGTACCAGCTCGTCGACGGTGCGGCATTTGGACAAATCCAGCGGGAACATTGGCCGGAGTTTGTCTTTTACTGGATCGTGAAGCACTCTCCCGGTCACAGTTTTCTCTCGCTGCTTCGCCATCATGTCTCCTCGACGGAAATAAATTCGGAATCACCGATAAAATGCTGCTTCGCGGACAACCGCGCGCTTTTGCAGCTGATTGATATTACAAACGCTGCGCAAAAGATACTACAAAACGCGTGCAAATATTTTATTTCCGGCTCATGCTAAACTAAATTTCATGGCAGACAAATTTACCATCGGGCTCGTGCAGATGAAATGCACGGCGAGCGCGGAAGAAAACCTGACGCGGGCCATCGGGAAAATCCGCGAAGCGGCCGCGCGTGGCGCGCAAATCATTTCCCTGCACGAACTGTTTCGCGGCGAATACTTTTGCCGCAAGGAAGACGCGGAACTTTTCAATCTTTCCGAAGCAGTGCCGGGCCCTACTACAGAAAAGCTCGCGCAGATCGCCAAAGAGAAAAAAGTCGCGCTGGTCGTTTCTCTTTTCGAACGCCGCGCTCCGGGCGTTTATCACAATTCCTGCGCCGTCCTGGACGCCGACGGAACGTTTCTCGGGAAATACCGCAAAATGCATATCCCCGACGATCCGCTCTACTACGAAAAGTTTTATTTCACTCCCGGCGATCTCGGCTTCCCGAATTTCGATACGAGGTATGCGCGTGTCGGGGTGCAAATCTGCTGGGACCAGTGGTATCCCGAAGGATCGCGCCTAACCGCTCTCGGTGGCGCAAGCGTGATCTTTTATCCCACCAGTATTGGCTGGCATCCGCATGAAAGAGCGCAATTCGGCGCCGCGCAGCTCGACGCCTGGAAAACCATTCAGCGCGGTCACGCCATCGCCAACGGCGTTTACGCCGCCGTCGTGAATCGCGTGGGCTTCGAAGGCAAGCCGCAAAATGTCGACCCCGGTTTGGACTTCTGGGGAAATTCCTTCGTTGCCGATCCCTTTGGCCTGGTCATTTCCGAGGCTTCGAACGACAAGGAAGAGATTCTCGTTGTCGAATGCGACCCCGCCAAGAGCGAAGACACACGCCGCAACTGGCCTTTCCTCCGCGACCGCCGCATCGATGCCTATCAGCCCATCCTGAACCGCTGGCTCGGCGAAAAGTAGTGTGCTCTGCCTCCGCGTTCTTCGGATCTTCGGCTTTTCTTGCTTTCGCTGCCCTACTTGTTATTTCTTCCCTTGGTTCCTCTGCGTTCTCTGTGCTCCAACCTCGGTGATCTCTGTGCTAAATTCCTTTTCCAAATGAAGCCGACGCCGCAAATCAAAACGCCTCACGCGCTTGGCTTTCGTATGCCTGCAGAATGGGAACCCCACGAAGCCACTTGGCTCGGCTGGCCGCGCGAGGTGACCGACTGGCCCGGAAAATTCGCTGTCATTCCTTGGGCTTTCGCTGAAATCGTCCGCCACTTGTCGCAAGTCGAGCGCGTCTACCTCCTCGTAGAAAACCGTGCGGCCGAATCACGCGTTCGAAGCATGCTGAAAAAGTCCGGAGCCAATCTCGATGCCGTCGATTTTTTTCGCGTGCCCGCGGATCGCGGATGGATCCGCGATTCCGGCCCCATCTGCGTTCGAAACGAAGCCGACGAAGTGGCCTACAACAATTTCCTTTTCACCGGCTGGGCCAAATATCCGAATCACAAAAAAGATGCCGCCGTTGTCGCTAAAGCCAACCAGAAGTTGAAACGCCGCGTCTGGCAACCGCAGCACAAAGGCCGCCGCGTGGTCCTCGAAGGCGGCAGCATCGATGTGAACGGCCGCGGAACGCTCCTCACCACAGAAGAGTGTCTGCTCAGCAAAGTGCAGGAAAGAAATCCCGGATTCACCAAAGAGGATTACGCCGAAGTGTTTCGCGAATACCTTGGCGTGACAAATGTTCTTTGGCTGAGAAATGGAATCGCTGGCGACGACACCCACGGCCACGTCGATGACCTTGCGCGTTTCGTGAACCCGTCAACGGTCGTAACGATTGTCGAGGATGATCCGAACGACGTAAATTACGACGCACTGCAAGAAAATCTCGCACTTCTGCAAAACATGAAGGATCAGGATGGGCGGGCGATGCGCGTGGAGACGCTTCCGATGCCTGCGCCGGTTTATTTCGAAGATTTTCGGCTTCCCGCGAGCTACGCGAATTTTTATGCCGCCAACAAGATTGTGCTCGTGCCCACGTTCAACGATTCGAACGATCGCGTCGCCCTGAATGCTCTGGCGAAGCTATTTCCCGATCGCGAAGTGGTCGGCATCGCCTGCCGCGATTTGGTCCTGGGTCTCGGCACAATTCATTGCATGACGCAGCAGCAACCAGCTGGGTGATGCGCATTTCAAAGGGCGGATGAGAATGCGTCTGGGTTCAGCGAATTCTGCGATAAGATGTGGCCCGGGTAACTGCTGAAATTCTCAGGTAGCCTTCCGCGGAGGAGCAATGATCACAATCGCTTATCTTCAACACGGTGTCTCATATGATCTCCGTGACATTCTTCCCCATGGTTTCTTCTATTGGATATTCATCGGCCTAGTGGCTGGTTGGCTTGCGGGGAAAATCGCGCGCGGGCGCGGGTTCGGATGCATTGCGGACATCGTCCTCGGAGTCATTGGCTCGTTCATTGGAGGCTGGGTCTTCGTAAAGTTGGGAATTTTCGGCGGTGGCTTCTGGTATTCGCTTGCTGCCGCTACTCTCGGAGCCGTCATCCTTGTTTCCATCGCGCATCTTTTCACTGGCGCCGGCCGTAGTCAGTGAATGCGCGGGGTCGTTCCGGTTTTTTCAGTTGCGAGTCACCAGTTACAAATCATTTCCTGTGATACGATTCTCGCTTGCGTCCCGGAGTTGACGCGTCATTGAGCAAGACCTCGCAGTCCCTCACCGCCATCCCCCTGGGTGGTCTCGGCGAATTCGGAATGAACATGATGGCACTGCGGCTCGGCGACGAGATCGTGGTCATCGACGCGGGCATGATGTTCCCGGAATCGGAACTGCTGGGCGTCGACCTGGTCATTCCCGACATCACTTATTTGAAACAGAATCGCGCGCACGTTCGCGCGATCGTGCTGACGCATGGGCATGAAGATCACATCGGGGCGCTGCCGTATATCCTGCGCGATTTGAACGTTCCGGTGTACGGGACGCGCTTCACGCTGGCGCTGGTAAAAAAGCGCCTGGATGAAGCGGGCTTGTTGGAGTCAAGCACGCTGCGCGAAGTGCTGCCGGGACGGCTGGTGGAAGTCGGACCGTTTGAAATCGAATTCATTTCCGTGACGCACAGCACGGTGGATTGCGTGGCGCTGGCGATTCGCACGCCGCTCGGTGTGATCATCCATACCGGAGATTTCAAGATTGATCAAACTCCGGTGGGCGGCGCGCCGTTCGATTTGCACTCGTTCGCAAAATATGGAACTGAGGGAGTGCTGGCGCTGTTTAGCGACTCGACGAACGTAGAGCGGCCCGGGTTTACCCCGTCGGAGCGGGCCATCGTTCCACGGATCGAAGAATTGTGCCGCTCCGCGCCGCGGCGCGTGATTCTCTCGTGCTTCGCTTCGTCCATCCATCGCATTCAACAGGTCATCGATATTGCTTCGCGCGTGGGCCGCAAAGTGGCGTTTGTCGGGCGCAGCATGGTGGACAACGTGGGAATTG
>Ga0179587_10001143_pt1 | contig 11803 bp, 10 predicted proteins | sample CZODoug2_1_08_16_FD_185932 | JGI IMG/M metagenome (GOLD analysis project Ga0179587, IMG submission 185932) | Vadose zone soil fungal communities from Angelo Coast Range Reserve, California, USA - CZODoug2_1_08_16fungal | ecosystem: Environmental > Terrestrial > Soil > Vadose zone | place: USA...
CAACCTGTGGAGAAACGGAAGGCCATTATCGGTAACGCCCCGGTCAAGGTTGCGATCGAGGCCGCGGTCCGGTTCGGCTGGGACGCGGTGATCGGGCCGGATGGCGCATTTGTAGGCATGCACAGTTTCGGCGCCAGCGCCCCGGTCAAGGACCTTTACAAGCATTTCGGAATTACCGCCGAGGCGGCGGTTAACGCTGCGCTGAAGCAGTTGGGCTGACGGTTGAGATTGGCCGAAAAAAGGACTACCTAACGGGCATATTATCCGCTCCCGCCCGGCCGAACCGGGCGTCCGCCGCAAAAACCCGCGTGGACGGCTCAAGCGCCTTCCGCGGGGGTAACAAAATAATTGAAGGAGAGACAGATGGCAGTCCGGGTCGCGATCAACGGGTTCGGCCGCATCGGCCGCAACATACTGCGCGCCATCGCCGAGTCCGATCGCAAGGATATCGAGGTGGTCGGCATCAACGATCTCGGGCCGGTCGAGACCAATGCCCATCTCTTGCGCTTCGATTCCGTGCATGGCCGCTTCCCCGGCACCGTGACAGTCGAAGGCGATACGATCAGCCTCGGCAACGGCAAGATCAAGGTGACCGCGGTGCGCGATCCCAACACCTTGCCGTGGAAGGATCTCGGCATCGACATCGCGCTGGAATGCACGGGCATCTTCACCGCCAAGGACAAGGCCTCCTCGCATCTGACCGCCGGCGCAAAGCGGGTGCTGGTCTCGGCGCCCGCGGATGGCGCCGATGCGACCATCGTGTTCGGGGTCAACCACGACAAGCTGAACAAGGATCACCTGGTCGTCTCCAATGGCTCGTGCACGACCAACTGCCTCGCGCCAGTCGCAAAAGTGCTGCACGACACCGTCGGCATCGAAACCGGCTTCATGACCACGATCCATGCCTATACCGGCGATCAGCCCACGCTCGATACCCTGCACAAGGATCTCTATCGCGGCCGGGCGGCGGCGATGTCGATGATCCCGACCTCCACCGGGGCCGCCAAGGCGATCGGCCTGGTGATGCCGGAGCTTGCCGGCAAACTTGACGGCGTATCGATCCGTGTCCCGACGCCGAACGTTTCGGTGATCGATCTCAAGATCGTCGCGCAACGCAAGACCGACGTGAAGGAAATCAACGAGGCGATGAAGCGCGCTTCCGAGCAGCAGCTCAAGGGCATCCTCGGCTTTACCACCGCGCCCAACGTCTCGATCGATTTCAACCACGATCCGCATTCCGCCACCTTCCACATGGACCAGACCAAGGTGCAGAACGGCACGCTGGTGCGGGTGATGGCGTGGTACGACAATGAATGGGGTTTTTCCAACCGCATGGCCGACACCGCCGTGGCGATGGGGAAGCTGCTGTAAGTCTCGTGTCCCGGACGCGGTGCAGCGTACTCCTGGCGATGCGTAGCATCGTCCTGTACGCTGCTCCGCAGAGCCGGGATCTGGCACCAACGTGGGTCCCGGTTCTGCAGCGCACCGCTTCGCGCTGCGCAGCGCCCGGGACAAGAGTCAGAGATGTCCAAAACATTCCGCACCCTCGATGACGTCGACGTGAAGGGCAAGCGCGTGCTGCTGCGCGTCGATCTCAACGTGCCGATGGAGAATGGCCGCGTCAGCGATGCGACCCGGCTCGAACGTATAGCGGCCACCATCACCGAGATTTCCGACAAGGGCGGCAAGGTAATATTGCTGGCGCATTTCGGCAGGCCCAAGGGACGCGAGCCGAAGGATTCGCTGAAGCCGGTCGCTGCTGCATTGGCCCAAGTCATCAGCAAGCCGGTGGCGTTCGCCGATGATTGTGTCGGCGAGGCCGCGCAAAAGGCGATTGCGGCGATGAAGGACGGCGATATCCTTTGTCTGGAAAATACCCGCTTCCACAAGGAAGAAGAAAACAACGATCCGGCGTTCGTCGCCGAGCTGGCAAAGCTCGGCGACATCTGGGTCAACGACGCGTTCTCGGCGGCGCACCGGGCGCACGCGTCCACCGAGGGCCTCGGCCACAAGCTGCCGGCCTATGCCGGACGCACCATGCAGGCCGAACTCGACGCGCTCGGCAAGGCGCTGGACGCGCCGACCAAGCCTGTCATTGCGATCATCGGCGGCGCCAAGGTTTCCACCAAGATCGACTTGCTGGAAAATCTCGTGACCAAGGTCGATGCGCTGGTGATCGGCGGCGGCATGGCCAATACCTTCCTGCACGCCCAGGGCGTCGGTGTCGGCAAGTCGCTGGCGGAGAAGGACCTCGCGGCGACCGCGCTGCGGATCATCGACAAGGCTGAAGCGGCGAATTGCGCCATCATCTTGCCGGTAGACGCCGTGGTCGCGTTTCGTTTCACGGCCAATGCGCCATCCCATGCCTACGGCCTCGATGCGATCCCGCCCGACGGCATGATCCTCGACGTCGGCCCGCAGTCGGTTGTGCGGATTCATGCCGCGATTGACGACGCCGCGACGCTGGTCTGGAACGGCCCGCTCGGGGCGTTCGAGATGACGCCGTTCGACCGCGGCACCATGGTGGCGGCAAAGCACGCGGCGGAACGGACCAAGGCCAAGAAGCTTATCTCGGTTGCCGGCGGCGGCGACACGGTGGCAGCACTGAATCAGGCCGGGGTGGCTGGCGATTTCACCTATGTTTCGACCGCAGGCGGCGCGTTTCTTGAATGGATGGAGGGCAAACCGTTGCCCGGTGTCGAGGTTTTGAAAACACGCTAGGTTAAGGCCGGACCGGGCATTTGAGGTCCCAACGCGGAGAACAGGACACATGGCTCGCATCACGTTGCGTCAATTGCTCGACCACGCGGCGGAGCACGACTACGGCGTGCCGGCCTTCAACATCAACAACATGGAGCAGGCGCTCGCCATCATGGACGCCGCGAGTAGCCTCGATGCGCCGGTCATCATTCAGGCCTCGCGCGGCGCGCGGTCCTACGCCAACGACATCATGTTGAAGCACATGATGGATGCGGTCACCGAAATCTATCCGCAGATTCCGGTCTGCGTACATCTCGATCACGGCAACGGGCCCGACACCTGCATGACCGCGATCCAGGCCGGCTTCACTTCCGTGATGATGGACGGCTCGCTGAAGGCCGACGGCAAGAGCCCGGCCGATTGGGACTACAATGTCGGCGTCACCAAAACCGTCACCGACATGGCCCATCTCGGCGGCATTTCGGTGGAGGGTGAACTCGGCGTGCTGGGTTCGCTCGAGACCGGGATGGGCGACAAGGAGGATGGCCACGGCGCGGAAGGCAAGCTCTCCCACGACCAGCTGCTCACCAATCCCGATGAAGCTGTGAAGTTCGTCAAGGAGACCAAGGTCGACGCGCTGGCGATCGCGATGGGCACCTCGCACGGCGCCTACAAATTCACCCGCAAGCCGGACGGCGACATTCTGGCCATGAACGTGATCGAGGAAATCCACCGCAAGCTGCCCAACATGCATCTGGTGATGCACGGTTCGTCGTCGGTGCCGCAGGACCTGCAGGACATCATCAACGCCAACGGCGGCAAGATGAAGCCGACCTGGGGCGTGCCGGTTTCCGAGATCCAGCGCGGCATCAAGAACGGCGTCCGCAAGATCAACATCGACACCGACAACCGGATGGCGATGACCGGCCAGATCCGCAAGGTACTCAACGAGGATCCGAGCGAATTCGATCCGCGCAAATATCTCAAGCCCGCGATGGAGGCGATGGCGAAACTTTGCAAACAGCGCCTGCAGGAATTCAATACCGCGGGTCAGGCCAGCAAGATCAAGAAGGTGCTGACCACCGCCGAGATGGCGAAGCGTTATGTCAAGGGCGAACTCGATCCGAAAGTCGCCTGACAGGCGGCCACTGCTGGACGAGCCGGCCTCGGCGGCGCCCGCGCGCGTTTATTGGCGTTTTCTGATTGGTGTTTTCTTATTGGGGTTTGCCTGAGAACCGTCCATTTTGACTTGCAAGGACACAGTGCTTTCGGAGGAGGCATCAATGAATCTCGCCGATCTCAACAAGATCGCTCTGGCCATGGTCGCACCGGGCAAGGGCCTGCTCGCCGCCGACGAATCCTCAGGAACGATCAAGAAGCGTTTCGACGACATCAACGTCGTATCGACCGAGGAGTCTCGCCGCGACTATCGCGAGATGCTGTTCCGCTCCAGCGAGGCGATGACCCGCTACATCTCGGGCGTCATTCTCTATGACGAGACGATCTGGCAAAATGCCAAAGATGGCACGCCGCTGGTGAAGATCATCGAACAATCAGGCGCTATCCCCGGCATCAAGGTCGATGAGGGCACGCAAGCCCTGCCGGGCTGCCCGGGTGAATTGATCACCGCCGGATTGGACAAGCTCGCCGAGCGTCTGAAGAAATATTACGACCGCGGCGCTCGGTTCGCAAAATGGCGCGCGGTGATCGATATCGGCGGCGGCACTGGCGGCCGGAACATTCCGACCATGACCGCGATCCACGTCAATGCCCACGCGCTCGCGCGTTACGCCGCATTGTGCCAGGCCGCGCAGATCGTTCCGATCGTCGAGCCGGAAGTCTTGATGGATGGCGATCATGATATCGACCGCTGCTATGAAGTAAGCCTGCGCGTTCTCAACAAGACGTTTCAGGAATTGCGGATTCAGCGGGTCGCGCTGGAAGGCATGATCCTGAAACCCAACATGGCCATCTCCGGCAAGAAAAGCGCGAAACCGGCTTCCGTCAAAGAGGTCGCGGAGAAAACCATTCGGCTGCTGAAAGCTTGCGTGCCGGCGGCGGTGCCCGGCATTGCCTTTCTCTCCGGCGGGCAGTCCGACGAGGACGCCACCGCGCATCTTGACGCCATGAACCGTATCGGCGGCCTGCCGTGGCGCCTCACCTTCTCCTACGGTCGCGCGCTGCAGGCGGCGCCGCAGAAGGCGTGGGCAGGCAAGGCCGATAACCTCGCCGCGGGCCAGCGCGCATTTACCCACCGCGCGCGGATGAACTCGCTCGCGAGCAAAGGGGAATGGAAGGCCGATCTGGAACAGCAGAAGGCGGCATAGATTTGGCCATTAAACCTGTTCCGCCGCGCCCCGTGCCGCGGCTCTATCTGGCGACGCCGCTGGTGGACGATCCGGCCCTGTTGATGGCGAGCCTGCCGGGCCTGCTCGCCGCGGCCGATGTTGCGGCGGTGCTGCTGCGGCTCAAGCCGACCGACCAGCGCACCATGATCTCGCGCATCAAGACCCTGGCGCCTGTGATCCAGGACGGCGGTGCTGCGCTCCTGCTCGATGGCCATGTCGAACTGGTCGCCCGCGCCGGCGCCGATGGCGCGCATCTGACCGGGATCGAAGCCATGGAGGACGCCATGCCGACGTTGAAACCCGACCGCATCGCCGGCGTCGGTGGACTGGCGACGCGGCACGATTCGATGGCCGCGGGCGAAGCCGGCGCCGACTACGTGCTGTTCGGCGAGCCCGATGCGAAAGGGCAGCGGCCGTCGGTCGAGGCGATCACCGAACGCCTGCAATGGTGGGCTGAGCTGTTCGAGCCGCCCTGCGTCGGCTTTGCGGCGTCGCGCGACGAGGCCCACGAATTTGCCGCGGCTGGTGCCGATTTCGTGCTGGTCGGCGATTTCACCTGGAATGACAAACGCGGTGCCAAGGCAGCCTTGATGGATGCGGAGCAGACCATCCAACAGGCGCAGGCCGCGATGTCCGCAACAGCCAGAGCCGAACGCCGGAAATGAAGATCCTGCGTCCGATATTGATCCTTGCAAGCTGTCTCACATTCGCAGCGAACGCGGCGGCGCAAATCTCGCTGGTGCCTCCCGGAATCGACCCGCCACCGGCGGACAAACCAGCCGCCAAGGCGAAAGCGAAGCCAGCGGCGGTGGCCAAGAAGCCGGCAGCTCCCGCCGCGACGCCAAATCCGGCGGCTCCCGCCGCAACAGCGAAGCCTGCCGTCACGCCGACCGCGAAGGTAACTCCGGCCCCCGCGCCTGACGATCCCAGTGTCGACCTGGTGTTCGGCGCCTATCAGCGCGGGCAGTACAAGACCGCGTTCGATCTCGCCTCCAAGCGCGCGCAGGACACCGGCGATCCCAAGGCGATGACGATGCTCGGCGAACTCTACGCCAACGCGATGGGGATCAAGCGCGACTATGCCAAGGCTGCCGACTGGTACAGGCGCGCCGCCGACGGCGGCGACCGCGAAGGCATGTTCGCGCTCGCCATGCTTCGGCTCAGCGGACGCGGCGGCGCCGTCAATCGCGAGGAAGCCGTGAAATTGCTGGCGTCCTCGGCCAAGCTCGGCAATCCGAAGGCGGCGTACAATCTCGCGCTGCTCTACCTCGACGGACAGACGCTGCCGCAGGACCTCACACGCGCCGCGGAATTGCTTCGCGTCGCCGCCGACGCCGGCAATCCGGAAGCGCAATATGCGCTCGCGACCTTCTACAAGGAGGGCACCGGCGTGAAGAAAGATCTCGATATGGCGGTGCGGCTGTTGCAGGCGGCATCGCTGGCCGACAATGTCGACGCCGAGGTCGAATACGCCATCGCGCTCTATAACGGTACCGGCACGCCGAAGAACGAGGCCGCCGCGGTGGCGCTGTTGCGCAAGGCCGCCAGACAAAACAGTCCGATCGCACAGAACCGCCTCGCACGTGTGCTGGTGACCGGACAGGGCGTCCCGATGGACAAGGTCGAGGGCCTCAAATGGCATATTGTCGCGAAAACCGCCGGCCGGGGTGACCCCATGCTCGACGAGGCGCTGGCAGGCTTAAGTCAGGAGGATCGCGCCAAGGCCCAGCAAGCCGCGCGCATTTGGCTCGGCAACAGATGATCCGCCTTGACGCCACCGCAGCCGCAGGGCACCCACAGGGCAGAACCCCTCCAATCCCAGTCCTGACCTGACGCTCAGGTCGTCTTGAGCCGAGATCATGCTGCATTCAGCCCTTATCAACGTCATGGTCAAAGCCGCGCGCCGCGCCGGCCGCAGTCTCAAGCGCGACCTTGGCGAGGTCGAGAATCTCCAGGTGTCGCTGAAGGGACCCGCCAATTTCGTCACCATGGCCGATCACCGCGCCGAGGAGATGCTGCACTCCGACCTCACCAAGGCGCGGCCGGGCTACGGCTTTATCGGCGAGGAAGGCGGCATCCGCGAAGGCGACGACAAGAGCCACACCTGGATCGTCGATCCGCTCGACGGCACCACGAATTTCCTGCACGGCATTCCGCAATTTGCGATCTCGATCGGCCTGCAGCGCGAGGGCACCATGATCGCCGGCCTGATCTATAATCCGGCCAATGACGACCTCTACATCGCCGAGCGCGGCAAGGGCGCCTTCCTCAACGATCAGCGCTTGCGCGTCGCCGGCCGGCGCAACCTTGCCGACTGCGTGATCGCCTGCGGGCTGCCGCATATCGGACGCGGCGATCACAACTTGTCGCGCCTGGAGATGACCGAAATCCAGAACAAGGTCGCGGGCCTGCGCCGGTTCGGCGCCGCCTCGCTCGACATGGCTTTCGTGGCGGCGGGCCGTCTCGACGGCTATTGGGAGCGTCATCTGCAGCCGTGGGATATGGCCGCGGGGCAGATCATCGTGCGCGAAGCCGGCGGCGCCGTCAGCGGCATGGCCGGCGACGACGACCCGCTCAAGACCGGCAATGTGGTCTGCGGCAACGAATTCGTTCACGCCGAACTGGTGAAGATTCTGAAGCCACTGGCGAAGTAGGTTTCGCTGTTTGTTTCACCGCGCGAACATCGTTTGCGGTAAACGGGCGCGCGCCTCGACGGCTATGTCGCAAATCGCCGCCACGGGCGGTTGATCCATGCGCGCGCCGGGATGCGGTCCTTCAAAGGATTGAGATCGGCCAGATTGTGCAGCGCGAGCCCCGGCGTGGACATGTGCCGTTAAAGCAGATGAAATAGGGTAAAATTCGGATGGTCCACAAGTCATGTTAATGAAGTTCAGGCTTGCCTCCCGAAACCTGTTTCATGACCGGCTTCGATTCGTCGCAACAATCGTCGGAATTGTCTTCTCCATCGTGCTTGTGACGGTGCAAATGGGCCTCTATGTCGGTTTCGGGCGCATGGTCACCACGATGATCGATCATACGCCCGCCGATCTTTGGGTCGTGCCGCTCGGTACCAAGTGTTTCGAAGATCCTTCATTGCTGGATGATCGTCAGCGATTTAGGGCCCTGGCGGTCGACGGGGTTGCAGAAGCCGCTGCGCTCGTCATCGGCTTCGCGCAATGGCGATTGCCGGGCGGCGGGACGACGCCGGTTTTCATCGTCGGCTCCGAACTACGGGGATTGGGATTGCGTCCGTGGGATTTGGTCGCGGGTCGTATTGACGATTTGTCGATTCCCGGCGCGGTGGCGATCGACCAGTCTTATTTCGAGCGGCTTGGTACCGATGGCATGGGCGCCAGCGCTGAAATACGCGATCAAAAGGTTCAGGTGACCGCGGTGACCAAGGGCATCCGTTCATTCACCACGACGCCCTTCGCGTTCACGGGGCTTGATCGCGCGCGGTCCTATACCGGCATTTCACCCGACAAGGCCTCTTATTTCCTCGTGCGCGCTTCTCCTGGGGCGGACGTCGACAGCGTTCGTCAACGATTGCAGGCAAACCTCTCCGACGTCGAGGTCCTGACAACGACCGAGTTTCGCAACCGCAGCCGGAGCTTCTGGCTGTTCGGTACCGGTGCGGGGGCCGCCCTGTTCGCGGGGGCCTTGCTCGGCGTCATTGTGGGCACCGTCATTGTCGCGCAGACATTGTACTCGAGCACCAAGGATCATCTGGACGAATTCGCAACATTGCGCGCCATCGGATCGTCCGGCGCATATATCTACAAGGTCATCATCTGGCAGGCGCTGCTTAGCGCGGTCATTGGATTCTGCGGCGCCGCGGCCATCGGCGCCATCGTCGTCAAGGCGACCGCTGAATCTGCATTGCCAATCATCATGACGCCCGCATTGACCCTGGGATTGTTTCTGCTGACCGTTGCGATGTGTGTCGCATCGGCCGTTGCCGCTATCATGCAGGTCATGCGCATCGATCCCGCCCTGGTGTTTACGCGATGACCGAGACTGTGCTCGACGTTGTCGACGTCGTAAAACGCCTTGGCCGCGGAGCGGGTGAAGTAGAGGCGCTCAAAGGCGTAAGCTTGTCGCTCGGCGGCGGCGAGTTGCTGCTCCTCATGGGACCATCGGGGAGCGGCAAGACCACGCTGCTCTCGGTTATGGGATGCCTGATGACGCCGACGCGCGGAGTTGTACGGGTTCACGGACGATCGATCGCCGGTGCGGATCCGGAGGATCTCGCCAAACTCAGGCGCGATCACATCGGTTTCATCTTTCAATCCTACCATCTGTTTCCCACCCTGACGGCTGAGGAGAATGTCCGGCTCGCACTGGACGTGCGTGGACAGCGATCCAGACGCGCTAAGATCGCGGCACGGGAATCCCTGGCCATGGTCGGCCTTTCCCACAAGACGAAGGCGTTTCCCATCGAGCTCAGCGGCGGCGAACAACAGCGCGTCGCGATCGCGCGGGCCATTGTGGGGAATGCATCCGCGATTCTTGCGGACGAACCGACCGGCGCACTCGACACTCAAAACGGTCAGGCCATCATGACTGTGCTTGCCCAGATCGCCAAAGACCAATCTCGCGGGGTGCTGGTCGTAACGCACGATCCGCGTATCCTGTCGTTCGCCGATCGCATCGTCCACATAGAAGACGGGCGGATCGTAAGAGAAGAGCCCGGCGAGCGCGGCAAAGAACAGAGGGTGCGGATGTCATGATCACGCCGAAGGTCAAGGCGGCTTTCTTTGCCGCTCTAAATTTGGGTGTGCTGGTCACCTCGCTCGCCGTTCCGGCAGCGATGACAGATGCGCAAACGCCGGCACGCTCCGCGACAATCGATCCGGCCGAGGAGAAGCGATGGCTGGCGGTCGCACCGGGCCGGGTCGAACCGTTGTCGGGGTTGATCAGGGTTGCCCCGCCTGTCATGGGCGTGATCGGCGAAGTGCTGGTGGGGGCCGGCGATACCGTGTTTGCCGGTGAACCGCTGATTCGCCTCGCCGATCATGAAGCCCGGGCGCGACTTGCCGCCGCGGAGGCGCAGGTCGCATTGCGAAATCGCGTGCGCAACAAGGAGTCCGCCTCGTCCGGGGCTGCGGCACGGCGCAGGGCCGAGGATGCGGTGGCCGATGCTGACATCGCTGTATCCGAGGCGCGGTCTTTCGTCGACAAAACAGCCGTCGAAAGGCGGGCTGGCCGAGGTTCGGATGCAGCTGTGGAGGCGGCCCGTTCGGGATTGACGCGTGCGCAAGTTCGTCTGGTCCAGCAAAAGGCTGAGCTTCGCAGGATCGAGGCCGACGCGCCGCTGCCAACGCAGGCCGAAGGCCAACTCAACATCGCGCGCAGTGAACTGCTGGCGACCCAGGCAGCCATTGAAAACATGACGATTCGTGCGCCGATGGACGCCACCATTTTGCAAATGAATGCCAAGCCAGGGGAACTGGCGTCTCCATCGGCGACGCAGGCACTCGTTCTGCTCGGCAACGTTTCGGCGTTGCGCGTGCGTGCCGAGGTGGACGAACGTGACATTGAAAAAATAAAGGCCGGACAAGCGGTGCTGGTGCGTCCCGCCGCGTTTCGCGATCGCGAAATCGCGGGAACGGTCTCCTTCATTGCGCCGCTGGTGGAGGCCGGACGCCATAATGCGCTTGGCCAACGCAATATGACTGACGTCGACGTGGTGGAAGTGCTGGTCAAGCTGGGCGAGCCTGGTCCGCTCGCGGTTGGCATGAAGGTGGACGTGTATTTCCGCCAGGATAGCGCCTCGCGCAACTGAGCTCCGTCGTGCTTGCCAGCTGTCATGGCTAATAATATGCCGTTTGCCGGCCAAAACGAAAGGGCTCCCAAAATCCCTGGATCATTTGATTCGGGAGCGACAGCGACGAAAGCGAAACCGCGATCGCGGCCGGCGCTTCGAGATACAAAACGGTCATGCAAAATCCCAAAAATCCGCGCTAGAGCCTTATCCGTTTCGATAGAATCGAAACGGATAAGGCTCTAGATTCTCGATTTGACGCGTTTTCTTGACGCGAACCCGGTCTCCACTTCGCTTGAAAACGCTCTAGACACCAACCATTCGTGAAGTACGCTCTCACCCACGTCCGTTTTCAGCCGGAGGTTCCGCATGTCAGTTGAAATCAGGGCGTATCCGAGCTTTTTTCTCAGCCCCGCTGTGCCATATTGATGCCCAAAACCGCTTCCTCGCAACGGATGACATCGGCAATGCCTTCAGGCCCCTCTTCCCACTCCGCGATGGAGATCGAACTGGCAAAACTGTCCTCGCCGCGGATTTTCCTGGTCCGCATGCTGGTCTTTCTGGTGCTGTGCGCGCTGGTCATGGTCGTGCTCTACAAGCAGATCGTCACGGCCTTCTTCGCCAATCCCGGCCTCAACGCGCTGATCGGCGCGGTGCTGGCGATCGGCATCATTTTGTCGTTTCGTCAGGTGATCCGGCTCTATCCCGAGGTCGCCTGGGTCAACAATTTCCGTATCGCCGATCCCGGCCTCGCGGTCGAACGGCAACGCCCGACGCTGCTGGCGCCGATGGCGGCGATCCTGGGCGGCGAGCGCACCGGCCGCATGACGATCTCGCAGCAGACCATGCGGCATCTGTTGGATTCGATCGCCACGCGGCTCGACGAGGCCCGCGACATTTCCCGCTATATGACCGGCCTGCTGGTGTTCCTCGGCCTGCTCGGCACGTTCTGGGGCCTGATCGAAACCGTCGGCTCGGTCGGCAAGGTGAT
>Ga0179587_10001145_pt1 | contig 11798 bp, 10 predicted proteins | sample CZODoug2_1_08_16_FD_185932 | JGI IMG/M metagenome (GOLD analysis project Ga0179587, IMG submission 185932) | Vadose zone soil fungal communities from Angelo Coast Range Reserve, California, USA - CZODoug2_1_08_16fungal | ecosystem: Environmental > Terrestrial > Soil > Vadose zone | place: USA...
GGTCGGGAAGCTTTCCTGGATAGAAGCTGCCCTTCCACTCCTTATAGGAGTATCCGGAAGTGCCCACGCGAAGCTGACCCGGGTGAGGGATAGAAGACCTCCGTGGAGGGCCATTAAATCACAGCCCAGGCGCTGGGAAAATAGGGAGGGCCACTTTCGCTACGACTGCCCACCGCACAACCTCGCTAAGTTATTGATTTCATTGGGCGGGAATTGGGTTGTGCAACACCTTCTAGTGGTTTTTTTTCGCCGATGGCGAGACCCGGCGGCTGAGCGATTCGATAGCATTCTCCAGTCGTTGACGTCGTTCCCAGAAATCGCCCCAGAGATCACCCTTCTCCTTTAGGCGCGCAAACACCGTCTTTATGTTTAGTGATGCGGGGCGTAAGCCGGGACGCAATTCGCGGGGTAACAGCGGAGCGGAAACGGGCGCTTCCGGGAATGCTCGCACGGCGTAGGGGGCAGCCAGCGGGCGCCCAAGAGCATTCTGTTGGACGTCGATCAGGACGCGACCGGCGGGACGACGTGCAACGGATCGTTCGTTGGTTACCAGATTCGAGTGTTCGGCGGTTACGGTTCGAGCGACGATCTCGGCGAAGGTTCGTAACTGTTCGTACGTATAGACGGGCTCAACGGGAATATACAGGTGGATTCCAGTTGCCCCTGAAGTTTTCAAGAAGCTCACCAGCCGCAATTCTTCCAACTTTTCATGGAGAACTCGAGCGATCGTGACTACCACGGAGAAATCGGTGCCCTCAGAAGGATCGAGGTCGAAGAAGAAATAGTCAGGATGCTCAAGATCGGCATAGCGGCTGGACCACGGGTTGTGGTCGATGCAACCGAGGCCGGTCAAAAACAGCAGGGAGGCCCGATCGTTGGCGGTCGCGTAGTGTATTTCTTCTCCGCGTTTTTCGGAATCGAGGGGCATGGTTGTAAACCACTCTGGTATCCCCTCGCGCAAGTCCTTTTGAAAGAAAGCTTGGCCCTTGATTCCGTCTGGGTAGCGGCGCAGAACCAAAGGCCGATCGCCGAGAAAAGGCAAGACGAAGTCGGCCATGCGGTAGTAGTAGGCCAGTAGATTTCGTTTCGTGTAGCCGGACTCGGGAAAATAGACTTTGTTCAAGTTGCTCAGCCGCAGCCGTTTGCCGTCGAGTTCAATGGTGACGGTTTCCGAGCGTCCCTTGAACAACTCAGCTTCGATCTGGGCTCTTGTGTTGAGTACGCGGCCGACGAACTCGGAGGCTCGAACTGCAGTTGGATCGGCGGCGGAGGCGGCTTCGTTCTCCAATTGGCAATCCATGGGACGCGCATCCTCGCGGAGCGCGAGGAAAACAGGATGGCGCAGGGAGTGCTCCTGTGTCCAGCCGCTGAACTTGACGCGCGCAACTAGAACCGGAGAGACCCAGGATGGCCTTTCGTTGGTTTCGGGCACGGTGTCGAACGGGCAAGCGGGAGCCGCGAGTTCCTTCAACTTGCTAGTTACTTCTTTTAGCTTTTTCGCGTCAAATCCACTGCCAACATGACCGATGAATCGAAGTTTTTTGCCTTGATACAAGCCCAACAGCAGCGAGCCAAATGGAAGGGCAGCACTGCGAGGTGCACTCCAGCCGCCCACAACGGCGTCCACCGTTTTAGTAATCTTTAGCTTCACCCAGTACGGGCTTCGATCACCAACGTACGGGCTGTCGGCTCGCTTTGCGACGATCCCTTCCAAGCCATTCTGCTCTGCCAGCCCGAACAGTTCTTTTCCGTGCTCCAACTGATGGTCGGAGTACCGAAACTGTTCGGACGTGCGAAGCAATCGGCGCAGGAGCTGCTTGCGATCGAGGAGTGGAGTTTCGCGAAGGTCGTATCCGTCACAGTAGAGAAGATCGAAGGCGAAGTACACGACAGGGACCCGCGCGAGGAGGTTCTCGCTGGGAGCCCGCACGTGCATGCGTTCCTGCAAGAGTTCGAAGTCACTGTGACCGAGGGTGTCTAGAGCGACGATCTCTCCAGCAAGAATTGCCTGGCGGGCGGCCAAGGCATCGGGAAGAGAAGCCAGTTCGGGATAGCGCTTGTCCATGTCAACGCCTGTGCGAGAGCGTAACGTCAAAGCGTCATTCTCAATTCGGGCTAGCGCGCGCACACCGTCCCACTTGATCTCAAAGAGCCAGTTGGGATCGGAAAAGGGGCGGTCGGTGAGCGTCGCCAGCATGGGTTCTACGCGCGACGGCATCGAGCACTTACGTGCGCCTTGCAACTCTGCCGCGCGAATTGGGCTTGCCTTGCGTTTGGGGGGCAGCTCCTCCTTAATCTCTTCTAGTGTGCGTCCCGTGAGGACCGAGCCGTCGTGCTCCTCGATGTTCCAAGCGGAATCTTCGGCGGCGTCCTTGTGTTTCATCATCAGCCATTCGTTGCCCTTCTCGCTGTGCCTAAGCTTGACCAAAACGAAGCTGCCCCGCAGCTTCTCGCCGTTCAGATTGAACTTGATTTCCTCCCGCTCTAGTTGCTTTCGCGCATCGAGGGTGCCCTCAACGTTGAAGGTCCCGCGGTCCCAAACCATAACCGTTCCTGCGCCGTAGCTGCCCTCGGGGATCTTTCCTTCAAAGCCGCCGTATTCGAGCGGATGATCCTCGGTTTGCACGGCCAGACGTTTGTCTGCAGAGCTAAGCGAAGGTCCCTTGGGCACAGCCCAGGACTTCAACGTGCCGTTGATGGCCAAGCGGAAGTCGTAGTGCAAGCGACGGGCAGCATGTTTTTGCACGACGAACGTATTTTCGGAAGTGGCATGAGCGTCTTTGCCGGAGGGTTCGGGAGTTAGGTCGAAGCGGCGTTTTCGCCGGTATTCTTCAAGCTTGGGCATGAAGGCATTCTATCCCAGACTTTTCCTTGGGCCCCAGGCCTGCCCATCCAATCCCAATTAGTATTAGGCTGACTGATAAACGACCTGCCCAGGATTCGTCTTGCTTCCTGCCTCCGTGGACGGCTAATCTTAAAGGCTTGTGCACCGTCCCAAGGCTGCCGTCGAAGGAGCGTTCACATGGCCACGACCGTCTGGAAAGGCCACCTCACGTTTGGCCTGATTTCGATGCCCGTCCGCATGTTTGCCGCCGCCCGCGGTGAACGAATCAGTTTCAACCAGCTCCACAAGGAATGCCATTCGCGTCTCAAGCAGCCCCTGTTTTGTCCCGTCTGCAATCGCAACGTGGAACGGTCCGAAATTGTGAAGGGCTATGAATACGAAAAGGACCAGTACGTCCTGTTCAACGAAGAGGAACTCGACAAGATCGAGCCCTCCTCGGCGCGCGTGATGGAGATTCTGGAGTTCGTGAAGCTGGATGAGATGGATCCGCTGTACTTCGATTCCTCCTATTACCTCACGCCGGAAGACGCCGGGGTGAAAGCTTATCAACTGCTTATGAAGGCTATGGAAGAGTCCGGCTACGGAGCCATCGCGAAGCTCACCATGCACCAACGCGAACACATCGTGATTGTCCGGCCAGGGACTAAGGGTATGACGCTGCACACGATGTTCTATTCCAATGAGATTCGCGCGGCGGAGTCCGTTCCGACTGACAAGATCGAAGTGAAAGAACAGGAAAAGAAGCTGGCGCGACAACTCATTGAAAGTCTTGCGGCTCCTTTCGAGCCACAAAGATATCGGGACGAGTATCAAGAGAATGTGCGGGCGATGATCGCTGCCAAGCTCAAGGGCCAGGAGGTGACCGAAGTTGCCCAGCCGCATATGGCTCCGGTGATTGATTTGATGGAGGCCCTCAAGAAAAGTCTCGCGGAAAAGCAAGCCCCGGCTGTGGCCGCATCCGCAGCGCCAGCGCCGGTGGGCAAGAAACCTCCAGCTCGAGCCGTGCAACCGATCTCATCTGTGCAAAAAAAGGCAGGAAAGAAGGCCACCGGTTAATTCCTGATGGGTGCGACGGACAGATTCACTCCGGAGGAGACCCAGCGCATTGTGGGTCTGACCGGGAAGCAGCTGGATTATTGGGACCGCTTGCGCCTTGTCTCTCCCCGAAAAGAGCAAGGAAGCCGCTTCTATGACTTCGGCGATCTGATTGGCCTGCGCACAGTAAAGCAACTGATCGAAGAAGGAGTGCCCGCCAACCGTTTGCGACGAGCGCTTGCCGCACTTCGTGAGAAACTTGCCCAAGTCCAGGCGCCGCTGGCAGAGCTGCGTGTTCTTTCCGATGGGAAAGATATCGTTGTGGAGCGCGGCGGCGCGCGACTGGAGCCGCTGTCGGGTCAGTTTGTATTGAACTTCGAGATTGGCGAGCTTGACGAAAGAGTTCGTGTCATGGCGGGTCGCAATGCCGATGAGTGGCTGGCCACGGCACTCGCTTATGAGGCCGAGGGAAAGACCCGGGCCCAAGCGATCGATGCGTATGATCGTGCCCTATGCGTCGATCCCCAGAGGCTTGAGGTACTGATCAATTGTGGGACGCTTTGCTACGAGGATGGAAATCTCGAAAAGGCGTCTGAGTACTTCCGTCGCGCTCTTGCATTGGACGCGGAAAACGCTTTGACCCATTTTAATCTAGGGAGTGTGCTGGAAGAAATCGGCGAAGTCGAAGCAGCACGGCGGCACCTCCGGCAAGCAGTTCGTCTGGATCCAAACTATCCCGACGCACACTACAATCTGGCTTTCGTTTGCGAGAAGCTGGGCGCGTATGCCGAGGCGCAGGAGCACTGGGAAGCCTATGTCCGACTAGACCCCGTGGGCCCCTGGTGCACCTATGCCCGCCAACGCCTCGCCTCTTCCAAGACGGCCAAGTCGGCCCGTAACAAGTAAGAGCGAACTACGGTTGCAGAAGCCTAGCCTCGGCCGTCAGCAGGGGACGTACAAGGGTCCAGTCAAGTTTGGTTGAGGTATAGAAATGTGCAGGAACATCAAGACACTTTTCAACTTTGATCCGCCCGTCACCGCAGCAGAGATTCAAGCTGCCGCTCTCCAGTTCGTGAGAAAAATCAGCGGTTTTAACAAACCGTCGAGAGCCAATGAGGCCTCCTTCCTGGCTGCTGTCGATGATATAGCGGAGATATCGACCCGTCTCATTCACGCCCTCGAAACGACCGCAGCACCAAGGAATCGAGAAGAAAAAGCCGCAAAGGCCAAGGCTCGCGCCTTTCAGAGAGTCGTACTCCAGTCCGCCAAGCACGGCCTCTGATGGGTGTCCTCAGTCATTGGCTAGGGTAAGAGTTGGTGGAGCAGGAGGAGTCGGAATTCTGACCCTGCCGAGAACGTGTAACTTCAGAGCTCCCGGCATTTGACCACTCAATGCTTCGCAGTCGGGAACCCTTCCGCAAGAGTGACCAACCGGTTCGTCAGACCTGCAGTTTGCGCAGATAGGGAACGCTGGCTTGCATCATTTCCAGGTTCATTTCGACGAAGTAATTCTTTATGCCGCCCACTTTCGCCGCGGTAAAGATTTTCTTCCAATCCAAAGTGTCCTGCCCCACGGCCATCACTTTCTTAGTTTCTGCCGACCAGCCTTGCACGTGCATTGAAATGAAGCGGCCCGGATACTTCGTGAAATACTCAGCGGCGTCATAACCCTGGCTGATCGTGGAAACCTGGAACTGGAACTTGACCAGCTTGGGATCGAGAAGGTTCAGCAACAAGTCATAAGTCCGTTTGCCGTCAACCATCGAGAGTTCAAAGTCCTCATTGTGAAGGCCCTGCTGGATGCCAGCCTTTGCCGCCTGTTCGCCCATTTTGTTGTATTCATCCGCCGCTCGCTTCACATCATCCATTGTCGGTTTCCGGGGCCCGTCGAGGCTTGGCACAATCATTTGCGTCAGGCCCACATCTTTCGCCCAGGCAATCCGGCCCTGTTGATTGCCCCTCAGCTCCTCGATGCCGAAGTGAGAACTCACAGAACTGACACCTGCGTCGCCGAGAATTCTCCTGAGCTCGGTGCCGGTGTACTTGCCAAGGCCCGCGAAGCCCGAATCGGCGTAACCTACCGGCGAGCAAAGCTCAATGGTCTGAAATCCGGCCTCGGCAAGCTGTTTGATCGTGCCGGGAAAGTTCTCGGCGATCATTGCCCTAACAGGCCACGTCTGACATCCGATTGGCATGCCTAGCGGATTGGCGCGAAGCTCCCGTGCACCTGCGGAAAGAAAGCCGGCCGCGGCGGCACCCTTCGCCGCATCCATAAGAAACTCTCTTCTCGAGATCGCCGACATTGACGCCTCCTTGCTCGCTGATATTTTGCTGCGTGGCTGCGCCACGCCTGAACCGGTGAAATCTGCAGCTCTAAGATTACACGTACTCGCTAAAGTTCCCACCTGCTTCGACGCTCCGGGCGGACGTAGTTCTGTGCGAGAGCGGAGTTAACGACTCTCAGGTTAGAGCGATCCCAATTGAGTCTTTGTCCCAAGCGAGTAGCGAGATTTCCCAGGAGCAAGGTCTCGGTGACGAGGCCCGAAAATTCGAAATTCCCACCGGGCTTGACTTTGCTTCCCTTGCAGGCCTCGAGCCATTCCCGTTCGTTGCCAGGTGACCTTGGCAGTGTTTTTGGCGGCTCTTTGTAGCTATTCATCTTCGTCTCGGGAATGATCTTTGGACGAGCGCCATTGAATGCGCAAAGAATTTTGCCACGGTCTCCGATGAAAAGAAGCCCTTCGTCATTTTCTTCCCCGTCCCCTTTTAGCGGACGGTCTTCTTCCAGTTCCTCTGGACGCGGAGGTTTTAGACCACCGTCATACCAGCTGAATTTCACGGGTGGCATGTCGCCACGGGCCGGGAAGTTGAAGCGGATGATCGAAGCCAGCGGGTAGGTCTCTTCGTAGCGCTCGCTCGAACTCGCTTCCACACTCATCGGCGCTTCCAGCTTTAGGACTCGAAAAATCGTATCGAAACTGTAGGAACCCATGTCGCCAAGAGCGCCACAGCCAAAGTCGCTCCACCCGCGCCATACAAACGGCAAGTACGCATGGTGGAAAGCGCGTTCGGGCGCCGGGCCGAGCCAGAGATCCCAATCCAAACCCTCCGGCACGGGTTCGGCTTCTTTGGGCCGTTCGAGACCTTGCGGCCAGTACGGACGGCTGGACCAGTTGCTGACTTCGCGCACTGGCCCAATAGCGCCATCCCAAATCCATTCACACAGCAAGCGTGTGGCCTCAGAGGCTTGATTCGCGACAGCGATCTGAGTGGCCACGCCGGCATCGCGCGCGATTTCGGCCATGCGGCGGGCTTCATAGATGGTGTGGGTCAAAGGCTTCTGGCAAAAGACATGCTTGCCCTTCTTCATCGCCGCCACGGATACGGCCGCGTGCAGGTTGTCGGTGGTGCACACGACAACGGCATCGAGGTCCTTGTGCTTTTCGAGCAGCTCCCGGAAGTCGCTGTAGGCCGCGCAGCCGCGAGACTCGCCGGAACGTCGCTGAAGACCATTGTAGGCGTCGACGATTTTCTGACATGGTTCGCGGCCTGCAACGCCACTGGTCACCTGGAGAGAATGGGTCAATTGAAGGGGCTGGTCGGGGCTGAGCCAATCCCAGCCGCTATCGACGCCCAGCAATTTGCGCACGGACTTACAAAACTCATGCGTATCCCACTGCGGGTAATTGGCGCTGGACCGGTTGGGATCGCAGACGGCGACGCCTTGCACGTCGGGTTCACGCAAAAAGCGCAGCATGACGCGAAGACCCTGCGAGCCAACGCCGATAAACGCAATATTGACCTTGTCGCTCGGTGGAACATATCCCGCGCCGCCCAACACCCGACGCGGTACGATGGACAGGCCCATCGCCGCCGCAGCGGTTTGCCCTAGGAACGTGCGCCGCGAGACCGAGCTCTGTAGAAAGCCATGAGACCGAGGTCGATTCTTCACTGTCCCTCCTAACAACAGCTCACAAATACCGCAGGAATCTGGTTGCTGCTCGCATTTTGCAGTGATTTACCACAATACTGCTCAACTTGGATACTGTAAACGAACCAGGCGGATGATGGCGTGGAGCATCAGTCCTTCCAGGAAGTGCAATCTGGACCGGGAAAAGTCCTGGTCACATATCCTGGATTTGTGGCAGGCACACATTCTCCAGATGGAACCGCTTCCTCAACACAGACTCGCGTGAAAGAGGGATGCAATCTGGGACGACCTAGCACACCCAGAGCTCCCTGGCAGTTAATTTCCGTCTGATCAGAAGTTGTGCATTCCGCTTAAAATCCGAGATAAACTGCATCTGCAAACTGTGGTGATCAATTCCGAGGGTGATGCGCCCCGCGAATAACAAATTAGCGAAATTCAGGGCATTCCAAGTGGGCCGACCACGTTGAGCAGAGAAGCTTGCATTGACGAGGGATCTGCCTCGAGAATCAACCAATTGCTGGATGTTCTCGTCACTGAGCGTGGAAGCGATCTACTGCTCGTTCCCGGTGTGCCAGCATGCGTGCTTTTCGAGGGTCGGGTAAAGAGGCTCGAAGAGCGTGTTTTGAGCGGAACAGAGATTGAAGCAACTATCCTCCCAGCCTTAACACCGCACGCGCTGAAGAATTATCGTGCCATTGGAATTGCGGATTCCTCGTATCGAGTTAATGGATTGGGTAGATTTCGAATAAATTTGCATAGAGAGCGGGGCAATCCTGCCGCCGCTATCCGCGCTCTGCCCTCATCCGTACCCACCTTGGACGCCTTGCATCTTCCAGCTTCCGTTCGTTCCCTTGCCCGGTTGCCCCGAGGCTTGGTTCTAGTCGGGGGACCAGCAGGGTCAGGAAAATCCACTACATTGGCCGCTCTAATCAACGAGATTAACCAAAATGATGCGCGGCACATCGTCATCGTCGAAGACCCTATGGAATACGAGCACCGCCATCTTCGCAGCATTGTTGAGCAAGTGGAGATTGGCACGGATGCTCCAGATTTTCCGACGGCATTGCGGGCCGCAGTTAGGCAGGCGCCGGATGTGATCGTGGTGGGAGAAATGCGCGATGCCGAGAGTATGAGAATTGCTGTCGCAGCTGCGGAAACCGGACACCTAGTCTTGTCGACGCTCCACACGACAGACGTTGCAACTACAGTTGCCAGAATCTCTGATAGCTTTGCTCTGGAGCGCCAGAACACGATAAGGCAGGAGCTCGCGATCGGATTGGCAGCAGTTCTAACTCAAATTCTACTCACCAGCAAGCGAGGCGGTCGTTTTCCCGCAGCTGAACTCTTAATGGTTGGCTATGGTGCTAGGCAGCACATTCGGAGAAATATGCTTCAGCACCTACACCAGGAAATCGCGATTACAAAGAAAAAGGGTTCTTTCAGTCTCGAAGATTCGCTACTTAGCCTGATCAATCAGGGGCACATCGAGCGGGAGGACGCTTTGCTATGCGCTACACATCCTGATGACCTAGAAATTCTGTTAAGGGATGACCCGCGCAGTCTATGACAGCATTCGTCAGCTTGCCATCCACAACTGAACAGCTGACGAGCAATGGCAACTTGCGGCCTTACGGATGATCTCGGTGTTGAAATGCAAAAAACGCTGACCTCTACCTTTCTTTCTTGAACACCGCTTCTCAGGCCCCGAGGAGCAGCCGGAAGAGGAAATGGCGGCGCGTTCGCGAATCCCTGTTATTGTCACCAACTGAAACGTAACTGGAACGTCGGTCTTTCATCCCAAGAGTGAGACCGTCTATCTTCCGCTCGATTCGCGTCGTGACGCGATATTCAGGATGAGCTGGAATCGCTCGCAAGACGGTCGAAGATTGACTTTACGCAAATAAGAGCGAGCAGCCACCCGTCGCAACATCCAACAGATGATGCTGGTGTGTCCAATTCGCGTTTTTGAAAGCAACACGGGTTAGGCTGGGAATTTCGTATCCGCACGAGGTATGAAAATGTGGCTCCGCATGCATGGATGCCCGTGAATTCTCATGGCCAATAAAAGACGATGCGGATGTGCTGAGGAAGTTGGAGCTCGCGGAGGCAGGGGAGCGACGATTCAGGCGTATTGAAAACACGCAACTCAAGCGAGCCTTCGCGGCGCTTCGCGGATCCTTAACATCGGGGAACAACGATACCTTGCCATCGAACTGCGTCTCCGCAGTGCAATACCCAGTGCAGCACGCCATGGAAATGACCCGTACGCCCCAGTACCGAGTCCCCTGCCTTGGCTCTTACTGCTGCCAATCAGGAACAATTCCATTTCCTCTGGATTCCTGGCCGACGATACCCTTGAAATTGAAACCCAGTCAAGCGCGGGCTCTCACGGATAATGGGTCGCAAGTTTGGCTAGTGCGGATTGGCGCCTGCCTGCTGAGTGGAGCTTTCCAGCATTTTTTCCAGTCGGTCCAACTGATCCTGGAGTCCGCTCAGCTTGGCCCGTTCCAGTCGGAGTTGGTCCTCAGCTTCCATTTGTCTCGTTTGTCTTTGCTGTTCTTCATTCTCCAACGAAGTCAGATTCGCCTTAAGCCGGGGAAGCAAATCCTCGATCTGTTTTCGCTCACCTGGAGAGTTCTCGGCGTGGCTCATGAAATCTTCGTGCTGCTTAATGTCGGACGTTGCCCTAACCCGAGCGGATTGAATCTCGGTGAGTCTTGCGCGGGCGTCATCGAGTCTTTGCAGTGCGCGTGCGACGACTACTTCCTGGCCCTGCAATCGATAGAGAAGAATTTGTGCTCTTTGCGCCGCCAGTGTGGTGGTCTGCAAATCGTGGCGCAGTTGCCGGACCTCCGCCAGCAGGGCTTGTAAAGTTTGTGAATCATTTGGTACGGATTGACCTAAAACAGGCGATGAAATGAGCAAGGCACCCAAGACCAATAGGCAAGAGCGATGCATGAAGAGCCTCCCAATGAATTCTATCTCCAAGTCTTTGATATTTATCGCTCAAGGCCCAATTTGCGACAACCAATCCGGACGCAGCTCGACGAAGTTGTACACTGCAGGTATGGCTGAGGCTGTCATCCTGGAACGAACCGCCGTCGTGCGCCGTGGGCGAAGGCTCGAGTATTTCACCATCGCCTGGAACAGTCTTGAAGGAATCGTTGCAGTTGTCGCGGGAATACTTGCGGGCAGCATATTTCTAGTCGGCTTTGGAGTGGACAGCTTTATCGAAGTCACGTCGGGAGCTGCGCTGCTGTTATGCCACTCCTCTCTCGCGCAAAACGTGGCGTGGGAGCACACCTAAAAAGCGTGGCGATGAACGCGGACGCAAAGCCGACAGAGTTTTGCACTTATCTATCGGCTATTCTGCTCGGTGGTTTACCTTTGAGTGTGGTCTCTGACCTGTGGTGGGCGGATCCCGTGGCTGCTCTTACCATGGTTCCGATCATTGCGAAAGAGGGTATTGAAGGGTTGAAAGGCCGAGGCTGTGACCATTGCTGCGCCGGAGATCGAAAGGCATGAACCAGTCGTAAAGGTGCTCGCGGCCAGAGCGACAACGCTCACCTTAGCTCTTTGGATAAGTCGAATTAACGGGCATGTGGTTTTCCAGCCGACACCCTCCACTCGCGTTGGACGCGAGAGGAAGATGGACACCGCAAACTCTTCGTAATCCATTGATTACAAAGTAGTTAAAACTTTGGAGGCGGGGGGAGTCGAACCCCCGTCCGAAAAGCGCTACGAACCGAAGCCTACATGCTTAGCTCAATTCCATTTGGTTCGCCCGCCACGCTCAGAATGAGCAAGAAACGCAGCCGGCTAGTCCGATGGTTCTCGCCCGAGCCTTACGGACCGAAAGGCTCAGGCCAGCTCACTGTGTGACGCCCCTGACCGGGCCCATGAGCGAAGCCCGGGGAAGCGTGCGCTTAATTAATTAAGCAGCAAGTGCCAAGTTGTTGTTGGCATTTCTAGTTTCCACCAAGTTAC
>Ga0179587_10001149_pt1 | contig 11768 bp, 11 predicted proteins | sample CZODoug2_1_08_16_FD_185932 | JGI IMG/M metagenome (GOLD analysis project Ga0179587, IMG submission 185932) | Vadose zone soil fungal communities from Angelo Coast Range Reserve, California, USA - CZODoug2_1_08_16fungal | ecosystem: Environmental > Terrestrial > Soil > Vadose zone | place: USA...
TGAAGATATCAAGGAAGAGTGTTCGAACTTTGGGGCAGTGGAAGATCTCAGAATTCCCCGCCCCGTGAAAAAAGACAAGTCGAAATGGGCACCAGGAGAAGGAGGCCAGCAATTTACCCAGGACGCAGTCAGGGCCGATGAAGCCGCAGGAGTTGGCCGTGTTTATGTCAAGTATACAGATTCCATCAGTGCTGGCGCTGCACTGAAGAGTTTGGCCGGAAGGTCATTCGCCGGACGCTCTATCATCGCGACTCTTCTGAGCGAAGACAGCCAAACAACCCCTCCGCTGAATCTTATATTTGCCCCACAACCTGATGCTCCTCCTCCCTTGCCTACCTCATAGTATACTTTTTCGTAGCCTCATGTGTGTGTATGTTTGATATTTCCAATCGAAGCATTCCTGTCTGACATCCGATCACCACCATCTGTCCTGATAACAAGTTTCGACAGGTTTCATCCAATTCCGTCTTCACATGTTCGCTCTTCCGCTCTCACGAGGTGAATATGATATAACCTGAGGTAGATCCACTTGAAATAACATACACTTGGATATAGGAGTTTATAATCGACGCTCATAAGAAGCGTCGATCGCATGGCGTATACGAAGGGTCGGTGGCTAATCCTCTTTTTCACAGCAGCGACACCATTCAGGAACCGGGGCGTTCCCCGACAGAAGGAATCCGGTCGCAATATATTCCTGTATCTACGATTCCGACGGATACATTATAACCGCCGGTTGTATTCGGCTTTGGTAGATCTACCCTTCCTAGGCCTGCCGCCTCTTCCTGCCTCTAGAAATGTGGCCATTTTTCAGTTCCTCCTACCTGACAATCGTGAGCTCGAAACGTGCCGAGCGGACGCACGCTCTCACAAGCGCTCCTGCTTCTCATGCCACAAATCAATATTTACAGGCGACGGGTGAGCTGTTTGCAATGGCACGGATAATCGTTCTCATGTGGTTTGATTCCAATCTTAGCAACTGAGATTGTCTCCCGAATTGAGAGAAGTGAATGGACTGCTACAGAAGTGGTAGAAGCCTATATTTCTCGAGCAGCATTTGCGCAGGCTACCACAAATTGTCTCACGGAAGGTGGTATCTAGAGTTTTTAATTGCAACTTCTATTGATCACTGCTTCACGAAGTCATGTTCGATTGGGCTCGAGAGCAAGCAAAGGATTTGGACACCGAATTTGCTTCAACGAAAAAACTGCGAGGTCCACTGCATGGTGTACCAGTAAGTCTTCGTACCATCGTGCACGGTGCTGTCCATTACTACCCTCTCTGCAAGACGAGCTTTAAGGATCAATGTAATCACCTATTCCCATCGCGACAAACGCGAGGTTCGTTGATCATAATTTACAGTTGACGTGGTCGGTTTCGACTCCTGTTTGGGGTTCACTCAATGGGCCAACAAACCCGCAGAAAGCAATGCAGACGTACGCGGTGACAGTCGCTCAATCCACGCAAGTTGGTAACTGATTTCATACTATCCAGCTTGTGGCGCAGTTCCTAGCCGCTGGCGCGGTTCTGCTTGTCAAGACAAATGTGCCCCAAACAATGTTCGCGTTCGAGTGCTGCAACCCTGTTTGGGGACGGACCACAAACCCTTACAATGACAAGTATACTTCTGGCGGCAGTTCTGGAGGAGAGGCTGCCCTCCTGTCAATGGACGGTTCAGCAGTTGGTATTGGCAGTGATATTGGCGGAAGCCTTCGTATACCCGCCGCCTACTGTGGGGTATATTCCCTAAAGCCTGGCAGTGGAAGAGTCAGTCCAATTGGGGCTCGTGGTAAGCAAAAGAAATGATTAACAGGTGGCGATCCTTAGCCGTATCTCCAGCTCCTGTTCCTGGGTTCGAGGGGATCAAAGCTGTAGTAGGACCTATGGGACGGTGCGTCCTTTGACCACATTACACGTTATTGCCGAACCCTGTCGCCCCTGAATAGTTCCGTCAAAGACCTAGAATTAATTTCCCGCTTGGTATTCGGCGTTCAAGGCTCGGACCAAAGTATTGCACCCTTACCCTACCGTGAAGCGAAGTTACTACCGAAATTGCGGTTCGGTTATTATACCTCAGGTATGCCATCAAGATCAAAATTATTTTCACAGTATCTCAAGCCTTCTCCGTCAGACGGCTATGCTAAAGCATCTCCTGCCTGTGCTCGTGCCGTTCTAGAAACGGTTGAAGCCCTTCGAAAAGAAGGTCATGAATGCGTAGAGTTTGATGTGCCTGGTGGCGAGTTATCCGCTCGTCCCTTGAAACTCCACGGAATAACCACCCTCGCTTTCCAGGTGCCAGGGCGTTTTACATTTTCTTGGGGCTCACATCATCGGATGGCTACAAGAAGATGATCAGTCATATAGGGTCTGATCCTAAGGTATCTACCCGCTGGTGTCAATATTTTCACAAACCAATAGGTGGATGCACGTAGGAACGAAGCCTATTCTTGGTTACACTGGGTCCCAGATTATTCTGTGAGTTTCGACAGTGTACAATTCGCTACAATCACTTAAAATGTTGACTGCAGCAGGAATTCGGGCCACAGCAGCTTGGATACTGGAGACCTTTTTCGGTGACAAGATTTTTGCTGACACAGTGAGATCCGCAAAAATCAGAACAGTTGGCGAATACACGGAAATCGTCGCTCAGCGGAACGAGTTTATCCGTTCTTTCCATGAACAAGTTTGTCAAGTGTTGGAGACACAGAAATATGCTCTAACAAATTTCCAGGTCTGGAATAAATATGGCTTCGATGGAATTATCGCTCCTGTCCAAGCCTTGCCACAGTTGCCTCATGGGTGTGTCACCATTACCTGGCTCACACAAATACAAATTTATGTTGAATTTTGGACTCATAGGGGTTGTACCAATTTTAATTCCTTAGCAGCTGCGACTATTCTTTATAACGTTCTAGATCATCCTGTGGGGGTCGTCCCCGTCACGCGCGTTGATCCTGCAAAGGACAAGCTTCCGGAGGAATGGCTTACAGGGCCCAGCCTTGGATCACGGATTCTCGAGTCGGGAATATACAAGAGTAAAATCCCTGTTTATAATCCAGAAGCAACGAAAGGTATGCCCGTCAGCATTCAGGTTGTCGGAAAGAAATGGGAGGATGAGAAGGTGCTGGCTATGATGCATGTAGTTGACAGTGCATTAGGCAAGGGTCGTGGTTTCGGTCCTGGTAGTTGGGATGAGTGTGTCAAGGTCAAGGCATTAATCTGAGCTTTAATTTTGCTTCGAACATACTCCAGATTCTTATCGTATACTCATCCGTGTAGAGTATATCATTTTGTGGGCCGCCCTGCGCGCCTGTCCTCTTTCCTTTGCTCTATCTGGGTATGAAGTTAAAACCAATGTCACTAGAAAGATTAGTACAACAAACGCACCCAGGCCTTCTTGCAGTCTCTGTAGGCTTGGAAATAATCGAGGCAAGAATCTCGATCATAGTCGTGGCGATTCAGACAGTCCATGGATGCCTTGGAAGCAGCTGCACAGGGGCTATGCTTGATTTATTGACGGGGAATTCCCGCTAACGGTCAAGGCATGAATGATACGCACTCAATATACTGAGATGTTACATGACGACCCTAGAGACAAGATACATTAGAAATCGTGGGACGGCAGCCGGAGCTGGAAAATTGGATACTTGAAACTGTTCCTTGTAATCGAGTGGTTTCACGTTGTCTTCGGGGGCAGGGAGGGGGCTAGGGGGTTGCCTCTCCTCCGCCATTGCCAATGTTAGGTCGAGAGTAATTATTTGGTATTATTTAGTTCATACGTTGCCCGTTGTGAACAACGGTGAGCTTCTATTTTCTGGACAGTCGTTCAATATGGAGTTCGTGGTAGCACTGCGCTAATTTCCTATCAGTCACAACTCTGAAAGCTGATGAGGCAGACGATCGCTCCCCCAGCGGCAGTGTACAACATATGGCAAGGGTAGGACCAAGGCACGAAAGTGCGTTCTTACACAACACATAACTGGCCCTGATGTCACTCTGAACGCCATGGCTCTTATGCTGAGGTCTCTCGTGCGAAAGGCTATTCATATACGTTCTCCTGCGGACAATTTGAGAAGCTGGTGATCACTCAGAGAGTCGGATTTGCTTGCCAAGCTTACAGTAGTGCCTGTCATGAGGTCCTTTTTCTTAGTGCCTTCAATCTTTCGTCGTATCAAGTTATCCTAGTTCAAGTTTAACGACTTCGATCCTACCGGGTTATCTTGGTTCCTGACATAAGCTTGGGACTTCCTTGGTCCCAAGCTTATGTCAGGAACCTGAGTGCCATGTTGCCTGGCACAGGTGCACCCACGAAAATCTACACACCCCTGGCACACTGAAAGCACCTCTCACCTGCCTTGGGAGGTGGGGCTTGGAGCTCTGTGTAGCACATCCATGTGCACCTCAGTGTTCAGTTGTGTTACCTAGGCAAGTGCCTACGTGTATAGGTCCCACCAGCTCAACATAACACAGGAACGTCAATCTCATGATGATTATGACCAAGTCTTTAGTTTAAGGCGTAGGATTGCGCTTCGCAAAGCCTCTGGTAATCATAGCAGCGAGGAAAGCCAGCAAAGCCCCAACCTGTCCCGACGCAGCGACAATGACTCGGCTGGCAGTAAGGGGATATGATAACAACAATGATAGCAAGGCACAAGATCCGGAGCAGCATGCTGCATGAAGAATTCTCTACTTTGATCGATCCTCCGATGATCGGTGAAGGTGGTACTTTGGTCAGGCACTCTCCTCCATCACGCCCTCCCTTCCCACTATAGGTTAATACCGCCACAAAGTTGGGCGTCTTTTTAGGCTGTTGCGATGTCTTCCTCCCATGAAGGTCGTGACTCTAAGCCCGTTGCAGTTGCACAGGAAAGTCCCAAACGCCCTCCCATTGTCTATTCTTCTCCTGGGGCGTTCTTAAAGAGCTTTGGTCAACGATGGAAGAGTGTCTGGACTCGCCGCTTTGCCCTCTCGCTACTGAGCGGACAAGTGGTTTCTCTGTGTATTACATGCACAAACGTCACAACGACCGAATTGGTGAACCGAAACTGGACGCTGTCGACCACTCAGTCTTTTTTCTTGTTCGTGCCCAATAGATCTTTGCACCGTGTTCGACAAAGACCTGACCCTACCTTCAGATACTTCGCGTTGTTCGTGATCTATACTCCTTACACGATATACCAGTGTGAGCCCCATTCATGTAATTATTCATCTCTGATGGACGATGTGATGACTTTCGCCAGATGGGTTCAAGGGATGGCTTAACGTAATTCTTCGTGACGGATGGAAATGTTTGTGCCAATAATACCATTCATTCTCAACTTTTTGATCCCTCCGTTTTCAAGACTTCATACTAGCAGCATGTGACGTCGAAGGAAATTTCCTGGTAGTCAAAGTATGGAGTCCAACATCGCGCTGGTTCAGCACGATCTAATTACTGACAGGCATACCAATACACTGATTTACTTTCCTGCATGCTCTTGGATGCGTATGTCCAATTCTGAAACATAAATATCCATTTCTGAATGTCCCTCCCGGCGCAGCTGGGCTATCCCATCGTGTATGTTCTTTTGCTGGGTATACATGCGCCCGAGGTATCATTGGACGCAAATTCTGGTGGGCCACGATCGTTCCCCGCCAATATTGAGTGTTTCCTAACAGAGCTCTATTCAGGGTGTCCTTATCTGCGTCGCAGGGCTGGGATTGCTCGTGGCTTCCGACGAAATCACCGACAAGAACTGGACCCCTGTGAGCCGAGCGAAAGGAGACGGTTTCATGATTGCTGGAGCAACACTTTACGGATTTAGTACGTGTCCCTTATCTACCTTTTCTAGGTACACATCATTATTTCCTCTACAGCGAATGCAACGGAAGAATATCTCGTGCGAAAACGCCCACTTTATGAGGTTCACCTTTTTCTTGGCCTATTGTATCTGAAACCGATCTCATTTATATCCCGCCTTTCCCTAAAGGTTGTTGGTCAGCTTGGTATGTGGGGTTTTTTGATCTGCGGAATCCAAGCTGCTTCCTTGGAGCATAACGGTATGAAGACGGTCCCTTGGAACGGTGCAACTGGTGAGAGTAAAGTTTGTTCGAACTCTTGTTGTCAAATCTCAGCTTGTATATATCTGCCACAGTGGGTCTTCTGATTGCATTTACGGCTGGTGCGTCTCTTCTCACTTGCAAAGAATTTGTTCATCGAAACTTGTCTCTCAGCTATGATCATTTTATACACCGTCGCCCCTTTGTTGTACCGCTTGGCTTCTTCTACATACTATAACCTAAGTCTCCTCTCTAGCGATTTCTTTGGTCTTCTTTTCGGTGCGTCGTATTCCAAAAGTTCCCCTGACAAGTTTTGTTTATCATTTTATATGCGTAGGATTGTTCCTCTACGTGAATTTCATTTCTTTGTTTAGTGTTTCTCTGGTTTACATTTCACCCTAGCACTACCGTCCATATTGGCTTTACTTCATCGCCTTCGCTGTCATCATCACTGGGCTAATTACATATTTCTGGCACTCGACACGTGAGCAATTCCTCTTCAATCTATGTCGTACTCAAAATTATTCGCTAGCGGAAGAACAGGGAGAGCTCAATCCTACTGCGCCCACTTATGTAAAAAGGCGAGGTGCAGAACTCGTATCAGACGATGCGCAGCTCCCCGCTTTACCTCGGGAAGAAGCCTAACGGTGTGATGAATGTTTTCGTCTATATTATCTACGATGTCGGGTCCATTACTGTTTATGAAGTATTGTATATGTGATAAATACTGTGAAGTCGGGTGGATTATAAGCGGGAGAGCTGAATGCTCTACATTCGAGGGGAAGGATTTTGCTTCTGCTCTTATTCTTGCCTGTCACGTTCAGCCTTGTGTTCGGCCAGTTTCTACACGTAGATACTTAGATTGCGGGAGTTGTGTTGGCGAGAGAAGACGCACAGCTTTCAAAACTTCAACAGTCGACAAGATTGAATCAAGGGTAGCTTCAGATAGTTCGGTCACCTTGCAGAATGAATTAGTATATCGCACCGGGAAAAGCAGATTTACTCACTTTATCTTCAGCTTTGCGACTGAGTGGTAGCATGCGCTCTCTCTCATTCCACTGCGGGTTCGAGGATACTTCTGGACCGGAGGGCACCGCAAAAGGCTGGATGGGCGGACGATGGCAATAACCTGACCGAACACGATCTCTGTTCATCCAAAAGGTAGTAGTCGCCGCGCCGATGATAAACCAGATAAAACGACTGGGCCTACGATGCCAGTAATGGTAGCCGTATGGATGCATAATGAGAATAAGGAGTGCTTTAACAATGTGGAAGGAATTGGATTAGGGGCGTGTCGAAGATGTCATTTTATTGTTGTGCAACGGAGACGCGTTGTGTCGGCAGAGCTTTCCGCAGCGCATCATAAAACAGATACCAACGCGTAATGCCTGCCGACGGTGTACGCGTATGCTTTTTCTCTCGTGGTGATGGAGCTGCAAGTTTGTTATTAATAAGTGCCGACGAACATACGCGTACATTCGGCATCCTTCTGGGTGGCATTGTGAAAGTCAACAAACAGCGCCTTTTGAGCGAAACCGGGTCTCAGAGCGGTCGGCGAGACTGCCTCATAATCAGTTACAATAAGATGTCATTAATTTATCGTGATGAACATGTTGGAATAATGGAATTGACACGATGAAATGGAATATAACACCCAAAGTTAGAGGATGATCGACCCTAGGATGATCAAGTCAGTATGAATACGACGACTGAGGGGAAGGGATAGGAAAAGATCAGCTGGCTGTTCTTAGTTTTTAGATATGTTTATCCCCTTCGCATATGGCTCCGGTTTTTTGGAGTACGATTCACATCATTGGATAGAACATTGGAGATGCACACATACATTGGACTTCCAAAGTGAAGGAAAATTATTGAAGGCCTTGAAAGGTAGATTAGCGCAAGTTCTCCAACATGGCACGTAAAATCAGAGATGCCATTGGCTATGTGCTCTGCCGATCGTCAAGGCGCGTGGCTACGACTGGGGCGGCAACGAAATCATCACAGGTGAAGAATTGTGAGGTACACTTACAAGAGTGCTTTCAGCCAACCTTTAACAGATGACAATAATCAAGATGAACTTGGGGCAACAGTTCAAGTTTTTTTTCTTGGCTTTTTATAGGATCGGTGGCGTGGGAGATTTGTTCACAGATTAGTCACGCCCAAGTCATTCTGTCAGCGGAAGCTTGCCTGGTCTTGCAATGTCTCCCCCAGGCTCTCCCAGATTGGTGGACTCGTTTACAGCGCCCAAGGAGATCCTTCAAGAATTTGCTGATCTTGCAGAGGAAGAGAATGTCGACCCCTTCGCAGAAACAGCATCAAAGCGACAGATTGCTGCTCGACAGTCGGATTATCACAACCGCCGTTTTGGCCGCGTAGCTGTCGACAGCGCGGATGCATTTCAGCAGAGAGATGACGAAAAAGACATAGAAGGAGGGTACAAGGATGCTATGAGGCTGACAAGGTTAGAGCAGGAAGAGGCAAGGGTGAAGCGGGCAATTGAGGAGAAAGAGAGGAAGGAGAGGGAGGAAGGGAGGATGAAGATGGACCTCGACAAAACGCCACCCGCTGCCGAGCTTGAGGACGTGGTAAAGGAGCTTGCTGCTGCTAAAGAACTCGCAATGGCGACAGCCAAAGAGACATCTGGAACCAAACGCAAACGCAGATGGGACGTCCCCGATCCTTCAGATGAGAATGTTGACCCCAACAAACCTGACACGGGTGAGTGGTCTAAGGAAGCTCTTGAAGCCTCCGCGCCCAAAAAACGTCGGTCTAGGTGGGATGCAACTCCTGCAGAAGCAGGTATTGGCGAAACTCCAAAACGTTCTCGTTGGGATCAAACACCCGCTGTCTCCAATGTTGATGTTCCCATGACCCCGATTATCATGAATGCTCCTGGTTTCATGCAGGAGGACAAACATAATCGTTACCTCTCTGACGAAGAATTGGACGCTGTCTTACCTGCTTCCGGGTATGCCATTGTCACCCCACCCCCTGGTTATGCTCCGATAATCGCACCTCGTAAGATGATGGCCACGCCCATCACTGAGGTTGGTGGCTTTCAGATCCAGGAAAGTTCGGACGCTGCCTCAGCGGCAGCGGCGGCAGGACTTGCTCCTGAGTTGCCGACGGAAATTCCTGGGGTTGGGAATCTTGCCTTCTTCAAAGCTGAAGACGCTCAATATTTCGCTAAAATATTGAAGGAGGAGGATGAAACGGAGTTGTCTGTGGACGAGATGAAAGAGAGGAAGATTATGCGGTTGCTGCTAAAGATCAAGAATGGTACCCCTCCTGTCCGTAAAACCGCTCTGAGGCAAATTACGGACAAAGCCCGAGAGTTCGGCGCTGGTCCCCTTTTTGACAAAATTCTTCCTCTTCTCATGGAGCGTACGCTTGAAGATCAAGAACGGCATCTTCTGGTGAAAGTCATCGATCGTGTTCTGTATAAGTTGGATGATCTAGTTCGTCCTTACGTTCACAAAATCCTCGTCGTCATTGAGCCCCTTCTCATCGACGAAGATTACTACGCTCGTGTAGAAGGCCGCGAGATCATATCCAACCTCTCGAAGGCTGCCGGTCTTGCGCACATGATCTCTACCATGCGGCCTGATATTGACCACGCCGACGAGTATGTCCGAAACACCACTGCTCGAGCCTTCTCCGTCGTCGCGTCTGCTCTTGGAATCCCGTCGCTCCTCCCATTTTTGAAAGCTGTTTGTCGTTCCAAAAAGTCATGGCAAGCCAGGCACACAGGCATCCGTATCGTACAGCAGATCGCCATCATGATGGGATGTGCAGTCCTTCCTCACCTGCGAAACTTGGTGGACTGCATTGCCCATGGATTGTCAGACGACCAGCAAAAAGTTCGAACGATGACGGCGCTTGGATTGGCAGCGCTTGCGGAGGCCGCTGCGCCCTATGGTATCGAGTCGTTTGACAACGTCTTGAAGCCGCTGTGGCTAGGTATTCGTCTTCATCGTGGCAAGGGTTTGGCTGCATTTCTGAAGGCCATCGGTTTCATCATTCCGCTCATGGACCCTGAGTATGCGTCATACTACACCAAGGAAGTGACTGTCATTCTTATTCGAGAGTTCCAAACCTCGGATGAAGAAATGAAGAAGATTGTTTTGAAGGTCGTCAAACAGTGTGCTGCGACTGAGGGCGTTACCCCCTCGTATATTAAACATGATATTCTCCCTGATTTCTTCAAAGCTTTCTGGGTACGCCGAATGGCATTGGACCGACGAAACTATCGTCAGGTCGTCGAAACCACCGTTGAACTTGCGCAAAAGGCTGGCGTTGCAGAAATCGTTGGGAGAGTCGTGAATGAGCTCAAAGATGAAGCTGAGCCATACCGAAAGATGGTGATGGAGACGATAACAAAGGTCATCGCTACACTCGGAGCTTCGGACATTGACGAGAGGTTGGAGGTGCGGTTGGTGGATGGTATCATTTACTCTTTCCAGGAGCAAACCACTGAGGATCAAGTCATGTTGGATGGATTTGGTACTGTCGTCAATGCTCTGGGCATTCGTGTCAAACCATACCTTACACAGATCGTCTCCACTATTCTATGGCGTCTCAACAACAAGAGTGCGAAGGTTCGACAACAGGCAGCGGACCTGACTACTCGGTTGGCTGTCGTAATTAAGCAATGTGGCGAAGACCAACTGTTAAGCAAACTCGGGCTTGTGCTGTTCGAGCAACTTGGAGAAGAATACCCCGATACGCTTGGCAGTATCATTGCAGCCGAGGGAGCTATTGCCAATGTTGTTGGCATGACCCAAATGAATCCTCCAGTCAAGGATCTTTGTAAGTCTCTCATTCGTAGTTCTATTGCAGTGGCTTATTCTCTTATCTGCAGTACCTCGGATGACTCCTATCCTGCGTAACAGGCACGAGAAGGTGCAGGAAGCGTCTATCAATTTAATTGGTCGTATCGGTGAGTATTCTTCCATTTTTTACTTCGCTTACTGATCTCATATCCCCAGCCGATCGTGGTGCTGAATTCGTACCTGCACGAGAGTGGATGCGCATCTGTTTCGAACTGCTTGACTTACTCAAAGCTCACAAGAAAGGTATCCGACGAGCAGCCGTCAACTCCTTCGGCTACATCGCGAAGAGTTTGGGCCCTCAAGATGTACTTTCCGTCCTCCTGACGAACCTGCGGGTTCAAGAGCGCCAAAGTCGAGTCTGCAGTACTGTCGCGATTGCTATTGTTGCTGAGACCTGCGGTCGTGAGTGTTTCTTTTCACTATATTATTCCATTGAGTGCTCACGCTACTACAACAGCTTTCACCTGCATTCCGGCAATTCTGAACGAGTATCGAACTGCGGAGCTGAATGTCCGGACTGGCTGTCTCAAAGCCCTCACCTTCGTGTTTGAATATGTTGGGCCCCAATCCGCGTACTACTGTGACTCGGTGATCACGATGCTCGAAGACGCTCTGACAGATCGCGACCTCGTTCATCGCCAAACAGCAAGCACTATCGTCAAGCATCTGGCACTCGGCGTTGCGGGCCTTAATTGCGAGGATTCGATGCTCCATCTCATGAACCTTGTCTGGCCGAACTGCTTTGAGACGTCGCCTCACGTCATTGGGCGGTGATGGATGCGATCGAAGCCATGCGAGTCGCGTTGGGCCCTGGCGTGTTATTGAGCTACGTGTTGCAGGGATTGTTCCATCCCGCAAGAAAGGTTCGGGAAGTGTACTGGCGTGTATATAATGCGT
>Ga0179587_10001150_pt1 | contig 11767 bp, 11 predicted proteins | sample CZODoug2_1_08_16_FD_185932 | JGI IMG/M metagenome (GOLD analysis project Ga0179587, IMG submission 185932) | Vadose zone soil fungal communities from Angelo Coast Range Reserve, California, USA - CZODoug2_1_08_16fungal | ecosystem: Environmental > Terrestrial > Soil > Vadose zone | place: USA...
AGCCGCGACGATCGAACTCTTCCCGCCACGAAGTGAATGGTCGTCCCTGCAGCCAGGACGACGCCTGCTCGATTGTTGCTGGCATTGGCTTGCACTCCCCACGAAACAAATTGTTTAAGTGCCGGCGCGATCGGGACGATGATCGCGCCAGGATACGATGAACTCAACAGCCTGTCTAACTGAGACAAGTGTTCGATTAAGGAGCCAGCGCGATGCACAAGGTCTGGATTGAAGCGGCATTGAACGGACCCTGGAGCCGCGCGTTGCAACCGGGCATTCCCGATACGATCGAGGCCGATCATCGCTGAGGGCATCGCCTGCGCGCGCGCCCGCGCCACGATCATTCACACCCACGCCTATGACGGCGGCGGCCCGCAGACCTTCGCCCTGATGCTTGCTAAGGTAATTTGACCGCTTCGCTCGGAAACCATTTCGCGAGGTGAAGCGTAAGATGAGGAGTGAAACAGGATCCCCCTATCATGCGCGCACTTGTCCTGCTGACCGCATTCCTGCTCAGCCTCGCCTCCCCCGCCCGCGCCGCGGATGATGTTGCCGCCGCGCAGACCGTCATCCGTTCCCAGGTCGAAGCGCTCGGCCGCGACGATGCGGCAACGGCCTACGCTTTTGCGGCGCCCGCTATCCAGGACATGTTTCCGCAGGCCGACATCTTCATGGACATGGTGCGCCACAGCTATGCCCCGGTCTATCGCCACAAGAGCTTTGAGTTCGGCGAGGCGCGCGTCTCGGACGGCCAGATCGCCCAGTGCGTTCACATCATCGACGCCGAAGGCGTGCCGTGGGAGGCGCTGTATACGCTGGAGGAACAGCCGGATGGCAGCGTGAAGATCATCGGTTGTGTTTTGCTCAAGGCGGGCCAGGCGGTATAAAGCGTTTTCGAGCGACGTGGATGCGCGTTTTGGTGCGAGTGCGAGAGGAGACTTAAAATGAAAACAGTCCAGGTGATGTTGGCCGAGGCCGAAGCACAGGTGCCGCGTATCAGCCCTGAGGAAGCAAAAAGGCTGCTTGGCCGAACCGACGTGTTGTTTCTCGACGTCCGCGAACCGGCCGAGGTAGCCGCATCGGGAAAGGTCCCGGGCGCCCTCGCAATCCCGCGAGGACTTGTGGAATTTCGCGCCGATCCGGCTTCGCCGCTGCACGACGCGGCGTTTGATCGAGCCAAGACGGTGGTTGCCTATTGCGCGTCAGGTGGACGCTCGGCGCTGGTCGGCAAGACGCTCAAGGAGATGGGATACGCCAACGTGCAAAACCTTGGCGGCTTCAAGGGCTGGCTGGATGCAGGCGGCGAGGTCGAAAAGGCATAGTTGACGCGCCGTCCCATGCGGTCGTCATTCGGCGCGATTTGAACGAGCTTTTCCTACGCGTGTGTTCTGCCGACTGCAGGCCCTCACGCCAGCGCCAGCCGCTGCCGGGCGCGGATCAACAGCGCCACCATGATGACGATGTTGAGCGCATTCCACACAAGCCCGTTCATAAATGCCGCGGCGTAGGAGCCGGTGGCATCGAAGATCACGCCGGACACCCAGCCGCCGAACGACATGCCGAACACCGAGGCCAGAATCACGAGGCCGACGCGGGTCGCAGCTTCTCGCGCCGGCATCGATTCCCGGACGATGATGGCGTAGCTCGGCACGATGCCGCCCTGAAACAGGCCGAACATCGCGGAGATGACATAGAGCGAGGCCAGGCCGTCGAAAAACAGATAGAACAACAGCGCAAAGCCCTGCGCGACCGAGCCGATCAGCAAGGTGCGGATGCCGCCGATCCTGTCGGCGAGAAACCCCGATCCGATCCGGCTGACGACGCCGAACGCCATCATCAGCGACAGCATCTCGGCGCCGCGCGCGACGCCATAGCCGAGATCGCCGCAATAGGCGACGATGTGGACCTGCGGCATCGCCATCGCCACGCAGCAGGAAATGCCGGCGACGCACAATAGTGTCGTCAGCGCATTGGTCGAGAGCCTGAGATCCACGCGCGGTGGCGGCGCGTTCTCATGATCTCGCAGCGTCGCCCCGCCGATCCGGGCGCGAAGCGCCAGCAGCACGAGCGACATCGTCACCGCGCAGAAAATGCCGATGGCGATGTGGGTGGTTCGCCAGCCGGTAACTTGCGTTCCCCAATTCACCAGCGGCGGCCAGATCGTGCCGCCGACGTAGTTGCCGCTTGCGACAATGCCCACCGCGAGCCCGCGATAGCGTTCGAACCAGTGCGAGACCTCCGCCATCAGCGGCGCGAAGGTCGCCGATGTCCCGAGCCCGATCAGGAAATGCACCGCAATGAACTGCCACAGCGTGGTCGAAAGTCCGGCGAGAATATAGGCGATCCCGAGGAAGCTGATGCTGAGCGCCATCGCCAATACGATGCCGAAACGATCGGTGATCCGCCCGGTGGCGACGCCGCCGAGACCGAAGCCGAGCATGATCAGCGTAAAGGCCAGCGACACCGCGCCGCGCGTGGCGCCGAATTCGGCCTGCACCCCCGGCAGCACCACCACGACCGACCACATCCCGACGCTGCCGATCGAGCCGATGATGAGCGCAAGGCCGAGCCTCACCCATGCCTGACCGGAGTCCGGGGTGAATGCGGCTGAATCTTTCGAGGAATCCGAAGGCGCGTGCACGGCGGCAACTTCATCCCCCGCAGCCTATTGGTCAAGCAGTATGGCGCGATATTAGGCATGCAGATGCAGCGCAACAGACAACTTCCTCCATCTCGTCCCACGTGCGGGTGAGCGAGCGATGCACCGTCATTCCGGGGCATGCGAAGCATGAACCCGGAATCTCGAGATTCCGGGTTCGATGCTTCGCATCGCCCCGGAATGACGGGCGCAACAACGGCCGTTAACGCTTTCCTAACCATAAAGCGGGCAAAAATTGCCTAGTGGAGTTTGAGTGTCGTCAGCCGCGTAAAACGGGGGAGTACCCGTGGACGCCAGTGCGGTGCCTCATTTTCGAAACGGTGGTCCTTCGGCCGCCGCCAAGACGTTTGGCGCCCGCGACCGGCATATGCGGGGGGAAGCAGCAACCATGGTCGATATCACGGCAGGTCAGGGCGGAGCGACCGGCAACAGATTTCCGAGTTTGAGCGAAATCGGCACCATCTTAAAGCGCGGCGATCTCGCACTGGCGTTCGGCATCCTCACCATCCTGGTGGTGCTGATCCTCCCATTGCCCTCGATCGTGCTCGATCTGTTTCTGGCGATCTCGATCACCCTGTCGATCCTGATCCTGATGACGTCGCTGTTCATCCAGGCGCCGCTGGAATTCTCGTCGTTCCCGACCATCCTTCTGATTTCGACGATGCTGCGGCTTTCGCTCAACCTCGCCTCCACGCGGCTGATCCTGTCGCGCGGGCACGAGGGTACCGCCGCCGCCGGCCACGTCATCGAAGCCTTCGGCAATTTCGTGATGGGCGGCAATTTCGTGATCGGAATTATCGTCTTCGCGATCCTGGTGATCGTGAATTTCGTCGTCATCACCAAGGGTTCGGGGCGCATCGCGGAAGTCGCCGCCCGCTTTCACCTCGACGCCATGCCGGGCAAGCAGATGGCGATCGACGCCGACCTCTCGGCCGGCTTGATCGACGAGAAGGTCGCGAAAGAGCGCCGCAAGGCGCTGGAAGACGAAAGCGGCTTCTTCGGTGCGATGGACGGTGCGTCGAAATTCGTGCGCGGCGACGCCGTCGCGGGCCTGCTCGTCGTGTTCATCAACGTCATCGGCGGCATCATTATCGGCGTCGCCCAGCAGGGCCTCGGGTTCGGCGAAGCCGCGCGCACCTACACGCTGCTGACCGTCGGCGACGGTCTCGTCACCCAGGTGCCGGCGCTGATCGTCTCCACCGCGGCGGGCTTGCTGGTCTCGAAAGCGGGCGTCAGCGGCGCCGCCGACAAGGCGCTGATGAAGCAGCTGTCCGGTTATCCGCAGGCGCTCGGCATGTCGGCTGGCGTGATGCTGGTGCTCGCAATGCTGCCGGGCATTCCGATGATCCCTTTTTTCCTGCTGGGCAGCGGTGCTGCGGCGCTGGCATTCTCGGCGCGCAAACGCAATCGCGCCACCTCGGCGGCCGAAGCCGTTGCGGCGGCCGCTCCGGCCGCGGCCGCGGCTGCTGCGAGCGCTGCGGAAGAGCCGATTTCAACGGCGCTGAAGATCGACGATCTCAAGATCGAACTCGGCTATGCGCTGCTGCCGCTGGTGAATGGTCCCGACGGTACCGACCGCCTGACCGAGCAGATCAAGGCACTGCGCCGTTCGCTGGCGGTCGAGATGGGCTTTGTGATGCCGGCGGTGCGGATTCTCGACAATGTGCAGCTGGAGGCCAACACCTACATCATCAAGATCAAGGAAGTCGATGCCGGCACCGGCAAGATCTGGCCAAGCCAGTTCATGGTCATGGACCCCGCCGGAAATCAGGTCGGGGTGCCCGGCATTCACACCATCGAACCGACCTTCGGGCTGCCGGCGACCTGGGTCGACGCCAGCCTGAAGGAGGAGGCCACATTGAAGGGCTATACCGTGGTCGACGCCGCGACCGTGCTCTCGACCCACCTCACCGAGCTGCTCAAGAACAACATGTCGGACCTTTTGTCCTATGGCGAGGTGCAAAAACTCCTCAAGGATCTGCCGAAGGAGCAAGGCGAACTGGTCAAGGACATCGTGCCGAGCATGGTCACGATATCGGGCATCCAGCGCGTGCTGCAGCTGTTGCTCGCCGAGCGTATCTCGATCCGCGATCTCTCCACCATTCTCGAAGGCATCGCCGACGCGCTGGCGTTCTCGCGCAACCCGGCGGCGGTGGTCGAACATGTTCGCGCGCGGCTGGCCCGACAGAGGTGCGCGCAGAACACCTCGATGAACGGCTACCTGCCGTTGATCGCGCTGTCGGCAAAGTGGGAGCAGGCTTTTGCCGAGTCGCTGGTCGGCCAGGGCGAGGAACGCAGCCTTGCGATGCAGCCGTCCAAGCTGTCCGAGTTCATGACCGCGGTGCGTGACCGCTTCGAACAGGCCGCCCGCGAAGGCGAGTCGCCGGTATTGGTCACCTCGGCGGCGATCCGCCCCTTCGTGCGCTCGCTGGTGGAGCGGTTCAGGTCGCAAACCACCGTTCTGTCGCAGGCCGAAATTCATCCCCGCGCGCGGCTGAAGACGGTCGGAAGCGTCTAGAGCAGGGCTTTGGTTCTGATTGCATTAGAACCAAAGGTTCTCATCTTTTGTTTTGACGTTCTCCTGACGCGAAGCGTTATCTCTCCGGATCACGTCCTGGGGCAGGGCTTTCGCTTGAAAACGCTCTTGCGTGGGCAAATCAACGCACCGGCGACGGGGCTTTTTGGCCACAGGCAAATGATTTATCAGCCCGGGCTGATTGGTACCATTTTGCGGCGAAAGACAGGCGTAACTCTTAACTATTTGTAATAATTAAATTATTTCCGATTTTTGAAACCCTGATGGCGGCGCCAGTCGCGGGAATTCAAGTCTTATCACTGCCTTGTGATCGCCTCTTTTGAACTAAAGCTCGAATCTCTACGTTTGGTGAGATGAGATGTTGAACCTGCCGGTGGACGAAGTCGACCAATCCGCAAGAGGCAGTAAGACGGCAGGAGACTTCGATGAACCATTCGATCTACAGCGCGGATCGCACGACCCATCTCAAGATTGTGGTCGTCGCGCTGGTCGCTGGTATCGCGATGGCCGCCTTCGGCATCTCGGCTCGCAACAATTCGGACGACGGATATACCCAGACCGCGCACGTCATCAAGGCCGGCAAGGCCGTGACGGTCACGAACTCCAGTACATCCGTGGTCCGCTAGAAAGTTTTGTGAATTCACGCGACCCTTTAGCAGCCCCCCAAAGTCGTCACGTGGATATGTAGAAGACCCAACTACCCCAAGTCGACTACCGAAAACGCCCGCTCCCCACGGGCGTTTTCTCTTTGTGGCTTGCTTCGTTCCCTCCCCCAGGTAACCGGAGTCTACCCCGGCTGCGCATCTTCATCTTCCGCAAGGGTGAGCAAGGGGGAGAGAGCATGCGTCGCGGGTATCCATTTCCTGCTCATGAGGCGCAACTGTTCGGCTTCGCCCATGCGGCGAAGTGGCGTCGCCGCATGGGCACGCGTGCATTCCTGATTCATGAACTCTAACTAGCGGGCTGGAGAAGGCGCCGGAGCCGCCGGCGGAACGCTCTCGATCAGCTTGCCGGTGAAGACCGGCGCCGAGTGCGGATTGCCGTCAGGCGATCCCCCGGCCTGCTCGACCGTCACCGCATAGGTCGCGGTATTGATGGTGTCGGTATCGTAGGAGGAAAGCACCGGGCGCACGGTGAAGTCGGCACCGCCGATCACACCCAGCGAGCGCGGCCGCTGTAGCTTGTCCGAGATCAGCCAGAGCTCGAAGCTCTTGCCGGGCTCGGCGGCGGCGCCAACCTTGCGGACCGTGAAATTCTTGGTCGCCGCATCAACCGTGAGAATGAACGCGGGCGACCCGCCGTCTTTCTGCAACACCGCGACATATTGCGCGGACGGTGCCGGCACCGCGGGAGTCTTGACCTCAACCACCTGCACGCGCGGTTTCGGACGAAGGCCATCGGGCAGCAAATCCGGCTGATAGACCCCAACCGCGATCATCGCGACCAGGGCCGCCGCGATCGCCGTGGTGAAAGTTGCAACGCGGCGCCAACGCCGAGCCTGGGTGGACAACCGGATGACGTCGGAGGTATCCACCGGCGCGGCGGCAGGCTCAACGACTTCAGCGGCAACCGGTGGCGGCGGTGGCGGAGCGTCGGGAAGCAGCAGCGGCGCCTGCGGTTCGGCGTGTCCGACCGCGGTCTTGATCTTGTCCCAGACCTCGGCCGGCGGCTCGATCGACCCGACCATCTGGTTCAAGATACCAAGCTTGTGCTCCCACGCCTCCACGGTCGCCGCGAAGTCCTTGTCGACGGACATCATGGTCTCGGCCCGCGCCCGCTCGTCGGCATCGAGGGTGCCGAGTGCATATTCCGCGGCGAGCGCGATATGGTCTTCGCTGTGGGCCATCATCTAGAGTCCAAGACACTCCCGGATATCCAACATGCTGCGGCGCAGCCAGGTCTTCACGGTATTCACCGGTGTCTCGAACTTCGCCGCCAGTTGCTCGCGACTCCAGCCGTTGTAATAGGCCAGCAGCACCAGCTTTTGCCGATCCGGCTCCAGACGACCAATACACTCCAGCAGCCGCTTCAAATCTTCGGTCATCTCCCGACGCGCCAGTGGATCCGGGGTTTCGGCAGCCACTTCCATGGCCGCCGGCTCCTCTTCGATCGAGACTTCGGTGCGTTTGCGCACGACGTCAATGGCACGGTTTCGGGCGATCGAGGCCATCCACGTGATCGGCGATGACAGGCCGGGGTTGAACTGTCCCGCACTGTTCCAGATCTTGACGTAAGCCTCTTGAATGACCTCCTCCGCAAGGTCCTGTCGACGCAAGATACGGAGCACCACGCCAAAGAGTTTCGCGCGCGTGGCGACGTAAAGGCGCTCAAAAGCGGCCTCATCCCCCTTCGCAACGGCGGCAATCAGCCAGACCAGCTCAGCTGGCGTCAGCATTCAATTCCCCAGGAAATCGCGATGCCCCATCGCTTTGTACACACCGGAGCGGCAGTCCAGACCTCTCCTACCATACCCTGCCCCAAACCGGTCCACCAAGCCAGCAAGGGCCAGGCTGTGGACATGATGAGGGAAAGCCCCGAATCTCGCGGCCGATCGCTGGATGGCTCTGGTTCGAGGATCACTTCGGCAACGTCAGAGCCGTCGCTTCAGACCGGGCTGACGTCATCTCACGCGTTGACGCCGCGATCGGCGAGCAGGCGTTCCGAGGTTGCGACGAGGACGCAGGTGGCGAGCGCATCGACCGCCGCGCGGACCTCGTCCGCCGGCGGGAATGAGGGGGCGATGCGGATATTGCGGTCGCGCGGATCGCGACCGTGGGGAAAGGTTCGGCCCGCCGGCACCATCTCGATGCCGGCTGCCTTGGCCAGCGCCACCACGCGTTGGGCGCAGGCGTCAAGTACGTCAAGGCACACGAAATAGCCGCCACGTGGCAGGGTCCAGGCCGCGACCCCGGTGCCGCCGAGCCGGGCGTTGAATACCTCCTGCACCGCCGCGAATTTCGGCGCGAGCAGGCGGCGTTGCTGCTCCATATGCGCGGCAATCCCCGCATTGTCACGCAACACCAGAACATGGCGCATCTGATTGAGCTTGTCGGGTCCGATCGTGCGCGTCGACTGGCGCGAGACGAACCAGCGCATATTGGCGGCCGAGCTTGCGAGCATGCCGAGGCCGGCCTGCGCGAACGTGATCTTCGAGGTCGAACCGAACACCAGCGCCCGGTCCGGGTTGCCGGCGGCGGCGCAAGCGTCAAGCACATTATCGAGCCGGTCGGAGGTGCCGGTCAGATCATGCACCGCATAGGCATTATCCCAGAACAGCCGGAAGTCGTCGGCAGCGCCCATTCGCGCCAGCCGCGCCACAGTCTCGGACGAATAGGTTTCCGCCGTCGGGTTGCTGTATTTCGGCACGCACCACATGCCCTTGACCGCGGGGTCAGCGGCCAGCCGCTCGACCTCATCCATGTCCGGGCCGGCCCCGGTCAGCGAAACCTGGATCATCTCGATCCCGTATTGCTCGCAGATCTGGAAATGGCGGTCGTAGCCAGGCGAAGGACACAGAAACCGGATCTGATGGTGCTGATCGCGCCATGGCACGGCGCCGTCGCGCGCGCCGGTCAGGAGGGCATAGACCACCGCGTCGTGCATCAGCGCCAGGCTCGAATTGTTGGCGACCAGCACCTGTTCGGGTGGCGCGCCGAGCATCGGCGCAAACAAGCGGCGGACTTCGATCAGGCCTTGCGGGCTGCCGTAATAGTTCCGGCAATCGTTGCCGTCTTCGGCAAAGCATTGCGCCGACGAAGTGACGGCGGTCAGCAATTGGTCGGCAAGCGCAACCTGTTCGGTCGCGGGCTTGCCGCGCGCCAGGTTGAACGGCGTGGCCCGCGCCTTGATCGCTTCGTACCGGGCCCGCTGGCGATCGCGAAAGGCGCGCAAGGCGTCGGTCGACAGCTGCGCCAATTCGCGGGGGTCGGCGCTTATCACCCCATCGGACTGGGTCATCGCAACATCCCGTTCACACCACCTGAGCACGTGTCCCAGCATACCGCGCATCAAGGCAGTCCACCAAGTCGGTGGTCGCCGGCGTGTGGACATTCAAACGAAAACCCGGGCCTCGCGGCCCGGGTTTTCGTTGGTGTTGCAGCTGAGAAACGGAAGCAGCGTCAGGCGATGGCCCCGAGGCGGGAGCGCATGAGCCCGATACTGTCGAGATCGGCCTGTTCGCGGGCGTTTTCTTCGGCGCGCTCGCGCGCCTGATCGCGCTCGTCCAGCAGCTCGACCTTCTTGAGTTCCTCGAAGGCTTCGCCCAGCAGGCTCTTGGCGTCTTCAAGCTGGATCCGCAGTTCATCGGCCGAGCGGGTGAGGTTTTCCCGCCGCTGGATTGCGGCCTTGGCATAGGTTGGATAGGCGAAATGCGTGGGATCGTTGATCCCGGCGCGCTCCTGCTCGGAGTGGATTTCACGCTCCAGATCGACCGACATACGCAGGAAATCGGCGATCATGCCTTCAATCTGGGCAACCCTTCGGCGCTTTTCGTCGACCTGAAACTTCTTCAGGCGGATCAGCGTTTCACGTGACTTCATCGACTCATACTCCCCAGAAGTCCCGATCTGAACGCGGGACGGAACCGGTGTCCCAAAGCGGCGCAACCGGCATTACTAATGGTGTGGCGGGGATATTGGCCTGACAAAGTTAGCGTTCCGTTTCCAAGCTCCCGAGGATTCGTTCAAGTTGCCGGTAACCGTCACCCAAATTGGCCACTTCGTCCTTGGCCTGGCGCAGAAAGCGCTCCAGCGGTTCATGCAGGCGGATTGCCTCGTCGACCTCGGCGCTCGAGCCTGCGCGATAGGCCCCAAGCCGGATCAATTCCTCCATGTCGGCATAGGTTGCCATCACCTGGCGCGCCCGCATGATGGTCGGCAGATAGACCGGATCGGCTGATTTCGGCATGGTGCGGGAAACCGATTTGAGAACGTTGATCGCAGGAAAACGACCGCGCTCGGCGATCGACCGCTGCATCACGATATGGCCATCCAGAATACCTCTGACCGCGTCTGCGATCGGCTCATTATGGTCGTCGCCGTCAACCAGCACCGTAAAGATGCCGGTGATGGTGCCGACCCCGACCCCTGGACCGGCGCGCTCGAGCAGCTTGGGTAATTCGGTGAACACGGTCGGCGTATAGCCCTTGGCGGTCGGCGGTTCGCCCGCCGACAGCCCGATTTCGCGCTGGGCCATCGCAAAACGGGTCACCGAATCCATCAGGCACAGCACGTCCTTGTCTTCGTCGCGGAAGTATTCGGCGATCGCCAACGTCAGATAAGCCGCCTGGCGCCGCATCAAGGCGGGCTCGTCGGAGGTCGCCACCACGACCACCGACCGCGCCAGCCCTTCGTCTCCGAGGTCGTCCTGCAGAAATTCCTGCACCTCGCGGCCGCGTTCACCGACGAGGCCGATCACCGTGATATCGGCGTCAACATTGCGCGCCAGCATCGACAACAACACCGACTTGCCGACGCCGGAGCCGGCGAAGATGCCGAGCCGCTGGCCGCGGCAACAGGTCAGAAAGGTATTGAGGGCCCGCACGCCGAGATCGAGCGGCGGGCCGACGCGCTTGCGCGAATGCGCCGGCGGCGGCGCGTTGCGAAAGGGCATCGGCGACGCACCCTGGGGCAACGCCCCCTTGCCGTCGATCGGCTCGCCCATCGCGTTGATGACTCGGCCGAGCCACAATGGCGAGGGCCGCACCTGGCTTGCGGCGTTGGCGATCACCGCGCGGCAGCCGCGCCTCACTCCTTCGAGGCCGGCGAACGGCATCACCACGGCATTGGTCCCGGTGAAGCCGATGACTTCGGACGGGATGAAACGATTGCCGCCGGTGTCGATCACGATGCGGGCGCCCACCGACATCGCGTGGATGGGGCCTGCGATCTCGACCATCAGGCCGCGTACGCCGACCACGCGTCCATAAATATTGACCCCGTCGATGTCGGTGATCTGTTCGGCGAGCGCCTTCATTGCGAAAACCTTAAGTTTCCGCGTGTTAGGGCCCTGCCCTTAACTTGGTGTTTACCCGCATCGTTAATCATTACGTCACTGTCTTTGGTGTGACTGAGCGCACTTCACCTTCTGAATGAAGGACGAGCTGCGGGAGTCGATTAGTTCCGACTCTTAATGTGGAACCTGAATGGGAGTGGATACCAAAACCTGCTTCGATGCAGTATCTTAGGGCGATTCGTTAAAAATTGCACTGAAAGAGCTTGCGGATCAGAATCAGATTTTGTTAACCATATGTCGTCAGGATCCGAATCAGTTGTTCAAAGGCGTTTTGAGTGCCGCAAAGTAGTGCGGCCGACCTGACGCCCGGAGCGGCGACCATTAGGGGACTGGCATGCGCGTATTGCTGATAGAAGATGACAGCGCCGTCGCGCAGTCGATCGAACTGATGCTCAAATCCGAGAGCTTCAACGTCTATACGACGGACCTTGGGGAAGAAGGCGTCGATCTCGGAAAACTGTACGATTACGACATTATCCTGCTTGACCTCAATCTGCCGGACATGTCGGGTTACGACGTGCTCAAGCAGCTTCGGGTGTCCAAGATCAAGACACCCATCC
>Ga0179587_10001151_pt1 | contig 11765 bp, 10 predicted proteins | sample CZODoug2_1_08_16_FD_185932 | JGI IMG/M metagenome (GOLD analysis project Ga0179587, IMG submission 185932) | Vadose zone soil fungal communities from Angelo Coast Range Reserve, California, USA - CZODoug2_1_08_16fungal | ecosystem: Environmental > Terrestrial > Soil > Vadose zone | place: USA...
AACTACCTGCCCACGTTCACTCCACGACGAGAACGCGCATCCGGTAAAGCTCTAACGTTTACCAGGAGTTGACAGTCCGGAGTCGGCCTCCGTTACGTCGGAAATCCCCGTGGGATAATTGGATTGTATGGGCAAGGCTAAGGACTGATCCAGATGCGACTTAGGTTTGTAATGACTTGCGCGGCGAATGCCTACCTGTTCCTCTTCATTCAGGTTGTCGCAGCCAGACAATTGAATGACCGATGCGTATATCCGACCGGCCTGCGTGAAGAAATGGCAAGGAAATATCCGGGCACACGCCCTATCAGATGGGAAGATCTGGATGCGTACGACCGACAGCAGTTTCAGAAGGGCATGGGTGCTCGCTGTCCTGGTCTCCTGAAGGTCAATTTCTATGGCGATGGAAAGCCAACCTGGGCTATTGGTTTGGTTAAAGGAGCGGGTTCGAACCGGAGAGTGGAGCTTGTCGTGGCGCGCCAACTCGGCAAGGAATGGGAGATGCGTTCGTTACTGACATTCGATGGGGCGGATTCGCCGGTCATCATGAGCCAGGGTCCAGGTGAGTATAGAGAAGACCCCGGGGGAACCACGATTCAAGCCAAGAACCCGGTGATTATCTTTATAAACTGGGGATCCTGGGCGTTCACTTGGATAGACGGCCAAGTGAGAAAGATTATGCCTTGACGATGACACATCGCAGCATTCTCTTGCGTTGTCGCTTGATCGCTCTCTCCGCCTGGATGAAGGACAGCGACTCCTGGAGTTCTGCCCGGACAACACGTGCAACGGGTTTGTGGCCTCGCCCGGAGGACTCGTAGCTACGTTGAAGCCCCTATATCTGAGCTGCTGATGCACTGGTAGAACGTGCCAGCGTCCAACTGATAAGTCGCCTTACCGGAGATGTGAAGTAAAACTTCACTTCTCCGATTACCGCGTTAATAAAGACTTATGGCTTGTGCGCTTCGCGCAGATAGGTGTTTTGTGCGACCGAGAGGTGATCATCTAGTTTTAGAGAGCTAGCCGATGCAGAAGAGACTGGAAACGAGGAGCAGAGCGCAAAGTATCCAATTGTGGATCGACCTTGGCGAAAACGATGGCGTTGGAACGGTCCTTGTAGGCCTTCTCGATCCAGTCTAAGGCTTGATCATTTTCGTCGAGGCCCGCATAAACAATCGCCACGTAAAATGGGGAAACATAGCGTTTCTTCGATTGCTCCATCAATTCGTCCAGCAATTTCCTCGCTTCGGTGGCTCTCCCGGATATGGCGTAAGTTCGTGCGAGAGCAGCGATAGCGGGCGGACTACTTTGTGAGATCTCTGCGGCACGCCGAAGCTCCGTAATCGCTTGGTCATACATTTTTTTTTGCTCGTATGCTTGACCAAGGACCAGGTGCGGAAGAACAAACTCCGGATCCATATCGATGGTGTTTCGCAATTGCTCGATGGCCTGGTCATATTCACGCGCCATATAGAGACGCCATCCCAAACTGAAATTCGTGCTGATGGAAAGGGGATCCAAGTCATGCGCTCGATTCATCTCCGCGAGGCTCTCGCTCGTACGTCCCATGCTCATCAAGTACAGCGAATTTCGCTGATAAGCGGTGGCGTAGCTGGGGTTTAGTTCCAGCGCGCGCCGGAATTCGCTGGCGGCCGCATTCCAATCCCAATCGTAGTTAAAGCGCACTGTAGCGAGCGATGTGTGGGCCTCGGCCAGCGTGTTGTCTAGCTCTAGTGACCTGAGCGCGGCGGCGCGGGCTTTCGGAGCCACGTCTGCCGTGGGGACGGTCCCTACAATCGCCGACCCGATGATGCTGTAGCAGTCCGCCAGACCCGCGTAGGCGAGCGCGTAGTTGGGATCTTGTTTGATCGCGAGCTGAAAATAATCGATGGCCTTGATGAGGCCTTCTTCGGAGCGCTTGTTCCAGTAATAACGGCCTTTGAGGTAGTTCTCGTAACTCTGGGTGCTGACGGGGCGAGCAGTGGCGAGCCGGACCTGGTCTTCGGGCGAAAGTTTGACACGGATTTCATTGACGATGGCACTGGCAACATGGCTCTGAAGAGCGAGGATATCCCCCAACTGGCTTTCGTAGGTTTCGGCCCAGAGGTGGCGGTCGGTAGCCACCTGCACAAGCTCCGCAGTGATTCGAACGCGGTCACCCGAACGCAGCACCGTTCCTTCCACTAAGGCGTCAACATTCAAATCTCGTGCAATCTGTGAGAGCGTTTTGTGCGTTCCTTTGTATTCCATGGACGACGTACGCGAAATCACGCGCAAGGAACGGATCTTTGCCAGATGCGCGATCAATTCGTCGGTCATGCCATCGGCGAAGTACGCCTGGTCCTTGTCTGCGGAAAGATTCTCGAAAGGCAGGACGACAAGAGAAGTCAACTGGCTGGATGTCGCCGTGGCAAGGGAAGGCTTTTTCAGATATCGGAAAGCGAAAGCACCGGCGAGGACAATCGCAAGTACGGATAGCGTGACTGTGACCAGCATGGGCCGCTGGACGCGCTTATCCGGCTTGGCCGCAACCGCCGGGAATGCTAGCAAAAGAGGAGGAGATGCTGGGTCAACTTTCGAATAGCCGCCTTGCGAAGCGCCGGCCTCTCCGGCTTGCGCAGCAGTCGGCTCGTTTACTGAGGCAGATTTCTCCTCGACGGGAGCGACAAAGCGGTAGCCGCGGCGAGGGAGGGTTTCAATAAAGCGTGGGTTTTCGGAAGAGTCATTTAGAGCCTCGCGAAGCCGCATTACGGCCGTATTCAGGCTGTGATCGAAGTCAACGAAGGTGTCGCTGGGCCAGAGGCGATGCTGAAGTTGCTCGCGAGTGACCATCTCTCCCCGGTGTTCCAGAAGGATGGCGAGGATCTGACAAGGCTGTTCCTGGAGCTTGATACGGATCCCGTGCTTACGCAGCTCACGAGACCGTAGGTCGAACTCATACACGCCGAAGCGCAGCGAGGTTGCCGGGAGAGTTGAATTGTTCATGGCGTCGATTGAGGGGACGAAGGGGAGTATAACGCGACTCCCACGGACGGCAAAGCGGGGAGTTGGTTATCCGCGAATCTAAATGGCTTGTTTTGTTGAAGACAGCTTGTGACAAATAGATGTTTTCGATGTGACGCAATAAGACTTGCAATGCTTGAGGCGGGAGTAGCAGAGTGCGTTTCATGCCGGGGGCGTGCGCATAAAGCGGACAAGACAGGGGCCCGAACAGATCGTCGAGGGTTTGAGCAAGTGGTGCCTGCCACGAGAGGGGATGTCTTCGTGCCCGGAACCCCCACCTGGCAAATCAGGAGGGCGAGATGAGCATCGCTGCAAGACAGAATGACTTGGCACTGAGAATCGGCGCGATCATGCTTGCGCTCTTCGTCGCAAGCGGAGGACTTGCGTGCGCGGCACACGCCCAGGCGGTGGGAGCCTCGTTGTCAGGTCTGATCACCGATGAACGCGGTGGCCCCGTGCCGGGTGCCACGGTAAGTATCAAGAATGTGGGCACGGGCATTGTCCGCGAGGTCACCTCGAACGGAGACGGCTTCTATTCCGCACCCAACCTGCTTCCGGGCACGTATGAAGTCCGAGTGACGGCTCAGGGGTTTCAGACCTCGATTCAGAAGGACATCCAGCTTACGGTCGGCGCGCAGCAGGCTCTGAACTTGAGTCTGAAAGTGGGGCAACTCAATCAAACCGTCCAGGTAAGCGCGGCTCCGCCAGACGTGCAGACGGCTTCCTCCACCATCAGTGCAACAGTCGATTCCACGACGATGCGCGAACTGCCACTTAACGGCCGCGATTGGACCTCCCTGGCGACACTCGAACCAGGAGTCACGAGCATCCCCAACCAGGCGGGGACAGGATTTAGCGCGAACAAAGGAAACCGCGGCTTTGGAAACCAGTTGAGCGATGCCGGCCACCGCGCCAATGAGAACAGTTATCGTGTAAACGGCATAAGCATCAACGACTATTCGAATGGATCCCCCGGTGGCGCGACCGGATTGAATTTGGGAGTGGACGGTATCCAGGAGTTCTCCGTTCTCACCAGCAACTATACTGCGGAGTACGGGCACACGTCCGGTGCGGTCATCAACGCCATTACCAAAAGCGGCGTCAACGATTTCCACGGTACGGCATTTTTCTTTGACCGGGACAAGATCTTTGATGCCAAGAATTTCTTTGATCCCGCAGGACCCATTCCCCCGTTCAGACGCGTTCAGTTCGGAGGGTCTGGGGGAAAGGCTCTCGTCAAGGACAAAACATTTGTGTATGGAACGTATGAGGGAGTTCGTCAGAACCAACCTCTATCCAGGTCCATCCGCGTGCCGACGCAGGAGGCGCGCAACGGCATGCTGTGCGTAGCGTCCGGCGGTAATCCGTGCGCATCGCTGACATCTGTCGCGGTGGACCCCAAGGTCGTGCCGTATCTTGCTCTGTGGCCGTGCCCGAGCGGATCCATATGTCAAACCGCGACGAATTTGGACATTGCAACTCTGAATGTTTCGCTGCCTGGTATCTCGAAAGAAAACTACGCTACGGGACGCGTGGACCAGAAAATATCCGATAAGGACAATCTGTCAGCGAGTTACTTCTTTGACTCTGGCCCGTTGACGCAACCGGACCCGTTACTTAACGCCACGCATAGCGTGTTCTCGCGGAGGCAGATGGCCAGCGCCGAGGAGACGCATATTTTCAATCCGCAGTTGGTCAATACGATTCGGCTGGGGGTCAGCCGCGTGCGAGGGGATATTAACTTGCCAGTTTCGGGTGACACAGTTGCGACCAACAGCGCTCTCGCCGTGGCCCCTGGCGCGAAGGCTCCACCGCAGATTGGAGGGGCTGGCCTTACAACCGCAATTGGTTTGGGAGGACTTAACCGGTTTCTGCACCGCTGGACGTCCGGCCAAGCCTATGACGACGCCTTTTTGAATCGGGGGACGCACACGATAAAATTTGGATTTGCTTTTGAACGAATGCTGTACAACGTTTTGGAGCAATTGAGTCCAAACGGCCGATTGAACAATTACGGCAGCCTGGCAGCTCTGTTGACGAACAGCCCGACCAAGCTCAACGCACTCGCTCCGGGACACAGTTTCGAAGTTGCGATTAGGGAAAGCCTCTTTGCCGGGTACGTTCAAGACGATTGGCGCCTGCGTCCGAATCTTACGGTCAACTTGGGCGTGCGTTATGAGATCGCGACATTGCCCAAAGATGCCAACAACCGAATCCAGGAAATCACGACCCTCACAAACTGTGCTACGCCGGGAGTAGCGCCGGGCCCGAATAGTCCGTGCGGCCCGGTTCACGTCAATAGCTTTATCGCGAATAATCCTACGACCAAGAACTTCGAACCGCGCATTGGTTTCTCCTGGGATCCGTTCAAGAATGGAAAGACGGCCGTAAGAGGGGGCTTCGGAATCTTCGATGTGTTGCCCCTTCCCTATGAGTTTGGCCTGAATACTGCCGCGACTTCTCCGTTCCAAATCATCGGACAGGATAGGCCAGGCGGCACGTCTGCAGCCGGCAACTGTGCGGCCAATCCTTGTTCGGGCGTAACCCTCGGCAATGGCATTGACAATAACGTTGGCTTCTCTCCGAACGGGGTCAGAAATCGGTATATCCAGCAGGATCCCAAGCGTGCCGACGTCCTGAACTGGAACCTTAACATCCAGCGGGAGATCGCTCCGACTTGGACAGCCATGGTCGGATACGTCGGCTCGCGCTCCGTGCATCTTTCGGTCGCTGCTGACGACATCAACTTGGTGCAGCCGAGTACCACTGCGACTTCCGCCGGGATTCTGATCCCAATCGGTGGTACGGCCATCGACCCGAATTGGGCTGGGGGCACGGGTGGCGCGGGAATCCGCCCGGTCATTTTTGATGGCTCTTCCAGTTACGAAGGCGCTCAGGCTCAACTGAAGAAGAGCATTGGCCACGGTGTTCAAGGACAACTTTCGTATACCTACGGCAAGTGTAGAGACACAAGCTCCGCTCCAGTTACAGGGGACACCTACGTGAATTCAATCGCCGTGCCGCTCCTCTTGGTCAAATCGTACAGGATTGGAGCATGCGACTTTGACATTCGTCAGACGCTGGTGGGAACTTTCATTTGGGATGTTCCTGGTCCCAAGTCCGGGCTGGCGTCCTATGTGGGGGGCGGATGGGAACTCGGCGCCATCGTGACAGCAACGACGGGCTCTCCCTTCACGCCAACGGTTGGCGCGGGCAACGATCCGCTCGGGACTGGTTTTAACGGCGATTTTTCCATGGACTACCCGGATTTCATTAAGGGTTGCAACCCGATTCATGGCGGCGTGAACTATCTCAATACGAGCTGCTTCACCCTGCCAAGCGCGCCGACAGCGTTTGCCACGGCAAACTGTGTGCCGAATAATGCCGCGACGAAGACTGGATTTTATAACCCCGGGAGCCTGACTGCCCCGGCAGGCATGACATTCTGCCAAAATCTCGTGGGCACTGCCGGACGAAACAGCCTGTATGGGCCGGGCCTCAAGACCGTGGACTTCTCGATCTTCAAGAACACCCATTTGCCGAAAATTTCGGAGACGTTTAACGTCCAATTCCGAGCGGAGTTCTTCAATATCCTGAATCACCCAAACCTTGCTGCGCCGAACTTCTTAAATGATTCGAACAACAACTCGATTTTCAACCCGAACGGAAGTGTGTTGGGAAACGGGGGTGTGATTGGTTCTACGTCTACCTCATCGCGCCAGATTCAGCTTGGATTGAAGCTGGTCTGGTAAACAGACGTGCCATAGGCGGAGGGAAGTCGGCCACACAGCAATCCTCCGCCAGACTGGCCCTGCGGGCTAAGTTTGCCCCCAATTCATCCATAACCGTGTGGATTCTCATGTGCAATGGGCGACCGTTGTCCGCCTCGGCCTCGCAACAATGGCAAGTGAAATTTTTTTCTGGGGAGGCGCATGACTGAAAAAGGACTAAGGAGGAATCAACTCGACTGGGTGACCGTCTTCTCTGCGCAGCAAACGGCCACGACTGTCAACACTTGGGTCCTATGAGCCTTTCCGCAGAACGGAAATCAAAAGTCTGGTCCGTCATCCGCGTCTCCAGCGGGAACTTTCTGGAGATGTACGATTTCATGGTCTTCGGGTATTACGCTGCGGCAATCGGCAAAACCTTCTTCCCGAGCGGCAACCCATTTGTCTCGTTGATGTTGTCGTTGATGACGTTTGGAGCGGGCTTTCTGATGCGGCCCATCGGGGCCATTGTGCTCGGCGCGTACACCGATCGCCACGGACGCCGTGCCGGCCTACTTCTAACGCTGGGGCTGATGTCCGTGGGAATCTTTTCCATCGCCTGCATGCCCGGATACGCCACAATCGGGTTGTTGGCCCCCTTGTTTGTGCTGGTCGGCCGGCTACTTCAAGGTTTTTCCGCAGGCATGGAACTGGGTGGCGTCTCTGTCTACTTATCTGAGATCGCTACACCGGGCCACAAGGGGTTCTATGTCAGCTGGCAATCGGGGAGCCAACAGGTCGCGGTCATGTTCGCAGCGCTTGTTGGAGTCGCGCTGAATGCCAAACTCCCACTGGAGAAAATGACTGCATGGGGATGGCGCATTCCGTTGCTTCTTGGCTGCGTGATTATTCCGTTCCTTTTCAGGCTGAGGCGTTCCCTCCAGGAAACGGATGAGTTCGTCGCCCGCAAGCACAGGCCAAGTGCACCGGAGATTTTTCGCTCGCTTACGACCAACTCGTGGATCGTGGTCATCGGAATGATGATGGTGACGATGACGACGGTTTCTTTCTACATGATCACCGCCTATACGCCCACTTTCGGTGACTCCGTTCTTCATCTGGCAAGCAGGGACAGTCTGATCGTCACGCTTTGCGTAGGAGCGTCCAATCTTTTCTGGCTCCCGGTAATGGGAGCGCTCTCCGACAGGGTTGGGCGCCGGCCACTACTGATCGTTTTCACAATCCTGATGCTTGTTACGGCCTATCCGGCGATGCTGTGGCTGGTTGGCGAGCCTTCTTTCTCCAGACTTTTGACTGTCGAACTCTGGCTGTCCTTTCTCTACGGCAGCTACAATGGCGCCATGGTCGTGTTCTTGACGGAGATCATGCCGATAGACGTTCGAACTTCTGGTTTCTCGCTCGCCTATAGTCTTGCCACTGCCATCTTTGGCGGCTTTACACCGGCAATCAGCACCTACTTGATCCACCTGACAGGGAACCGCGCCATTCCTGGATTGTGGTTGTCCTTTGCGGCCGCGTGTGGACTTGTAGCGGCTCTCCTAGCCAGACCTCAGGACGCTGTGGTTGAAACTGGCCACCTGGCAACCCTGAAAACGTGATTGTCGAATCGAATGCTGAGTAAATCGCCTATATAGCCTACGTGAGCGATTTCTCGTCGTTGGTTCTGATGACACTTTGGAGAGTTAGGCGCAAGTCCTGGTAAGTCGCCTAACCGGTAAAGTTCGTACTGGACCTGGGCGATCAGCCGCAACATTGCAGGGCATCTGGACAAACCTACCCTGCAGCAAAGAGCTTCTCGAAGAGTTCCTTTGACAGCTTAGCCCCCTCTTCGGATAACCACACGGACTTGTTCTTCGTTGCTGGGTCGGAGATGTAACCCTTTTGGTGCAGTGAATCCATTACGCTCCAAGGAAGACTTTTCCAAACGCGTCTTCCGGAGTCGTCAGACAGATTCATCTGGAACAATGCAAGAACTACCTGTTCCAACTTTTCCGCGTCAATTTTCATGCGGCACCTCACGGAACATGAGCAGTTAGCCAGCTTTTTCCTTAAAGACTTCATACTCGCTTACCCTGGCACTGTCCAGGGATTGCGTGTGACCACAAATCATGCCATTTGCAAATGCCACGGCAGGAGGTGGCATCCATGCGAAGAAAAATCAGAACGAGAAAACCAAATCGACACAAGACCAAGCTGGGTCTCCCAGACCTAGAGCATGTCAAATCAGCGGTGCTCGTGAGCTTACGTTCACCGGAATCGCAACGGAGTTATCGACGCTCCATCGAAGACTTCGTCTTTTGGTATTGCTCGGAACCTCGGCTTTCGTTCAACAAAACGGTGGTCACCCGCTACCGGATTCATCTCGAAGATAGGCTGCTCGCACCTGGCACCATCAACGTGAGGCTAGCAGCCGTCCGACGACTCGCCTATGAGGCGGCGGACACCGGATTGCTTAGCCCGGATTTGGCCGCTGGAATCCGTCGCGTGAAAGGAGCGAAAAAGTTGGGCATGAGGCTTGGAAATTGGCTGACCGTGGAGGAAGCCCGCGCCCTGTGGCAGCTTCCCAACATGCACACTGTGAAGGGCAAAAGGGACCGAGCCATCTTGGCTGTCCTCTTAGGCTGTGGGCTTCGTCGAAGAGAACTCATTGATTTGACTTTTGACCATATTCAGCGCCGGGAGGATCACTGGGCCATTGTTGACCTTGTCGGGAAAGGAGGGCACATCCGTACCGTTCCGATGCCCGACTGGGTGAAGCAAACGATTGACGACTGGCTGGCCGTAGCTGGTATTGCGCACGGCAAGATTTTCCGATGCGTTTGTCGAAAAGGTGTCGTTTGGGGAACGGCAATCACGGAGAAGGTGGTCTGGCACGTTGTGAAGGAATACGCAGAACGGCTGGGAATTTCCAAACTCGCGCCACACGACCTGAGGAGATCGTGTGCCCGGCTCTGTCATGAATCAGGAGGTGAACTCGAGCAGATCCAATTTTTGCTCGGCCATGTATCCGTACAAACGACAGAAAAATACTTGGGGTGCAAGCAACGACTGCGAGAGGCAGTGAATGACCGACTAGGGATTGAGCCTACGCCTGATCTCGTCTAAGATCTCCTCCCGCCGGACGGGGCCCTCATGCAAAAAGAACAACGGGCCGTGGGTACGCTGTGATAATTGGTGTGGCCACAGGACGATCACGTGAGCCTTGTCGCTTGCTCGTCAAATATAGGAAGAACGCGAGATGGAAAAATCGGAGAAAGACCGCCTGGCAACGACGGTTGTCGATCTATGGTGCTCGTTCCAACTGGCGCTCACGGAAAGCAAACGGAAGTACCCTGTCCAACAATTCTTTTCTTTTGCGTCTGCTCTTCGCCAATATACTGAGTTGACCCGCCGAGATCGCCTCGTGCGCAGAGACGTTGTTGTGGTAATGAACGGTTTGCTGCAGTCACTAGAACTGGAAAGAAAACGAGTGCCTGGTGAAATACTCTACGAGGCGGACCGCCTGGAGTCCTTGTTCTTTGCTGGATATGATCCGCACTTTGAGGGAGACGAGCCTCCAGGTCTGTAGACGGGAAGACTTCCGACGATTGCACGACATCTGAGCTGAGCGCCTTGACATGAGAGTAATGGGACGAACTTGGGCGGTTAGGCGACTTAACCGGGCACTAGCCAAATCCCTATGATTTTCGCTTAAATTGTTTTTTGTAGGCTTCCACGTGATGTGGAAACAATTCCGCGTAGTACGGGTAGGGAATACCGTTGATATAAATTTCGAGACCCTCCACGCCGAGTTCGGGGCTGAAGTCATTGATTTGAACGCCTCCGCTGCATTCGATTGGCGCGCCACCCGCTACACTGACCGTGAGTTCTGGAATTGTTATCCAGCTGTCTCTATGCTCAATGCAATAAGGGAGTTCAGAGAAGCCGATGATCTCATTCCCTAGTTTGATCTCGAAACGCATACAAGACTGAATCTGAATCTACCTTTCAAGTTGCACAGAGTACTTCGGAACACAGGAAATTGGTAGATGGTCAGAAAACGCTATTTCGCGGGCTATAACGTCATATGTGGGTACTGGGCCGAACTTTTCCGATTAGGCGAACCAGGCAGTTGGATTTGAAAACCAAATAAATCAGGGGTATGTCATCCAGTTCAAGGTCCAGGAGCACGCGCTACGTCCTCGTGGGAGGCGGTTCTCGGAGGAAAGAGCCTTACGAGGAGGAAGAGATACAGCGCTAGCCCTGTGTAGAGGAGTGGTCTGAGAGACAGACGGACCTGATCGATCGAGGTCGCTGCCCAGATTTGAAGAAGGAATCGAAAAGCAAATAGTGCCTGTAGCAAACCGACCGCAACAGCAATTGCAACTCGTAATTTTCGCACTTTGACATTTGTGTCCCATGAGCGTCTGGGTGGCGTAAGGATAACCCAAGCAAAAATACTGGCGAAGAATGCAACAGAACGCAGGCCAAATTGATGAATCAGATCGGGGGAAAGTTGCCGAATCAGGTTGACATACGATCTCGTGACGCTAATGAACATGAACAAGCAGAAAGCGAAACCAATGAGACACGCTATCCACCTTTTCAATACTTTACGCTCTTTGGTCGTAGGGCCCAGCGCTACAAATAAGACTGTCGGAAACGGTGCAATAAACACTATGAAAGCCAACATATCGCGCCTAAGCGCGTTGGAAACGTACACGTAACCAAAAGCGCCAAAGCCTAAGAACACAGCCCACACAATCAGGTTCCAGGGGATGCCGGCGCCGGCAGATCGCGCAGGAGAACTATTTATGAAGTTTGGTTGGTCGTACGGCACCGACGAAGTATATCAGTCTCATACCATCGTTTCTATCTGAGCGACGGGGCTGGTGTCGGTACCAGCGAGTAAGCACGTGAGTGCCAGTGCTTGATAAACGCCGAAACCGGACAAGTCCCTTTTAGCCGCCCCAGGCGACAAGCGGACTCCAAAACTCACAAATGTCGGCGCTTCAAACGACGATCTGGGACATCCGCAGAGCTGCCTCCTTGAGGCAC
>Ga0179587_10001155_pt1 | contig 11748 bp, 11 predicted proteins | sample CZODoug2_1_08_16_FD_185932 | JGI IMG/M metagenome (GOLD analysis project Ga0179587, IMG submission 185932) | Vadose zone soil fungal communities from Angelo Coast Range Reserve, California, USA - CZODoug2_1_08_16fungal | ecosystem: Environmental > Terrestrial > Soil > Vadose zone | place: USA...
TTCGCCCATCGCTGCCCGGCTCATAAGGTTGCAAACTCGACTCAACGGATATGACAAACATATTCGAATTGTCGAAGCATGTGTCAGCGATGCCGTCGGCGAGGCGGAGATGCTCAGTTCCGGTGTATTCTCCGATGGTTACTTTCGAATGGCTCGCGGGCGATCAAGTAGCGAACTGACGAAAACCAGGTCTGTCACGATAGACCAGTTGGCTGATCAATTCGGCCCACCCACACACATCAAGATCGATGTGGAGGGATATGAGGCAGCGGTCGTACGTGGCGCAAAGAGAACGCTGACTCGTTGGGCCCCGCTGTTGTTCCTTGAGCTTCACAACGAGATGGTACGCTCGGAGGGTGGTGATCCGAGTTGTGTGCTGGACGATTTGGCGGAAGTGGGATATGAGATGTTCTCAGTTGGCGATGTCAAAATCGAGCGGAGCGCCATATTACAAATGTCCATTTGCCGCTTGGTCGGGAAGTGCCAGCGGTCTGTTTGAGCCATCGTGTGTGCGGCTACGGAGGCTTGGAAAAAGGCCTGTGCTTGGGACTCAATCCGAGCATTGAATTCTGCTGCTGCGGCTACTTTGTAGATGGTATCGAGATGGTATGAATGATCTGTGTACAAGCGTTGTGTCCGCTGGGCAGGTGGTGATGCAGACTGATCTTGTGGGAAGCAGCCTGACCCCGGGTTAATACATCCGCTAGCTCGATTGCATAACAATGTCGGCTCCCTCGACCCGAGTAGACTTTGGTTGACGACCAAGGCCCGGGAGGAAGGAGCCGGACATGTTCATTACAGGTGTAGATTATCACCCAAGCTTTCAGCAAATTGCTTTTTTAGATCAGGAAACAGGTGAATGCGGAGAACGGCGATTGAACCACAGTGATGGAGAAGCGGAAAAGTTCTATCGAGACTTGCAGCAGAGAGGAATCAGCGTGCGCGTGGGGTTGGAGGCCACAGGCTATTCACGCTGGTTCGAGCGGTTACTCGCAGAACTGGGCATCGAGGTGTGGATTGGCGATGCCGCGGAGATCAAGACCAAGCGAGTAAGAAAGCAAAAGACCGACCGCGAGGATGCCCGACTCTTGCTGAAGTTGCTGCTGGAAAATCGTTTTCCGCGAATCTGGGTACCGAGTCCAGAGAATCGTGATCTGCGGCAACTGCTGTGGCACCGGCACCGGCTGGTGCAGATGCGCACGCGGATCATGAATCAGCTGCAGGCTCTGGCGATGAACGAAGGCAAACGATGGAAGCACCGACTGTGGAGTGAGGAAGGACGAGCACAGCTAGAGAAGTTTCCGTTGGCTCCCTGGAGCAGCCGGCGCCGGCAAGATTTATTGGAGCTGTTGGACCGGCTGAATCCTACGATTGCGGAGTTAACTGCCGCCGTCGAGCAGGAAGCCAAGAAATGGCCAGAAGTGCTACGGCTGATGACGCACCCAGGCGTGGGCCCACTAACGGCCCTGGCCTTCGTGCTGATCATCGGAACTCCGGGGAGGTTCCGTCGCGGCAAGCAGATCGGCAGCTACATTGGGCTCATTCCCAGTGAGGACTCCAGTGGCGGGCGGCAGCGGCTGGGGCACATCAGTAAGCAAGGCAACGCGCTTCTGCGTTTCTTGCTGGTGGAAGCAGCACAAGCAGCCGTACGGTGTAACCCGGACTGGCGGCGTCGATACCTGCATCTAGCGATGCGTCGGGAAAAGAGTATCGCCAAGGTGGCCATGGGGCGAAGATTGGCAGTTCGGTTGTATTGGATGTGGCGGAATGGCTGGGAGTATTCGCAGTCCGTAGAGTTCGGTTCGCACGCGGGACAGCTCGTTACCGGACATGGCGTGAAGTAAAGCGTCGTCCACTTGATTGGGCATCCCGCTCCCTCGTGAGAGGGAGTTTGAAGAAGTAATCATGGTCGAAGTTTGATCGGTGAGATGTTTAGGTCGGACTGAATCCGACCGCCAGATTACGAGCGAGCCTTGGTCGTCGATGCTGGGAAGAATAAACACGAAAGAAAACGAAAGAGAAAAACTCTTTTAGGTGAAAAGAAAGAAGTGCGCTCAAAAAGGGCTTGACAGGGCCGACATTGTTATCGCGCTGGGAAAAGCGTGGAAGAGGAGGAACCGAAGATGAGGCGGTGAAACCCCTTGATGGAGTCCAGCGGGTGCAAGTCCCGTACGGCCAAAGCGAGCACGCAGGCCGGTAGCGAGTGTTGCCATTCACCGGGCGACTGGTGGGTGCGAAGCGTACACAGCAAGGAAGCAGGCCGTGAAGATTCAGCTCCGAAATCCGGCTCGTTGCGATGCCGACGCCGTTAACAAGGCGGAAGGCAGCATCCGGACGACCGCTATTGCAAGGTCGCGCCGGGGTCGCCGGAGTCCCTAGCTCAGGGCATGCTTCCAAAGGGATTCCCCATGAACCCAGGAGAGCTCGCCATCTCCGCTCGCAAGGGCGGTAAAGCGGATGCCAAGGGAGACCGTAGGCGTCTGTCCATGGATGGAGGAGCAGTCTTACGACCCCGTAGTACCAATGAAGGTGGGGAACTGCAGGGCTTCCGAGAGGAGCGGCCACAGAACCCACTGGAGGGAAGGGGGGAACAGGTGCACGTATCTGACGAAAGGAAACATAGCCGAGGCTCAGACCTCGACACACTATGTCCACACAAATCGACAGAATATCCGAACTAGCCAAGGAGGATCCGAAGCGACAATTCTTTTCGATCGCTCATCTGATCACGCCCGAGGCGTTGTATGCGGCTTTCCGAGGACTCAGGAAGAAAGCCAGCGCAGGAGTGGACGGCGTCACATACCAAAAGTATGAAAAGGATGCCGCGAGGAACATCCAACAGCTTCATGAGCGGCTCAAAGAGGACAAGTACCGAGCCCAACCGCTACGCAGGATCTATATCCCCAAGGAAAACGGCAAGGAGCGACCTATCTCCATACCATCTTTGGAGGACAAGATCGTGCAGAAGGCGACGGGCGAAGTGCTAAACGCCATCTATGAGCAGGATTTCCTCGAATGCTCGTACGGGTTTCGACCTGCACGAGGACCGCACCAGGCGCTGGACGAGGTGGGACGAGTGATCTGCACAAGACCCACGAGCTGGATCCTGGAATTAGATATCACCGCCTACTTCGATTCGATCGTGAGAGGGCAACTCATGGAGATGATCGAAAAGCGAATCAGCGATGGCAGCGTTCTCCAGTTGATACGCAAGTGGATTCAAGTCGGAGTCATCGACGAAGGGAGATTACTCGTGAGCGAAACGGGTACCGGGCAAGGGCAGACGATCAGTCCGCTTCTCGCCAACATTTACCTGCACTACGTGCTCGACGAATGGTTCGAGAACGAAGTGAAGCCTCGCTTGAAGGGGGCAGCACACGAGATACGCTTCGCCGATGATGCCGTGCTGTGCTTCCAGTATCGGGAGGATGCCGAGAAGGTGATGGAGGTCTTACCGAAGCGGTTCGCAAAATACGGTCTGACGCTCCACCCGGAGAAGACACGGCTGGTGGACTTTGGGCGATACGCGGAGGAACATGCGAAGCGGCAGGGGAAGAAACCGGCCACGTTCGATTTCCTCGGCTTCACGCACATCTGTGCACGCAGCCGGAGAGGGAAGTTCATGGTGAATACGAAGACGATGAAGAAGCGTCTCCGACGGGGCCTGACGGCAGTAGCCGAATGGTGCCAGGAGCACCGCCATGAGCCGGTGGACAAGCAGCTGAAGACCCTCAACGCCAAGCTCCGAGGCCACTACCAGTATTACGGACGTCCGACGAACTCCAGGAGCCTCTGGCAGTTCTATAGGGCGGTCCGCAAAATCTGGCGGAAGTGGCTCAGTCGCCGAACTCGCGGGAAGGAACTGACGTGGGAGAAATATACCGAATTCCTCCGTCACCACCCCTTGTTGCTTCCTTGGATCACACGATCTTGGAACTGTGCGGGGAGTAGCGCCTGAGGAACCCGCTGCGTGGAAATCTGCACGGTGGGGTCTGTGAGGGGGGAGAGCGTCGGTGCTGCCACGATTGACCTAAACGGGCACGAAGCTGGAAACGGCGGATACGGCCAAGGACGATCTACAGCACGCCGGGCTCTCCTCTACTCGGAGAGATGTCCGGTAAGTCGCGGATAACCATAATGCGAAGAGTTTCAACATAGGGTCTTAATATGCGATTTCTTCCCGTCCTCTACATCGACCTGTTTCTGCGTTTGTTACAGTAGGGGTAAGATACACGCGCGTATGAAATGGATCGCAGAACACCAGCAGGAATTGCAGGCGATTAGTGGCGTCGCGATTTCCTTCCTCACACTTATTCTCATCATCATGACCGGCTTCTACGCGACTGCAAACTGGCGGACCATGCGGCTTATGGACGCCGATGTTAGATTCAGATTAAGACCCATCCCCCACGTTGGAATCGCTACCGCGTTGCCGTGGAACAATCCTGGAGGGCAAACTTGGATTCTGACGGTCAGGTGTGAGCACGCTCCAATGGTTCTTATAGGTGTCTCGATCTACTTCGCCTTTGCGGACGGCAAGCAGCTTGAACATTTTCACAACTTCAACCGCGAAACGATTCATGAGCAAGGCAACGCCCACCAATACAATTTTCACATCAAAATGCCTGCGCCCTCACAGACATGGATTCTCGACTTGTATTATCGCGACCTGAGCGGCTTGCTCGATTACGCCACAGTCTTTAACGCCCAGGGGTTTGTGTCGGACTTAACGACTATTGATCGCAAAACTTTGCGGAATCGTGTTCGCTTTTGGATTGGAACACGCGCCATCAAGAAGCGGCTTGAAATGAAGTAGGATTATCCAAACTCGCGGCCAGGGCCTAATAAACGCGCTGACCGGACAAGTGTCGAATTGTGGCCCTGGGAACAATAAAACTCTTCATGGACTTGCAGGACAAGAATAAGTAAACTGCTGTTCCCGCTTCTCCTACCTCTTGCTAACTGGCCAGTCTTAATAAAAGTTATTCAAGCAGTTCTAACCTCCCAGAGAACACCAGAGGCGCAGGCAAAAGAAGAACAGGGCACGCCCGTTTCGGCACCGCTAAAAATTAACGATAAGGAATATAAGGAATAACAGGCACGGATCGATCCATACATCGTTGCTGTCAGTCGTACGCTTGTGCAGATTCGGACGGCAACTTTGGCTTGTGCTCCGTCTCCGGGCGGACGCGACGTTTAGTACTTCCATAGTACCTTCCTCAGGTGATTACCCGATTCACTTTTAAGGGATTCTCCCGATTGACGACCGCATGACATTGCAATAGGGTCCCGCACGCCGTCATTACGTTATCAGGCGGTAACTAACGGCCTCCACGGTTCTACCGGTTAGGACTCGAACGGTCCGTGGACTCAACTAGGAGGCCCACATGCGACCTGCTCGTTCTCTTCGTTCTTTCTTCATCCGTCTTTTCCCCTCACCCGCCCCAGTCTCCCGCCAACGCTTTGGCGGCAAACCCCAGTCACGTCTCACCGCCGGTTTCGTCCGAACGGTCGATGGACCCCAGTCGCCCGGAGGTGCCCAAAGTGCATTCCCACGGTCCCAATTAGATTTCTCGTTCGCGCCCGGCACACGGAATTGGAGGAGATCATGTTCAAGCCCTTCGCAAGCTCGGTAGAAAAGAGAATACGCTCAAATCGAACTCGTTTATTCTTAGCGGCTGGCACGGCTATCCTCGCCGCCATCGCGTTCACCCTGGCTTCCGTCGCCGCAAATGATGCAATCCATCCGCGACCGAATCAGGCGCAAATCTCCAGGGCCGCGAGCACTCGCGCACAGGCAAACAAAACTTACACGCTCTACTCTGGTCTCTGGCGAACCGACGGCAGTTTTGTCTCCACCATTCGTATCAAGAATGTCCTTGTTGTCGCGTCCATGGACGTTACTCCCGTGATTTTCATGGAGGATGGAACCTCGTACCCGCTCCGCATGGTTCACATACCTGTCTCTGGCGTAACCACCGTCAACATCAATGAGGCCTTGGCCGCCGCACCTCCCTCAATCGCAAGTCACGTCTCGCAATTCGGCAGCGCTGCCTTGATTTACACGTATCCCTCGCCTGGCCACGTCACCGCACAGATGGCCGCAATTGACTCTTCTCGCAGTCTCAGCTACACCTATCCCTTCATTGAGCCCATGAACATGCAACATGAGGGCTCGAAGCAAGTGCTTGAAGGCCTGTGGTGGAAGCACGACCCCGGCGTACGAGGTTTCGTTAGCGTGAGTAACTCAGCAGACGTAACTCACACGGTGAAATTGCGTTCTATAGGCCGCAGCGAAGACCGCGAAGATTTCGGTGGGAGGGAAATGGAGCTGGCGGCCCACTCCACGCGCATGCTCCAGCTCGAAGAGCTGGAGGCCGATGTTGCAGAAGGCGGCAACCGGGCTGGCGGAATTCGCGTAGAATATGAAGGATCGCAGGGGACAATTCTCGTGGCTGGCGGCTTGGTGAACGAGAGCGAAGGCTATTCGGCGAATATGCCGTTTTGGTTCCACGATATGAGTTCCCCTTCACCCACCAACATCACGTACGCAAGCGCGGGGTTGATGCTCGGCAAACCCGACCCCATGATGATGCCGGGATTCCTCAAAGAAACGGCATTCTCAGCTTACTTGTCTCTTCGAAATACTACGGAGAAGCCTTTGGATGTGGCTCTCCAACTGAATTACATGTCGGGAATGGGCATGGAGGGAAGCGCCCCCGTGACTCGAAACCTTCTCACGCAGCATTTGGCTCCGTTCGAGGCTAAAGAAGTGGACGTGCAAGGCCCTCTCAATGCGGCGGGTCTAAGAGGCTTCAGCGGCTCGATCAACTTATCCACGACATTCAGAGGCCGGGCGGGCGATCTGGTCCTAGCGACAGGCAGCGTCGATCAAACCGGCACGTACGTCTTCGAAGTTGAACCCCAAGGCGTCGGCAGCAGCAACAGCAAGTTCGCCAACTACTGGGGCGTGACCAACGGCAACGACACGATGTTCACGCTTTGGAATCCGACCGACGTCCCGCAGGACATCTTCGCTACGTTCTATTACGGCAATGGCTCGGGCAAGTACACTGTTCCCATTCATCTGGACGCTCAGGCTTCCACAATGATCGACATGGCTATGCTCATCGCCGAAGTAAAGCCCGATGCAGACGGCAACATAATTCCGCCTAGCGTGCAAGAAGGCAGCGCCTCTTTCGCCAGCGCCAAAGGGAACAGCCAGCGCATCAGCTTGGTGATCGCGGGCGGCATTTACAATGTCTCTACCGCCACCTGCGGCAGTAGCTGTATCGCTTGCTGTGGCTACACCGGATTCGGCATGACTCCGAATCCTATATATTGCCCCATCGGCGAAACCATGCCCTGCTCCACCCAGGCAACTGACTGCAACGGGACCACAGGCTCACTCGGTCCAGGCACCTGGTCCAGCTCCAACACTTCCGTGATGACGGTGGACAGCTCCGGGTATGTAACAGGGGTCTCTGTCGGCTCAGCAACAATCCAGTTTAGTTCCTCTAGCTACTTCGTCAGCTATACCGGCCAGTTGTGCATGCCCAATCCCAGCTGCCCCCAAGGCGGCGAAACCGTCCAGGCCCCCGCCACCGTCCAGAAGCCTTCTTTCCTACAAGTGGTGAACATTTCACCACCCGACACCACCGTTTGCCTTGGTCTGAGCTGCGAAACCGACATTAAATACCGCGTGCTCGATCAGAACGAAAACCCTATAAACAGCCCGGGCATGACTGTAGCGGAATCCGTAACCGTGTCGAGCAACACGTGCAACGTTACGATACAAGACTCAGCCACATGGAGTACCGATCCAACTGGAACAATGACCCAACCGGACATCTTACGCACATGCTGCCCGCAGGGAGCCACTTGTGGGCTAACGACGAATCAAACTTTTACCGTAAACGGATACGGAGTCCTGATTTTAAATAACGCCAAAACAACCAGCGGCAGTCACAACGTTATCACCACCAGTTGTACAAACGGGCAGGGCAGTTGTGCCCACGTTCAGATAACACCCTAGCACTAACTTCTCGAACCTAGAGAGTTATGAACGTCTTGACATATCCGGAGGTTTACTGTGAGACACATCATATGGCTGTTAGCTCTGTCAGTATGTTGCTTGACGGTGGTTTCGATGCGCCCTCTGAAACAGCACGCATCGAATACACGATCCGCTCAAGCGTCACTCTTTGAGAGCAAGTTAGACAGGCGCGTTGAGCACTTTGACGCCGCAGGTCGCACATTAGTCAGTAATGTGATCGATTTGGCTTACGAATACGAACTTCCAACTGGAATTGAATACATAGACCACGACGCTGCGACCCGACCGATAGACCTGGAGGTTCGCGACGAATCGGTCCGTGGAATTCTCGTGGCTCTTGTTCACCAGGCTCCAGAGTATCGTGTCAGCTTTTCCGACGGGCTTGTCGATATCTATGTCCCTAAAGCCCGCGACGATCAATCCAACCTACTCAATAAAATCATAAAGAATTTTACCGTCACGGAGATGGATACCCACCGAGCAGATATGGAACTGTTCTGCGCGTTATCGCGCGTGCTTGTACCGCCGGCAGGTTGTTTCAGCAGCATCGCCGTGGGTCAGTGGGGGCCCCTCAAGATAAGCATTCATCTGCAGAACGCAAAGGTCTACGAGATCGTTAACGCAATGGTCGCTCAAAATGGTAAAGCCGTTTGGACGGTGATTGCTCCACCCGCCAACCTCTCCAAAATTCCTGTCGGCGGGCTCTGGCATATTTACCCGCTCGAACCTCCTTTCAAAGACGCCGTTTTGGTTAAGCTCACCAGCGCTGTCGGGGACGCACGCCAGGCGACCAAGCAATAGTGAGGGGCGATTACACTGGAGACGTATGGCCAGAACGATAAATCCGGATACGAATTCGGGTGCCCAACACGTCGGGTTTACGTGCGGGGCTTTTGACTTTGCTACTTTCTTGCTCGTCCCATACCCGCGGGCAACATGATGCAAGATGCCAGCCACACCTATTTTTATGATGCCGAAAGCCGCCTTGTTCAAGTGGACGGGTCACTCGGGACTTGCTCCACTGCCACCGCTTGCTACACGTACGGCGCCTCGGGGTTGCGGATAGAAAAAGTCATGGGAACCAACCAGGTGCATTATTTCCGCGACCTCGTTGGCAACCCCCTAGTCGAGAAAGACCAGAACTCGAATTTCCTTGCCGACTACATTTATCAGGCCGGCCAGTTGGTTGCTGAGTACAAGAACAACACGACGTATTTCCCTCATCCTGACCATCTCGGCTCCACGCGCCTCGTCACCGCCCTCAACCAATCTGTCGCCCAAATCCTCGACTATCTGCCCTTCGGCGAGCTCAATTCCAGCGACTCTGGCATCACTACTCACGAATTCACTGGCGACGAGCGCGATTCCGAAACCGGCCTCGACCACACCCAGTTCCGTCAATACACTTCCTCCCTCGGTCGCTGGATGCACCCCGACCCCGCCGGTCTTGCCGCCGTCGACCCTTCCAGCCCCCAGTCTTGGAACCGCTATGCCTACGTCCTTAACAACCCGTTGGCACTCATCGACCCCTCCGGCCTAAGCGACTGCATCGACGGACATATCGGCTGCAATTGTGACCCACTCGCAGACGACGGCTGCACCAACGACCTGTTGGGCGCCAAGCCCAGAGACCCACTCGGCTGCGGCTGGGCCGACTTCTGGGGCGGCGACTGCGCTACCGAGAACAGAATGTTCGGGGGTTCGCTGACTCGCAGCGGCGCTATCATCCTTCCCTACCCGTGGGGTCAGTGCATGGAAACGACCGGGGATTACGTGTGCTGGAACAATGTTGATCCAAATTACTTTCTCTATGGGGGTCGCGGCAATACCAGCGGCCAAGCACCACAGATTGGCCCACAACCCACGCTAAAGTTTAAACCACCGAGTTGGCAAAATTTCACACATGAATTTCTTCCATGCTACGGCGCTCAACTTCTTGACAACTTCGTTGGGAGCACCGGTAAAACCTGGGTCACGCTCGGCACAGTCGCACTAACAGTGAAGAAGCTGTCGACTGGTGGTCCCCTGTTAGTGGTCTGGACAGCCAACGCCGCGTTTAAAGCCGGCTCGGCGTGCGCCCTTGCGAGTCGGGGATACTACCAATGAGGCAAAAACTATCGGATCAGGAATTTCATGCGCTGTATTGTCCTATTAAGAATACAAAAAGCGCGTTGTTTCTTGTGGCCTGCTTCTGTGTGGTGGTTTTTGTAAGCTGGAAAGGGTTGCACAAAGCTCCCGAACACCCCAGTTTCGTCGACCTTCTTTTCGGCATACTCGTGGTGGCAATGCTCGCTAAGTGGCTAGTGGCCTTTACGTGCTTCCGTGAGCGACTGGTCTTTGGTCTCGTTATCGTCAGCCTTGTGAGATGGGAGATCGAAGGCTTCGCACCCTCTGTATTCAGCCAACACGTCGCGATGGTAAAATTCGGCGAACTCGCGTTGTCGCTTCTCGGCCTTCTTGTGAGCCTGACCATGCTCGTCCAGTCAGCCCGGAGTCCAAATGTCGCGCCAACCAATGCAGAGGCGTCAATTACAAGGCAGCCAAAGCAGAATCTTCTTATTTTGCTCGTTGTTACCCTGACCGTATTAGTGCTTGGCGCAATGTTATATTTCCTGCCATTTCGGCAATAGGCGGCAGTAGCGGCTCAACCATCGGTCCGAAAACCAATTGGTTTTATACCAAGCAAGCGCAATGCTTGCAGGAGGCTGCAAAGGCAACTGTAGGGGGACTCGTTATGAAGAAAGAAATAGACGCCGCGCTCACGCCCATTTTGGGTGGTGCCGATTCGATTGGGGGTCCAGTGGGCCCGAGTGCTGTGGCAGTCACTGCCGAGATCGGTCTTGACGCGGTTGCGGGGTCCCCGAATAATCGCCCTGTCATAGCCACCATCCGTGCGGCTCTTCGGGAGGAAGGGTGGAAGGCGGGTGGCCCGGACCATAAATTCCAAAACGAATCTGGGTGCCCCACACATCGGTTTTTACGTGTGGGGCTTTTGACTTTGCTTTTTTCTTGCTCGTCCCACTTCCGCCGGAAGCCGCTCACCCCGCCTCCGCAGCCGTTCAACCCTCAATAAAGAGAAAAATAATCTGCTTTCGATGAGGGCTTACCGTGATTCTTTGGTGAAAACCGTAAAAGCCCGCTATGAGTCCCAAGAGAAGGCATCTCAGCACATGTAGGACAGCAGTTAATCCAACCGGAGAAATGTAAATGACCATCATTGATTTTGACGCACTAAAAGTCGCGGAACTTTATTTGCACACTCTTCTCTCCCGGGCGACGGGCCACATAACTGGTAAACACGAGGTGGATATCGCCGCCACAAATCTCATGCCACAGTATAAATTGAGAGTCGCTGAATGGGCTACACTACATGCGCCAGCCTCAGTCGTCGCCCCGACGCCTGCTGCCACAGAGCCGCAAATCTCGATGGCGCAGATTGAGGCAGAACAAAAACAGGACATCCAGCGCCGAGTTAACAAGGCCCGCGCCATCCAACGCGCCAACGACTACGTTCGCGATGCTGGACTATCCGAGTCCGACGCCAATGGGAAACTCATTCGTGAGTGGATTGACAACGCTGGTGGAGTTTCGACGCCTGAATTTGTAGACGAAGCCATCGTCGCACTAAACGAACGCTTGGATTGGCGCTCGACGGAACCTGCGCCGGAACCTGAGAAGCCGGAAATACTCAA
>Ga0179587_10001156_pt1 | contig 11738 bp, 7 predicted proteins | sample CZODoug2_1_08_16_FD_185932 | JGI IMG/M metagenome (GOLD analysis project Ga0179587, IMG submission 185932) | Vadose zone soil fungal communities from Angelo Coast Range Reserve, California, USA - CZODoug2_1_08_16fungal | ecosystem: Environmental > Terrestrial > Soil > Vadose zone | place: USA...
TCCGGAAATAGGCCCAGCCCAGCGAGTCCACGATGTAGCCGTCGTCGGGGCGCTGATCGACGGCGCGCTTGATCATCTTCATGCCCTCGTCGAGATTGATGCCCTGATCGATCCACGAATAGCCGAGATAGTTCAGCACATGCGGTTGCTCGGGCTGCAGATCGAGCGCCTTGCGCATATCGGCCTCGGCCTTGCTCCACTGTTTGGAGCGCTCCTCGCAGATGCCGCGATAATAGTAATAAATCCAGTTGGTCTTTTCATTGGCCTGCGGCAGTGCCTCGATGCCCTGCGAGTAGGTCGTGACGCAGTCGGCGAACTTCTTGCGGCCCCGCTCGATATTGCCGAGCGCCATGATGGCTTCGATATCCTTGGGATCTTCCGTCGTGACGGTCTTCAGGATCTTGATGGCTTCATCGCTGCGCTCGGCGGCGTCAAGGTTGGTCGCGAGTTGAATCTGCGCGTTACGCTTCAGCGGCGAACTCGCCGGCATGCGCTCATAGACCTTGATCGCCATCGCCGGCTTCTTCACCGACTCATAGAGATCGGCCAGCGACAACAGCGCCAGCGAATGATTGGGGTGGAGGTACAGCGCGAGCTGCAGATAGACCAGTGCGAGATCCTCGCCGCCGCGGCGCGTCAGCGTCGCGCCGATGCCGTACAGCGCCTCGGCGGCGCCGGTCTGCGGCGAATCGACCAGCGGTGACAGCTTCTTGCCGGCCTTGGTCTCGCGCAGGCCTTCCAATACCAGCGGATGCCGCGGCAGCTTCTTGTCGAATGCGTCGTAAACGGCGGTCGCCGCCGCCGCATCCTTGTTGCGCGACAGCCAGCGCGCATAGTCGTCGGCCACACGCAGCATCGAATCGTCGAGCTTGTGAGCCCGCTCAAGGCGCAGGCCGGCGTCCTTTTCCTTGCCCGCAAGTTCGAGGATCATGCCGGCGTGCAGGTCCTTGAACAGCGGGTACCATTCCGGGCCGGTCAGCTTGTCGATGTTGGCAATGGCTGTCTTGGAATCCCCGGCGCCATAACTGGCCCAGCCGGACAGCAGCGTCGCCACCAGATCCGTGATCGGTCCGCGTATCGACTGATTGATGTTCAACTGCGCGGCCGCGTATTTCTTCAGTTTCAGGTCGCGCACGCCGACCACCAGCCGGGCCACGCGATTGGATTTGTCGATCGCCAGGATTCGATCGGCGAGCTTGACGGCCTCGTCAATATCGCCATCCGCGAGCGATGAAATGAACGCGCGATCCATCAATTCGTTGTTTTTCGGATCGGTGCGAAGCGCCGAGCGATAAAACGCCGCCGCCGAGCTGGCGTCCCGCTCCACGCTGGCATGACGGGCGGCCAGATAGCTGCCCGACGTCGTCAGCGATTTCAGATCGCCGCGAGAGGGAAATTGCGCCGAGTTGTCAGCCGGATGATCAGGCGTCTGCGCCGACAGCGAAGCAGGCACAGCCAGCACGGTGAAGGCGACTGCGGCGATCGTCCAGCGATTAAAACGAATGGAAAACATCAGGGTTCGCCTTAGCTTTCAGGAATTTACGGCGGCATCTACAATTGATCCCGATGCGAACCCAACGGGTGGCATCAAGCCGTGTGACAATGCCGCGTTTGGCGCTCAACCGCAAGGATACGGGGTGGCGAATCGGTTGGCAGCAACGCCCGATGGCCGCCGAGGTCGCCTGCAAACGCTTGCAGTGTGGCGGTATCGTGGCCGGGGGGCCGCATGGGCGCGTACCGGCTCACGCAATCGTGGTTACATCGCCTCATAATTCGGTCCACCCCCACCCTCCGGCGGAACCCAGGTGATATTGCCGTTCGGGTCCTTCACGTCGCAGGTTTTGCAATGGACGCAATTCTGGGCGTTGATCTGAAAGCGCGGCCCGGCGCTCTCCTCCACCCATTCATAGACGCCGGCCGGGCAGTAACGATTGGACGGACCGGCATAGACGTCATGTTCGGATGTCTTCTGCAGGTTCATGTCGGCGACCTTGAGATGAACCGGCTGGTCCTCTTCATGGTTGGTATTGGACAGGAAGACCGAGGAAAGCTTGTCGAAGGTCAGCTTGCCGTCCGGTTTCGGGGGCGCGATCGGCGCATGGGCTTTCGCCGGATCGAGCGTCTTGCGGTCTGGCTTGGCGTGCGACTGGGTTCCGAACAGCGAGAAGCCGAGCGTGTTGCACCACATGTCGATGCCGCCGAGCGCCACGCCGACAACAGTGCCGAACTTCGACCATAGCGGCTTGACGTTGCGGACCGGGTACAGATCCTTGCCGACGGGCGAATCGCGCCAGGCGTTCTCATAATCGACCGGTTCATCATTGGCACGGCCCGAGCCCAGCGCGGCATTGACGTGTTCGGCAGCCAGCATGCCGCTGCCAACAGCATTGTGGACGCCCTTGATGCGCGGCACATTCACAAAGCCCGCCGCGCAACCGATCAGCGCGCCGCCCTCAAAGCTCAGGCGCGGCACCGATTGATAACCACCCTCGGTGATGGCGCGCGAGCCATAAGCGAGCCGCTTGCCGCCTTCGAATAATGTGCGGATCGCGGGATGGGTCTTGAAGCGCTGGAATTCATCGAACGGCGACAGATAGGGATCGTCATAGTTGAGATGCACGACAAAACCGACCGCCACCAGATTGTCGTCGTAGTGGTACAGGAACGAGCCGCCGCCGGTCGAATTGTTCAACGGCCAGCCGAACGAATGCTGGATCAGACCTTTTTGATGCTTGGCGGGGGCGACCTGCCAGACCTCCTTGAGGCCGATACCGAATTTCGGCGGCTCGCTGCCGGCATCGAGGGAAAATCTTGCGATCAGCTGTTTGCTCAGGCTGCCGCGCGCGCCTTCGGCGAACAGCGTGTATTTACCGACCAGCTCCATGCCGCGCGTGTACGACGATTTGTGCGAGCCGTCCTTGGCGACGCCCATGTCGCCGGTAGCGATGCCGCGCACCGCGCCCTTTTCATCGTACAGCACTTCGGTGGCGGCAAAGCCCGGATAAATCTCGACGCCGAGCGCCTCGGCCTTGCGCGCAAGCCAGCGGCACACATTGCCGAGCGAGCCGATATAGCAATGGTGATTGTTCATCAGCGGCGGCATCGCGATCGCCGGCAGCGGAATCGCCATGCCCTTGGTCATCCAGTAGAACTTGTCGGCCTTTACCGGCGTCTTCAGCGGACAGTCGGCGTCCTCGCGCCAATCCGGAATCAGTTTATCGAGCGACACCGGATCGATCACCGCTCCGGACAAAATATGCGCGCCGACTTCCGACCCTTTTTCCACCACGACGACCGTCAGATCGGCATTGAGCTGCTTGAGCCGGATCGCGGCGGCAAGGCCCGAGGGTCCGGCGCCGACGATCACGACGTCGAATTCCATGGATTCGCGCGGCGGCAATTCTTCGGTGCTCATGATCTGATCTCAGCCCGGTTGAGAAAGCTATGATAAGTCGTTTGTTTCCGATTTTTCGCCTGAGAACAACCATGGAAATGCGCGTTGAGATGTTTCGCTGCAGCGCAATCCAGCCTAGATTGGCCTGATGCCCCAACATGGAACCATGACGCCTGATAGCGCCCCCACTGTTCAGCAATTGCTGGCCTTTTATCTGGAGGCCGGAGTCGACTGTGCGTTGTCGGAGGCGCCGGTCAACCGGCTGTCCGATCCCGACATCGTCCCGCTATCAAGCGAAACCGCGCAACCGATACCACTCAGGACCGTTCCTGCCGCGATCCCGGCGACACGCGGCGAGGCAGCGCCAGCGCCGGAGGCCGCGATCCTGTCGGCGCGCGAGGCGGCGCGAACGGCACCTTCGCTCGAGGTGCTGCGCGCCCTGTTGGAGAATTTCGACGGCTGCGCGCTGAAATCCACCGCGACACGCCTGGTATTCGCCGACGGCAACCCGCAGGCGCGCATCATGTTTGTCGGCGAAGCCCCCGGGCGTGAGGAGGACATCGAGGGGCTGCCGTTCGTCGGACGTTCCGGCAAGTTGCTAGACCGGATGATCGCAGCGATCGGGCTCGACCGCTCCAGCGCCTACATCGCCAATGTCATTCCATGGCGGCCGCCGGGCAACCGCACGCCGACGCCGCAGGAGACGCAAATCTGCCTGCCGTTCATCCAGCGGCAGATCGAACTGGTTAACCCGGATGTGCTGGTCACACTCGGCAATCCCTCGACCCAGACCCTGCTGTCGACCCGCGAGGGCATCATGAAAACCCGAGGGCGTTGGTTCGACTATGACACCGGCACGCGGATGATCCGCGCGCTCGCCAGCTTCCATCCGGCATATCTGTTACGTTCACCGTCCTACAAGCGGATGGCGTGGCAGGATTTGCGTTCGATCGCAAAGGCGCTGGAGCAAGCTCCCTCATCCTGAGCGCTTCGTGTCCCCGACGCGGCCCTTCTCACGGCGTCTTCGGCCGCACGATGGCCCAGCCGATCCGCAACAGCGGCTGCCGGCCGGTCACCGGCCACTCGAACACCCGCGGCACCTCCGGCACCAGGCCGGGAAATCGTTGCGCGATGTCGGCCGGCGGCGTGCCGACCGTGTCGGATGCGCGCCAGACCACGACGCCGCCGGTTTCATTGAATTTCGCCAATGTCAGCCAAGGCGTTCGTTCCGGTGCCGCGTCAAGCAGCAGATGAGGACGCGCGGCATCCAATGCGATCAAACTCGCAAGCTGTGCGTCGCCGGTCACCGCGCGCAGCGGCCGATTGGTGCGCCGCTCAAAACTGTCGCCGAAAAAATGCGCGATCGCGGTCGCGGGCAGTGACGTCGCCAGCTCGGCGCTGCCGGTCCAGGGCAGCAATAACGCGGTCAGGATGACCGCGAGCGCGGGCGCGACGACGGCAGCGGCCCAGACCAGACGCAGCACGCGCTGACGCCGCAGCTGAACCAGGTCGCCGGTCGCCACGATTACCGCCAGTCCCGACATCAATAGCGCGATGCCAGCCCCGCCCGCGACGTGATCGAAATTGAAAAGTCCGGAGATCAGACTTCCCGCAAGCGCGGGTGCGATGGCGAAGAAATAAACGAAATCCCGGGCCAGCGGCTCGACCGGCGGCCGATAGATGATCGGCGCCTCCTCCGGGTTGCGGCCAAACCGGCCCGAGTTGATCACCACCAGCAGCACGATGCCGGAAATTGCCAGCAGCAAGCCGCCGAGCAGTTCGACCCAGTGCAGCGCCCGGTCGCCCAAATCCGCGATCGCCGGCCATTGCGGCAACGCCAGCGTATCGGCGCGGATCAGCCAGATCAGATAGGGCAGCACCAGCACGACAATCACCAGCAGCGCGAACAGCGGATCGAACGATGTCAGCGTGCGCCGTCCGCGCAAGGTAGCGAACGCAAATCCGGCGACCAAAATCAACAGGCCGAGCGCAGCTGAGGTCGTCAGCAGCAAGAGTCCGGCTTCGATCGACCATGCGAACCACGCGCTGCGGCGCCCCTGCCCTATCAGTTGCCAGGAATGCAGCAGCAGCAGCGCCCAGAGCGGGCGCGCGAGCACCAGGGGGCCGAACTCGACGGCGGGCGAACCGAAAGCCGTGACCGTCATCGTCAGCAAGACCGCCAGCACCGCCTGTTGTCCGCCGACAACCGCGCGTGCCAGGAGAAACAAGGTCCAGAACGTTGCGACGGAGCAAAGCTGCGCCAGCAGATAGACGCCGAACATATGATTGCCCGCGGCGCGGAACGCGATATCGCCGAGCCAGAACGCCAGCGGCGGGCCGAGATCGGTTCCCACCTGATATTCCCGGCCATAGGACAGTACCGTCGCAAGATCGCCGGGAGGACTTCCGTACAGCAACAGCGGCAGCATCAGCCACAACGCCGCCTGCAGCAGCACCACAAGCCAGACCACCAGCCGCGGCCGGGCGCGGATCAGTTCGATGACCAGGGAGGTAAAACGCATGAAACGTCCGAAATGTCCAAGTCGAACCTATTGACTCGAACCCATTGGCCGGCCCTGTCCGATCTCGAACGTGTGATAAAGCGCGTGAGCCGCCGAGGCAACAGACTGATCCCGCGTCAACGCGCAGGCCCCGCGCTTCCCATCCAGCAGGCACAACGTGAGCTGAAATCGGAGCAAGATCGTGATTGCCGTGAACCAGCTTTCTCTCCGAGGCCGAACACCTTAGCCGTGATACTTCGCGAGACACTTTCGATCAGCGCGGCGAATGCGCGGCGCGAGGTCGACTTCGCCATGCCGCGCTTCACTTCCGCCGCGCCGAATTTTTCATGATACCTTCCGATCCGTGCCAAGCGCTTCTGTCCATCCGCGTGACATATTCGGTCGCGTCAGGACGTCCTTCTGCTCGCCGGCACGAACAAACATTAATGTGCCACTTGTGCAACTGAGGGAACACGCGCTCGGGCTGACGATGACTCGTTCGAGCAATTGACATTGTGTTTCCCGCGTCTCACAATTCGCGAGAGCCGGTTGATTTGCGGAAGATGCGTCGACGGCTTGCGATGCGGCTGACCCAGCCTGTCGGCGGCCCTGTAACGGCCGGTAATTTTCACAGTAAGCGTCGGATAGTGCGTTGCGCGACCTCGGTTGATCGTCGCCACGAGGCGGGGATGACTCCGCCGTGGTCCCGGCTGATCTGCGTTTATGCTTTGCCGTGCGTTTTCTCATAGCGAGGCCCCGTGATCGAGGCCGTGTCAAGGAATCTCACTTGCATCAGAGAACGATTCGGTTTTGGCTCACATGGCTGGTCATCGGTTGCGTTCTGCCGGCGACGCTGGGATCTGCGTTCCTGTTCACCATTTCCTATCAGCAGCAGCGGGCAATTCTCGAACGCAACACGATCGCGACCGCCCGCGCGTTGATGCAGGCGATCGATGCCGAGTTGTTCGGTGCCCAATCGGCGCTGCAGGTGCTGGCAGCATCGCATCGTCTGGCTTCCGGTGATCTGGCGAGTTTTTATCTGCAGGCGAGCGAGGCATTGCCGAATATCGGAGGCAACTACATCGCCATTACCGATTCGACCGGGCAGCAGCGTCTCAATACACTCAAGCCATTCGGTGATCCGCTGCCTCAGGTGCTGCCCTCCGCCAAAATGCGGCGGGTGTTCGAGAACGGCAAACCGGCGATCTCCGATTTTTTGGTTGTTCCCGATGTCGGGCAGTCTGCGATCACCCTGGAAGTGCCGGTCTTCTCGAACGGGAAGGTGACCTACGCTCTCGCCATGGGCATCTTTGCCGATCGTCTTGCCGATATCCTGCACCGACAGAATATTCCGCCGGATTGGATAACTGCCGTATTCGACAGCACCGGCACGATCGCCGCGCGAACCCACTCCCCGCAACGTTTCGTGGGCGGAAAGGGTTCGGCGGGGTTCCTGCAGAGGTCAGCCAAACGCGCCGAGGGTATCACCGAAGCCGACTCGCTCGAGGGCACCCCGGTGTTGAGCGCGTACAACCGATCACCGCGGTCGGGCTGGGCTGTCGCCATCGGCATCCCGAGGATCAACCTGACCGGAAACCTGTGGCGGTCACTGGGTTTCAACGCCGCCGTGACCCTTGCGCTGCTCGCCTTGAGCATCTGGATGGCGAAAATGATCAGTGTCCGGATCAATCGTTCGATCCGGTCACTTCACGTCCCGGCCCTCGCGCTCGGAGCGCCGGAATTGCTGTCGATTCCGGACAACGAAATCGTCGAAGTCAACGACGTCGGCCAGGCGCTGATGAAGGCCTCCCGAATGATCAGGGAGTGTGTGGTGGAGCGCGAGCAAGGCGAATTGGCCACCCGGGAAATGATCCTGGCAAAGCAAATCGCCGACCGAACCAGCCGCGCGAAGTCGGAGTTCCTTGCATCGATGAGCCACGAGCTGCGGACACCGCTGAGTGCGATCTCGGGCTTTGCCCAATTGCTGGGTCGGTCCGGAGATACGCTCGACCGCGAAAAGCGGATTCACTATGCGCAGACCATCGTGGAAGCGAGCACCCAGCTCGAAAAACTCATTGACGACGTTCTCGACATGGCTCGTTTCGAAACCGGCGATGTCGACGTGAACTGCGAGGTTCTGGATTGTCTGGAAGTCATGACTGAAGTGAGCCGCACGCTGGAGGTTTCGGCGAGAAGGAAAGGCGTGCTCTTTACAGTCGATGTCTCCGGAAACCTGCCCTCCATCGTCGCCGACCGCAGGCGGCTGATTCAGGTTCTGCTGAACCTTGGAAGCAATGCGATCAAATACAATGTCGAGGGCGGATGGGTGTTGCTGACCGCCCTTTCCTGTGACGACATCGTGCGCTTCATCGTCAGGGATACCGGCAAGGGAATTCCTGCCGAGCGTCACGGCGAAATATTCGAGCCCTTCAATCGTCTTGGCGCCGAACTCACGCAGAAAGAAGGAACCGGTATCGGGCTGACAATCAGTCGGCGGCTGGTGCAAGCGATGGACGGCACGATCGGCTTCGAAAGCTCGGTCGGCCAGGGCAGCAAGTTCTGGGTCGAACTGCCGGTGGCCGACGAGATCGCGGCGAAGATGGCCCGTGCACCGTCGCTGTTCGCGACCGCGGCGGACACAAGATGCAAGATTCTCTATATTGAAGACAAGATTCCGAACGTCGAGCTGATGCGCGCCATCATCGAAGACTTGAGCAATACGCGCTTCGTCGATGCGCAAACGGTGCAGGAAGGGCTCAAGGTAGCGCGTTCGCTGAGGCCCGATCTCGTCATTACCGATATTCACCTGCCCGACGGCAAGGGTTTTGACGTCTTGAGGGGCCTTCGCAAGGACGACCGAACCGCGCAAATTCCCGTCGTCGCGCTGACCGCCGATGCCATGCCCTCCAATATGCACAACATGGAACTGGCAGGCTTCGATCATATCTTGACCAAGCCGCTCAAGATGCCGGATCTGATGAAAATTCTGCGCGCAACACTCAAGGCGGCTTGAGGCCGATAGAGCGTTTTCCAGCGAAGCATGCCCTCGGAGTTGATCCGGGGGTGGAGACTGGTTCGCGTCAAGAAAACGCGTCAAATCAAGAATCTAGAGCCCCGTTTCGATTCTATCGAAACGGAAAAGGCTCCAGTCGCTCGCCGGATACGCCGGCACCGTCCCCTGGTCAGGCCTCGGCGGAGACCTCGATGCCAGCCTCCATCTGCGTCCGTACCAGACGGCCCGCGACCGCGATAGCCTCATGCTTTTCGCGCGCCGTCACGACCGGCGCAAACAAGCGGCGGTGATGCGCCGTCGGTCCAAGCCGGTCCAGCGCCTCAAGGTGCTCCGGCACGGCGTAGCCCTTGTGGGACTCAAAACCGTAGCCCGGACAATCCTGTGCCAGCTTGCACATCAACCGGTCGCGCGCGACCTTGGCGATGATCGACGCCGCCGCGATCGAAAGTACCAACCCGTCGCCGCCGATCACCGCTTCGCAATCGCAGGCCGTATCGAGCCGGTCTCGGCCATCGACGAACACATGTTTGGGTATTTCCGGCAGCGCGTGGACCGCGCGCGCCAGCGCCCACAGCGACGCACGCAAAATATTGTCGCGATCGATCCGCGCCGGCGACGCAAAGGCCACCGCAAACGACGCGGTCAAGCAAATTTCCTCGAACAGTTCCTCGCGGCGCTCCGGCGTCAGCCGCTTGGAATCGTCGATACCTTTGGGGATCCTTTTGGGATCGAGCACCACCGCAGCGGCCACCACCGGGCCCGCCAGCGGACCGCGCCCGGCCTCGTCGCAGCCGGCCACCGGCCAGATCCCGCGCTTGATCAGCGCCCGTTCGCGGCGAAAGCTCGGCGGCGCGATCGCAATCACGCCGTTTGGCAGCTTGGCCTGATCATTTCCGGATTTTTCACGAATCATGCCGGCATCGTGCGCAACCGGCGGCCACTGCACAACGGAAAAATCGGATCTATGCCCGCTGTTCACGGGCGCGGCCGCGCCACTCTTCCGCCTTGATGCAGAAGACGCTGCGGCTGGCGCGCCTGGGTTCCGCCACATCCCTCAAATACCGCAGTCCGAGCTTTTCAAGCGCATGGATCGACGGCCGGTTTCGCGGATCGACCAGGCCGAGCAAGCGCCGGCAGTTGAGCCGCTCGAACCCGAAGGCGAACTGCGCCTCGCCGATCTCGGTGGCAATCCCCCTGCCCCAGGCGTGACGGGCGAGGACGAAGCCGATTTCGAAGTCGTCCGCTTCCAAAGCCGCGCAGGGAAACAGGCCGGCAAAGCCGATGATATCGCCGGTGGGCCGTTCGGTCAGGATCGCAATCCCGGTGAGACTGTCGCCGAAGGTGAAATGCTTCCGCATCAGCTCCTCGGCGCTTTGCTCAGTCATCGGTCCGCCCTGAAAAACGTAACGCATCACGTCGCCGTCACCAAGAATCCGCTCCCGCATGATCGGGATGTCCTGCTCGGTCGCGGCGCGCAGGATCAGGCGCGGCGTCGTCAAAATGACGGCCGGCTGGTTTTGCCGAGCAGGTACGGGGATATCGCTCATCGGGCTGCAATACTGCAATTCGCCCGCGGAGAGAAGTTCCTGGCGGTCAGGCCGGCTGCAATCTCGCGCAACGCAGCCGTGCTTCACGCCGGTTCAATCCGGCAGATGAATGCGCCGGTCCTCACCCACCTCGATGTTGGGTGCGACCACGACTTCCCAGGGATGACCGTCCGGATCGGCAAAATATCCGGCGTAGCCGCCATAATCGGTCTTGTGCGCGGGCTTCAACAGCGATGCCCCCTTCGAAATCGCAAAATTCAGCACCGCATCGACCTCTTCCGTGCTCCGGCAATTCCAGGCCAGCGTCACCCCGCGAAAGCCCTGCGGGCGCGGATTTTCGGGCAGCGTGACGTCCTGCGCGAGCTGATCCCACGGAAAAAGCCCGATTGCCGTGCCGCCGGTCTCGAAGAACGCGACGGCCTCCCAGGTGGCGCGAAGTTTTCGCGCAAAACCCAGCGCCTCGTAAAACGCGATACTTGCGCGCATGTTGCCGACGCCGAGCGTGATCATGGTGAGGCGCGCAACCGGCGCAGGCGGTTTTTGATTCATGCCGGAACTTCTTTACCGTACTAGAACAAGCTCAACTGCTGCCCGCTGCGCTTTGGGCGCGCGAAGTGATCGGTGGTCAATTTCGAGCGCCGCTTGTTGAGCCCGAGCTTTTCAGGCGATCTCGAACCGGCGTCCGATCATCCAGGCCATCGGCCCGGTGCCTTTCATCCGCGTCCCCCATTGCGAGTCGTAGTCGCGCCCGCCGCGCATGTCGCGGATCATGGTGAAGACGTGGCGATAACGATCGGGGTAATTCGCCATCAGCCATTCGCGAAACAAATCGCGCACCTCGAGCGGCAGCCGCAGCAACACATAGCTCGCCTCCTTGACCCCGGCATGAACAGCCGCATCGAGAATGCGCTCGATCTCGGCGTCGTTCAGCGCGGGGATCACCGGCGCCACCATCACCGTGGTCGGAATTCCCGCTTCGGAGAGCTGCCGTAGCGCCTCCAGCCGCCGCGCTGGCGTCGAGGCCCGCGGCTCCATGGTGCGAGCGAGATTGGGATCGAGCGTCGTGACCGACAGCGCTACCTTGGCAAGATTGCGTCTTGCCATCCGCGCGAGAATGTCGATGTCGCGTGTCACCAGCGCCGACTTGGTGACGATGCCGACGGGATGCGAGGCGCGCTCCAGCACTTCGAGAATGCCGCGCATGATCTTTCGTTCGCGCTCGATCGGCTGGTAGGGATCGGTGTTGGTGCCGATCGCGATCTTGCGCGGTTCGTAATCCGGCG
>Ga0179587_10001157_pt1 | contig 11735 bp, 16 predicted proteins | sample CZODoug2_1_08_16_FD_185932 | JGI IMG/M metagenome (GOLD analysis project Ga0179587, IMG submission 185932) | Vadose zone soil fungal communities from Angelo Coast Range Reserve, California, USA - CZODoug2_1_08_16fungal | ecosystem: Environmental > Terrestrial > Soil > Vadose zone | place: USA...
CTAATACTCTATCCAGCCATTCTTCGACCCATCGAGCAAACTCCATAGTTTCTTCCTTCCCCGCGAATGGGCTATCAGGCTCCCAGCATTCATTCTTGTCATCGGTTTATCGGCCATTGGTGCATTTGTAGGTTCTGTTGTCAAAGAAAATCGAAAAAAGGTGTTGAAGGCAAGGTTAAGAACGGCCTAGTATATATGTGAGTCCTATAAGTCTTCTACGTTTGATCCCTATACACATCTCATACATATCCTCAGTATCATTACCCATATTATCCATCTATCCGAATTTCAACACTAAGTTGTTCCACGTGCTTCTCTCCGATGTCGCTCTGGACCTCGCGCAACTCGAGCATCCAGGGCACGCAATTTTTCGGCTGCAACAATATCCTTGGCAGCCTGGTGAACCAGGCTATCGATTGGCACCTCCGGTAGTGGCTCTGACATGCAACGCAATGCACGAGCGACCTAGAATAGAGCCATAAGATTAACATTTTGCCTTGAGAAGCAATTTTTAACATGCCTTGATTGCAGATGCTTCCCCTAAAGCAGGATGTCGCAGGCGATTCAATATTGCGGTATGAGTTGAAGTGTGCAGTGCTACTGGAGTGTGCAAGGCGTGTAGAAATACGAGAAGGTCTGCTACTGACGATGTGATCAGTGATGCAAGGGTCTGGAACGTTTTTCTTCAAGTGACAATGTCCGGTGACTGCATAGCCACTCACCAAGGATGGACCTGCCCGAGCCTCGTTTTCTAGCGCACTGAGGAGGCTTTCGAAAGGCGGCCACAGCTCGTTCCACACAGCAAGAGATGCCAGGTTACTCGCCTGACTGTCCACTGATACTTTTTGTGCGAGCATCATCCACAATTTGATTGTGATATATGCATGGTTGATATCTGCTGTTGACATTTCCTCAGAAACTGTTCCAGAGTGTCCGTGCACTCGTAATGCACTACGGTGTGCATAGGAACAATTATGTAGTTGGGCAAAAAGCATAGCCGACCAATTGGCACTTGGGTCTAGCAACGCGGCCATTGCTAAAATATTCCAGGCGCGAATTGACATGTACCCATTTGCAGATTTCTTCGAAACGAAATTTGAATTTGATGACAAAAATAAGTACAAGATTTGATACGAACCTCTGAGGCATAATGTGAGAATCGCTGCATCACAGACGGATCTCGTATGGCAACTTCCAAAATCAGCCTCCCAACACATAACAGTGCCTTGAAGTCATTTTCAGAGCCAACGTCTGACCAAATATGGTTTTGTAGGAAATATAGTCCCGGATCAACCAGGTTAAGCAGAGTTGGAAGGTGTCGCTGGACAGGAGACAATGATCCGGGAACCTCGGTAGTCATAATTGCCTGTCAAGAATGTGTGGTTATTTTCTGCAGCAATGGACGGGAGAGAACTCTACCTCAAGCATCGAGCTCAATGTGGAGGGCAACACGCGAGCCTTCATTCGTAAACCATCCCCTAATATCTCAAACATGAGGAGGACAATGCTACTAGGTGAAGTGCTGTGCTCATCGAAGCCTATCTTTCTTGCAGTGACTTGTAGCAGGCTGGATAGGCAACTTGCGTTGACATGCAGTCTGTTCAATACCACCCTCATGACTGTATCGACATATGTTAGCATTTCCTGTGATTGGTCAAGTGGACGGGTAAGCAGCATGTGGCAAGCATATCAACGAGTAAAATGGACCTACCTGACCGTGAGTTTTGTTGTGTTGAAGAAGCGTTGCAAAAATGCGTAGAAGAGGGGCGGGGTCGATAACACCAGGAGACCATTCAGAGATGCGTCGTGCGAGATGCGTCAGGTGTTGCCCAACAACTAAGCGTAAATTTAGTATAGTTCAAAGATACCCCGAAGTATACTTACAGAGCAAAAGATCTGAGCTGTAACCTTGATGGAAGACGATTTCTACGTAAGTCTGTATGTTGTTCAAGACAAGCTGGAAGTTGGTCTGATCATTGTCGACAGCACGGGAAAGCACATCCCGAAGTAAGAGTTCACCCAAGTTCCTTGATAATCCAAGAGTAGCGGTGGTATTCGTAACCTGCTTCAAAATGGCGAAAAATTCTTCGTCGAGGCGGCGCTAAAAATCCTAGGGGTGGATCACGTTGACCAAGCAAGCAGAGAACTGCTTTCATACTTTGAGTAGGTTGGCAAACAAGCCATTCTGGGCATATCTGGACTCGTCCATTAGCCAGATTTCCACGAAGGACAAGGGATGTCATTTACTTATTCAAGGTTGTGCCTATGAATAGCTTTGCTTGAGTGGCAAGATAGTCCTGTCCATGATGATGCTGCGATGCGACTAGTTTCGCGACAGATTCTATGGAAGTGCTATGCCCGAAATTTAAAAATGAATGCGATCGGTGTCCAACTAGACGTACTAAACAATAGAGCCCATAAAAGTGTGCCATCTCTTGGTAAAAGCCTGGATTACAGACAAGGCGAGCTGACGCAGTTCGTAACTGATATCCTGGGACAATACATCCAGAGCTCGCAAAACTGCTCGACGTAGGGTCTGTTGAAGGTGCCTAAGAGGCCGGCTTTCAAAATCGTACTTGTAAATGATGACACATAACGTTTCTAGAAGGGCTTTCAACGCCAGTACTGGCAGAGCTGATAAGTCTCGGACGGTGCAAAATATTGCAAGAGCCACGTCCACAAAAACAGAACCGACAAGAAGAGAAAGTGGTCTTTCGTCTTGCTCGATTGAACCTACCATGGCAAACTGCGGCAGGTCAACAGCATGGTAAGCGTCAAGCACTGGTAGTAGATCGTGAACACAAGGAAGGGATAGCTCGGGGATCTCTGAGACTTCCCCGAATTGGACGTGAAATGAGTGTCCACTGGGTGAAGGCTCCACCGAGATATCATCAAAGCCAATGATTCGAACTAGATGAACTTTGAGTTTCAATAGCAAGGAGCTATCAATCGTGATCCCATCTGCAATCATCTGTAAACTCAGCAGTAGCATGGAGACCTGGTGGATATGAAGTCAGTAAGTCAGTGTGAACGGGGGGGAAAAAGTACTGACGCGCAAAGGAGCCATATCTGGGTCCGCGTTTGCCTTTGAAATGAGGATCTGGCCAAGCAGGTTGTTGACCTGTAAGCAAGATAAATATGATAGGACTGACTGGGAATCGAGCAACAGGTGCATCCTCATCCTCGTCCCTTTGGTCGTAGTCTTCTTCCGCCAGACTCTCCATGATGGCATTCCATGAGAGGACTATAGAAATACGGGTTAAGGAATTGCGAAGCCATGTTGCTGTGACGTTACCTTGCCAAGTAGGAAAGTGGGAACGAAGTTGGATGAGGAACGATACTAATTTCGTCCGCTCCGCAATGGGTGTCTTGCAAAGGGATTCACTCCAACATAATGAAATTGCGTCAAAATGGCTCTGTAGTAAGGTCGACGAGAAGGCATCCACCGCCGTTCGTATTTCCTTCTGTTAAAGTATATCATTATGTTCAACGACATACAATGCTGAGATCCTTACCCTTTTATCAGCCCATTTAGCAGTGAAAAAGTAAAAGAATATGTCATTTACACTTGAGCGCCATTGTCGATCTTCAACAATGAAATTGGGACTGATAACATCCAAGATGATTCGAAACAGGCGAGTTACGGCGAGCAGCCTATGGTATCGGTTCGATAATTGACTCTAGAGTACTCTTTCTTGGGACGCACCGTTGTTCCCAACTACCATCTGGAAAGAACCAATCTTGTATAAGAGCCTGTAAAGGCTGCGCATCCACGACCAATGTCCGCAACAAAAAGGCAGTTCGGATACCTGATATCCGAACGCGCTGTATATCATAGAATTGCCAGGCGCTATCAAAAGACTAGTGAGTGACATACTATCATAACTCACAACTTACCAGACAGCGAGGAATTTCCCGTTGCGCAAGATGAAGTTGTCAACTTCATATGGTTCCAAATAAGGCGAGTTCATCAGATACAAACTTAGGAATTTGGCTATCAGACAGGAGACATCGTCAATATTGAGAGCCATATAGCGTTCAAGCGCGTCCATCATCCGAGGATCGATAATTACGGGGTCAACAATCTCGGAACCACGGACGTTCATTTTTCGTCTGAGGAACTTGTCAGCTTGGATCCGGGATCTCCTACAAGAACAAACCGAGAAGGAAGGCTCTTAACATCCTCCTTTTTGATCAACTCGTATTCCGTAGTCTTGTCCCTGTCGCAGCCATATAGCAGCAGGCACGTCCCCAGTGAAATCTGGATGAAAGTCAAGCTGACACAAACTAAGTTAAGGTCGAGGCACAAACGGAATCTGCCCTCACCTCTCCCCTACCGCAGTTCCTCTTTCAAGGCACTGGATAATTTGTGGCGCTAGCCGAGCGTGATGCTCCGAAAAAAGTGCTTGTAACTCTGATCGACTCATACATTTTAGCCATGTTGCAAACATAACAGATTTCGCTAGCAAAAGGGAATCAACCAAGCATGCATCGTGCTCGATGGCCAGGGCGGAGAAACGCATGAATACTGTCACAGGGATCTCCACACCAGAGCAAGCAAGGACGCAGAGCCATTGTAAGCTGCGTGACAGCCCGTCCCCATTTGCGCTCGCAACGCAAATCACCGCACGCCACGGATCAAATGGAACGTGCCCACCATTCTCCGCATGCGTTGTACTAGGGTAAGGCTCGGAAGAAAGTTGATAAGACGCCTCCACTTCACGTGGGAATATCCTGGACAACGCCAACATCGGCTACCATTCCTAGAGTTAGATCTGTGACATCTCGCTAAACTGAAATTACAGACCTCTTCGTAAATTCTGCAAGTCGAGACAGATTCTAACCAGAGCACAAACAATTCATCAAAGATGCTGAATGTGATGGAAGCTTGTGTTAATCTTTGGATAGAACGGAGCACTTTGTCGCAATGAATGGCAAGGTGCGCCTGAGATATTGTTTAGATTTATACAGAGTCAACACTCGGGTAATACCTTGTTGATGTTTGGGTAAGCAGGAAGGACGTCAGTGTTGAAAAAGTCATCTTCTATCTCCACTACCGTTTCGTAGATCAAAGCAGCGTATGCAGCTGTGTTTTGATCATGTAATGCGAGAAGCCAAGGCATGGCATACCGAGAAAGAAGAGCTCGCCTGGTAGCTACGTAATCGCCTCCATTGTTCACAGAGCTCAGAGGGGCCGGGCGAGAAATCTGCGCTGAAGGCCAGGACAGCGGATCATGTCCCGAACGTACCCCTGGAAGTTGCTTCTGCTTTGCCAGATAGTCACGTAGTATGGTTGCCAGACTACTATCCTGTCATGCATAATGAGCCTAGTTGGGTAAATTGTCTGGAGCCTTACCTCAGCTAGAATCCAGGATAGGACACTGCGTGTCAGTCTTCGGAAGGCTAATTCGGTGATTAGACCGTTGGGCCAGAACCGCCTCACAAGCAGCAAAAGCCCAACTTCGTTAACAGAAAGATCAAGATCCAACAAACATCCTTCCACGGCTGAGAGAAGAACCTCAACATTTGTTGACAGATCAAGGCCAAAGGGAAGAGGAAAGATACAATAAGGGTCTTTACCACTGCCGGCTTCGAAGAGGCTACGATCTAAACAATCGAAAAAGCCAATGTGGTTCAAGTGCGATAGAACAAAGTGTGCAGCGACGTCTGCATGAATATTGAACTCCTGTCTCAGGACATCCCGCAACTGCCACAGAGGCACCACTTCGAATGGTTGGAGAGCCACGTCCCGAGAATGGTTTAAATTGTCCGGTTTTATGACATTCAAGAAATCGGATGAGCTGTGGAAAGGGTTGGATAGAATGTGGGGAGACTTGATGGCACTAGACATATATACAAGATTGGACCAGTCAAACATCAGAAGATGTTCGGAACGTACAAGCCTATTCTCGTGCAGGTAATCATCCATCGCATCGGAGCATTGCAATGTGTCAGAGGAAAGATGTGTTTCACACATCTTAAGAGCGTGATGAAGCTCAAACTCGTGGATCCTATAGTCTTTAGCATGAGCCGCATTTCTTCCATTCTGCAGGACAACCACGGAGCCTAGCTCTACCCCGTTTGTTATGATCTGCACTTGGATCCACATAATCGCGCAAAGTATAGAAACTTCTTCATAACCCAATTTGCCGAGCATCTGGTCAATTAAATGAAGGACCTCTCGATGAAATTTCAAACAAGAAAGCCGCAGGTCTTCCCACTTTATCATGATGTGGTCTGAATTAATCTGGGTGGTAGAACATGGAAGAAGTTCGGAGACAGTGACGTTGGACAAGCAGGCTGCGTGGACGAATTGCATGCACTTCGCGCAATTGAGCCCTTGTGTTGTGCAACCCCAGAGCGGCTGTCGACAGATGAAGCACAAGCAAAGTGTAAATAGATTGACCACCCTGAAAAGATGGCCGTGCTTTTCAGTTGACCCTATTCCTGTTTCTCTTCCGCTTGATATTTTTTTGCAGAAACGGTACATAGCAACCCGTTGCACGTTTGGATCAGATACCGATGCATATTGGAAAAGGTGGCTCCCGTCCGGATAGTCGTAACAGTCAAAATGGACTGCGCACATACAAAATGGGCATAGAAGCCCAAAACCCAGAATGCGTTTTGTACAAGAGCGGCAATCGCTGTGGGAGAAACCTACAAAAGCAGCTGGATTGGACCGTAGCGGCATGAAGCGCCAAGGCACAAATTGATGCGTGTGTGAATGATCACCAGACCATTCAGAAGGTACTCGTACATTGTTGAGAGTACTGTGTGCAGCTACAGGAAAAGGCCTGCTGACTACAATATGGCCAACAGCCTTGGGCCAAAAGGTGGTCAAGAGATTGACAGCCGCACGGCGAACCTTGGGTGAATGACATCCAACGATTTGGAGGACGTCGATATAGGCATCAGCTTTCGCATCTAAAACCAAGTGTAGCAGCTGAGACAGACGATGAAGAACCTCAGGGGGAGTCCTAGAGCTGGGAGTCAAGTCAACAGATTCAAAGATAGCCCCGAGAAGGGGGGGGATAACAGAGGCGAGATAATATAACGGGAGGGGCTGCAAGGGGGCATTAGTAGATTTTAGCGGGGTTGATGAAGGCATCCTGATCGGATATATTGCTTCCACTCGTGGAGTTTCTGGAACTTCGTCCACCTGTATTGAGATCGGTGGCATATTATGACTCTCAAATGGATCCAGGACATCAGGTTCGACATCCAGCTTATCTTGGCGAAGAACTTTGTGGAAAACGACATCATCGCCCCCTTGCACCTGTAAGAGGTCATCCAGAAGGCCTTTAATGACACCTTCGAAGAACTTCAAGAGCCGGTTGTACATTTCTGGCTGAAATGATGAAAAAGCAGGGATCACAGCAAAGGCAATCTGCGAGATGGTCTTAGCCTCATGACGATGAGCGGATAGAAGAAGCTGGGCAACATCCAGAGATAACACTTGTAAGGCATTGGGAGGGCAGGAGGGCCGAGGAAGAGCGATCTGGTAGCGGCAATCTTCCAAGACCACAGAGGTAAGGATGGATATACACAATGAAAGTAGCTCCGGTGTTCCAAGCTGTTTGCCATGAGCTGGGGACTTGGAACGAGAACGTCTACCGCTAGGTTGGAGGCCGTTTCTAGAGCGCCGAAACGGGGATATTGGTTTTCCTCCAGCTTGGGGATTTTCCTTGTTCTGTGGACTATGAAAAATTAACGACACAGAACCACAAGAACGGATTGGTCGCACTCATCATCGAAGATACGCCACTGCTGGACATCCGACATAATCAACAAATTCTTGAGTTGCATCATAAGGTCATACGTAGTATCAGTGGAGAATACCCGGCCATTTTCTTCATCCGTTGCGTCCATCTGAATGCGTTGCTTACCTCTTAAATTCATGGTTTCCCTCACCGTCTCCACGAACACCCCCAAGGTGTTTTCGTTTGACGCGACTTGAATGTCTGAGTAGGCTTCAAAGAAAGGAGGAGGCTTTTGTCTTCGTTGTAGCTGGTCAAGGATGTGCGCCAGTAATTTGCGAGATTCATTTGCTCGACCGGTCAGCTTGGGTGCAGAAGGGTTTGTCGAAAGGCGAATTGCAGGTGTCGATACTTGATCAAGGGAGGGATTGCTGGTCTGGATTCTATCTGGAAAGCGACTAGAGGAAGACAGCGTCAAATTGGCCGTCATTTTCTTTCTGAACACTGGCAAGTTACAATGCCCTCATGATTTACGTAATGTAATGATGAATAACAGCATTTCGCGTACATACGAAGGGAAGACTATAGTACTTACTACGATCATGAAGACACGCCAGGCTTCGAAAACGCGGAAAATGAGGCAGACCACACTTACTGGTATAGGAACGCCAAACACTTCTCTTAAACGCCGCCCCAGTATCTCGCCCAATAAACGCTTCAAAAGTGATACTTCTGATGGCTTCGATGACCTGCCTACAATCAAGCTTCAGTCTAAGGCTGACGAACCGTGTTCAGATAGCAACACAAACAGAGAGTCATTGGCTAGACCATCACGGAAGAGACGCAAGACATTCGTGGAGAGTGATGCATCGCGGTCTGCTAACTCAGAGGACAGGAATACTTCTACACATTCGCAAGGGACACGAACAAGACGTATCCTGAAAGGTCGACGAGCTGCCGGAGAGAGTCCCCGTCGCAAAAGAATCGGTACGCGCCCAAAAAGCCGCATGGAGTCCGATGAAGATGACATGGATGATGAGGTTGAGAAAGATCGTGAGATGTTTGTCTTTTCTTTATCAGTTAACCTGACAATATTAATCAAGGTATCCTGGAAAACCGATTTCGTTCGCGCGACAAGAAAACTGCTTTCCAAAAAAGCCTGGAAAAGTTGAAGAGTATAGTTCTATTCCCAAGCTTGCCTTCCGTAGTTGATGTATCATGCACAGGGCGTAAACAGGGGAAGCCTTCGTCGTCGTCATCCTCTTCGTCGTCTGCAAGCGACAGCAGTGATGATCAACGCAGACTAATCAAAGGCGCAAAGCCGTCCAGTGAACGGGACAGTCTGTTTGATGAAGATACTGATGATTCCAATTCTTCTGACTTCATCGTGGAGGATGAGGGCGTGACTCCGGCTCTCTTACCAACACAGTTTAGCATGGAGGCCCATCAAGATCTTGGTCATCAATTCAAGAAGATTTTTCAATTCTTTGTGCATATCGCTGTTCGCCCCGCCAAAGAGAGGCATGATTTCATGGAGAAGCAGATACGCGGTAATTTCAGTCTTTGGAGCGCTTACTTCCTTTAAACTTGATTTCTGTATTACAGACGAGGAATATTTTTCTGTGCCACTTCAGGTGACTCGTCGAAAAATCTCTGGCCTAAGAGACTCTCTTGTAGCCTCATCAGTGTGGCGACCCGAATTCAAAGTCCCATTAGAAACTTATCCTGAATTCGATCTAGTCCCACTTGATTTCGCTGTTCCAGCGTGCGACGCTTGCCACCTTGGTGGAAGGATGTCGACACTTATTGGAAGGCTTAGCGGATTCCCATATGACAGGCTGGGATTTGAGATTATAGTGTGTCTAGTTTCATCATTCCAAATATGCTGAACGGCTTATTTCATCCAGGAAGAGTCAGATTCTGATAGCGATAGCGACGATTCTGATAGTGTAGCATCTGTGACACCAACGACTGTCGAATTTAACCTTGGACGATTCTGTGGTCGGAGAACTCGAGTTTACCACGAATTTACACATTGGGAGGTTTGTTGCGTTCTGTACTTGGACATGAGCCTTATGTTGATTGCTATAATCTAGTACTCTCTTTTCAAGTGTATTCGGCAAGAAGTCGACGAACTTCACGCCTCCAATCAGTCTGGTGGATTCTTTCGTATATCATACTGCGGTGCAAAGGAACCACCTCAGGATCTTGACGACGCCGACGCCATTTGCGAGTGGCTTGATGAGCGAAAGGTGATAGATATGGAATGGCAAAAGATAAAAGACATGATGGAAAGTGCAAGGCATCTTGAAGTGGCCACAAAGAGAGGGGATGGTGATTAGAAAGTTACTGTTGTTTGTCCGTGTTGAAAACGCAGGATGATTTCTTGACCATGTCATACGCTCACTACACCGTACCTCCGACTGGAGGTCATCCAACGTCTACTACATATCCGTATGGTACATATCCTCCTCCACGTCATGGAGCATATGGTCATCCTGGAACCCCAGGTGCATATCCCTATCAGCCAACAGCCTACCAAACTGGAGTTACTAGCTATGGTTGGCCCTATCCATACAGCTACGTCCCACACCTTCCACAACCTGTTCATCCCCAAAGGCCAGGCACGCAAACACCTGCTCCCGTCACTTCCCACACTCCTTCACCTGCTGTTCCACCTACAGCTGCTCCGCTGAGGCCAAGTACCTTTACACCTTACGCAAGAGAGAACGTGGCTACAGCTGCAACAGGCGGTGGACGTGGTTCGCGGAAACAATCCAACGTCAAGGGTCTATTTACGAAAGAACGTGAGACGGAAGAAACTGGCGGCTTGTGCTAAAAACATCACTGATCCGCCCTTTCCCAGTGAAAAGCCTGATGTATGGGTTTGGTGATGACCGCAATCCCGCGACGGATTCTGTGAATGTCATGGAAGAGATTCTGGTCGAGTATATCACTGATGTTGTGCGACCATCTGCCGCTATTCTTCCGCATGCTGCTTAGCTTTTATTCAGTGCCAAACCGCTGGTTCTTCCTCTCGGAAAACTCGTCTATCCATAGAAGACCTTCGCAAAGCACTCTCACGACCGGCGGATGCGAAAAAACTTGCTAGAATGGAAGAACTTCTGTTCATGCAGGAGGATATCAAACGCGCTCGGGCACAGTTCTTGGAACCTGATACGCACAACCCAAATGAATATTAAGTATAAAAGTGACGAACATGAGGTGTGGAATCCTAGATACAGGGTCTCCTGATTACCGAACGCTGGTGTGCAGTACTTTAGAATACCTCGCTGGTTTCGTCGATTCGCCGCATCTGATGCCTCGTCGCTTGGGTGTTTCCATTCAGCCACCAGCATGATTGGCTTAATCAATGGTTGTAATTATTCTTCCATATCTTCGTCCTGTTGTCCGCCGTCTTGAGTGTTTTGTTTGCCCGTTCGGTTTTGGTTTCCTGGACACAAGTGACACGTCGGAACAACCATAAGAGAAACGATGAGAACTAACCTCCACTGTGAGCGAGAGGTTTCAGATTTTGTTGTAGCCACTCCTCTGACTCCCACACTGGACAAGAAATGATATTCAAGATGAGCACAGATGTGGACTGGACTAAATAACCCACCAGCCCTGTTCCCACCAAGCTGAACGGGTCCTTTCATGGGCCTTGCCAAGTTGACTTTGATTACCCTACCACGAATCTCGTTCAAGTCCATGTTGTCGATTGCATCCTGTGCATCGGCAGATGAACCATAAGTTACAAAGGCGAAGCCTCTATGCTTGGCCTCTTTCAACGATATGAATGACAATTCAGTAGGGAGTTGGGTTACACCGACCAGTCTGCTGGTTGGGATTTGTTGTGGCGGATGGTAATTGGACTTCTATGATATCTCCTGTACGAACAAGTTGAGGGACTGATGTATCTTAAACAGTGGCATAAACGCACCGAATGTTGAGAAGTGCTCAAAAATGACACCCTCATCAGCGTCATCGCCAATGCCTCCAACAAACACGGTTTTCTTTGACTTGGTGACTTCTTCC
>Ga0179587_10001159_pt1 | contig 11727 bp, 23 predicted proteins | sample CZODoug2_1_08_16_FD_185932 | JGI IMG/M metagenome (GOLD analysis project Ga0179587, IMG submission 185932) | Vadose zone soil fungal communities from Angelo Coast Range Reserve, California, USA - CZODoug2_1_08_16fungal | ecosystem: Environmental > Terrestrial > Soil > Vadose zone | place: USA...
GCTTATCGGCGAACATTCCAACGCGTTCGTTATGGGCTCATTGGACAGAGTGCCGGTTGTAGCCGCTTTTAATTTCAATGACGGAACCGGCAAATGGATTACGCCAGCACCTTATCCCGGAGGCTCCGTCCAAGTAGAGACGCTTATGGCGGACGATTCGCTTATCTTCGAGTATCTGCACGACGGTCACAGTCGCTTAATGCTTGCGGACCCGGGTGGCAACGTTCTACCGCTTCTTCCGTACGATCTGGCTCCGCTGACGGGCTCTAATGGCCCCTCATATTGGATGCTTAGCACCTGGTTCGTTTTCCTGCATGATCAAAGCATTGCTCGTGTGTCCCGGATGCCGCGCTAAGAGAGCGATCCGAAAACCAATAAGTGACGCCAGGACAGCGACTTATGTGATTTTGTCCACTGGTTCGGGACCAGGAGGTCGATGGTTCAAATCCCTCGATCACTCTTTTGCCTTTTAAAATCAATCCGGTACGCTGCGTCCTCGACCGCGCCTTCCACTTAATTTTTGCGGACAATACGGACAGCATCAGGGATTTTGCTTGGAAGTTCGAAGCCCGGATATAGCGGTCTTTGGTTACCTGCGATTTCGCAGGAGGCATTGGACGTATATCCGTAGCTAGTCTTGCAAGGCGTGCGGAAACGTACTGCGAAGCGCAGGATTTGCTTGCAGAGTTTCCGCGCGAGATTGTAAGTGTGCTCGGAGTATCTCTCGTTCCACGGCGGAGAGTTTCGCGATTACTTCCGTTGCGCTCGTCATGAGAAATGTTCCTCGCAAAAAAGCTCCGCCAAATGCAGCGCTGGGCAGAAACTGCAGAGCGAGCGTCTGCGTTATTCGGATTCGGGCATTCTCAAGAGCTGCCAAATATTCCTCCGTCAGCTTAGGAATGCGCTCCCAATCGCAGCTGTCATCGATGGCAGCGGCGAGACCGTAAAACTCGGGAATGGGAAAGATGAGCGAGACAACGCGGTGACTGCGTCGCACTTCCCGCTGTAACTCCTCTCGCACATTCCGGCCTGCGGGTATGTTCGCAGCGAGGTGCTCTTCATAGACCAGGAAACCCGGTGATGTCGGCTCGCGGAAGAAATCGTGAAAAAATGCGAAGTACGCGGAGCCCGAGAAGAGGTTCTCGCAGGAACTCACGAACAAATGCTTGCGCGAACTGGGCGGGATCCAGTTGCGCCTTCAAAATGGCGACGATGTCTGCCGCGTGGGTCCGGGCTTCTTCCCGGTCATGGCGCGCTTCCTGGGGCCCGCGGATGTTGTGATAGCGGTCAAACAAAGCTAAGAGTTTGAGCATGACGAGCGCATGGGGCGTGGTGACGCGCACGTAGGTGTTGAACGCTTCGCCAGTCGGGAGCGTGCCCTGAAGCGCATGGCTTTCGGATTCCACGAGCGCGATCGATCCACCTGTACAGGCGCGGGCGTGAACGCCTTCTTGCACTTCCACGCGGAAGTCGTTTCTCCGCCGAAGTTCCTCCGGCGCCATGAATTCAATGCGCATTTTCTCTGTACTGTTGGGAATAGCCTTTTCGAACTGAAAGTTCCGGGCTCCTTCGACGGGCGCATACCCTAACCGCCTAAGGATGTTGGCCAGAGGTGTGTGAGATCCCCGGATGGGGATCACGTCGAGGAGGAAGTCGAAATCCTTGGTTCCCCGGGCTTCTGGGAGTGTGAACTTAATGGCTTGGGCGCCAGCGATAACGAAATCTTTCGCTGCGGGGCCGAGCGCAGCGAGGAATTCGAGCAGATAGGTCTGCTGGGGCTCGGGAATCATGCGGCCTTCCAGCGGGGTTCGATGGCGTTGGTCAAGAGGTAGTCCGCTTGTTTGAGATCCCGTCCACCGCGCGCGTACAGGTCTAGATATGCTTGAATATTGGAGACCATCGGCACGGAACCATCGGTTCGGGCATAGAGGAAAACACCCGAATCGTAGGGATAGGTGAAGCGCAGTTTTCGACCAGATTCCGGACGCTGATCGAGTTGTCGCAGCTTGGCGTCGTCCTTCCCTGAGAGGAGAAATAAATCGATAGTGTCAAGGTCGATGAACGGCGCGTCGATGGTAGCGGCGGCTCCAGTGAAAGCGTAGGGAGACCGGAGGAGCGGTTTGAGCCCGTTATTGATTTGAGACAGTGCGGCTGCAAACGGGTTCGCGGTCTCGAAGGAGTTGCGGAGACGCCAGCGGTAACGCTCCTTGTATTTTTCAGCCCACGCCAGCAAAAGGCGGCGGGGTTCAGGGACTAGGATGGACGAGCCCTGACGCCGTATCCAGAGTTGCTCGCCAAGGCTCGCCAGAGCTTTCGAGATCGTGCCGAGATGGATCGCGAAGTCCACTTGTTTGGTGGAGAAGGCAAGTCCGAGTCTCTTCGTTTCCGCTTGCAATTCATTGGCGATCCCGGTGAGCGTCCAGGCTCTCGACTCCTCAAGCAAGACGCGCAACACGCGGGAAGACCGTCCGGAAAACACGTTGGTGCTGGGAAGGGAATTCGAGGGGGTGCTCCATTCCTTGCTTTGCATGCCGAGTCGTTGGAGGGTGAAGGTGCCGGGCACGTTGATCGAGACATTGCCCGCGAGATCCATGAAATCGATGCCATTCTCGATGCAGAATGCTTGCGAGCGGGGGGACAGGGCTGGGCAGATGAGAGCGAAGGAAACGCCCTCCCGGAGGGACTTCATACGGCGAATCCAGGGGGCGATTCCCTCGAGGAGTTTGGGAGAGACAACAGATTTGATTTCCCCAAGGACAAGGACGCGCTTCTTCCCGGATTCGAGCTCGAATTGGACGTCAAACCCCTCGGTGGGTTGTGCTTTGACCGCACGGATTCGAACGCCCGGGAGGCCGCGGACGGGGATCTGATTCCGTAGCGCCTCCTGGGCCGCCTTCTCGTATGGGAGTGTTCTGGCCTGCACGAGGGTATTTTCTCAAACGGGAAAGTACCTTGTAAAGGAAAAGTTTCCTATATATCATACTTTCCACAAGACGAAAACCTGCTTCAGCACAATGGGATGCTGCACTTGGGAGGCGGGTCGACGGAATCGGTCACCTTGTAGGCTAGTGAATATGACTATTACTGACGATCTCGTTGAAACCTTTCTTAAATGCCCCACCAAATGCTTCCTTCGGTCACGTGGGGAGGCTGGTACGGGAAACGCTTATGTCGCCTGGGTTCGAACTAAAAACGACGTCTTCCGTCGAAAGGACTCCGACCATAACGCTCGCCACTCCCAACTCAGACAACGTCGTGACGGGACACTGAAAGCGCTTGCCGCACTTGATCCGTCATACCGAGTTGATAGCGACGCTTAGTTTCTGGGCTCGTGTGCCGCGTTGCCCGCTGCACAACAGCGTCGGCTGCGACACCGCTCAAGCGAGTACAAAAACGTGCCGTAGGTTGTAAATCGGAAAGTGCGGTATGCCTGCCCGTGTGAGCGTGGACCTCCAAGCGGTCTTAACTGTGGAGATCGGCTGGTCGAGTCGCCGAGGGCTCGGAAAGACAAACGGACTCTTCGATGCTTGTTCCTGTTCCCAAGCCTGTAAAACCTCGCATGCTTACTCGGGCAAAGGAACGGGTTCTTGAACGCCGGCCAGCCTGCATGCCAGGCGAGCATTGACTTTTTCGCAAGAAAAGCTGATTGTTGCATCCCCGGTAAAAGATCGGTTCCCGAGTCATCACCTTTCAACTCAGCTGCGACTTGTGGAATGAGGTCAAGGAGGCCGAGATGGTCATGCGCTCGATGCGAAGGACCACAATCTTCCTGGTTGGTATTCTGGGTTTCCCGGCGTTGCCAAGTGCTGCGCAACAACCAGCTGCGGGTAACAAGGTTCGGCAAATCACAGGTCTGGTGGGCGTGAAAACGAACGCAAGTGGGAATCTGACACTCGAAAACGGGAGCCTTCAATTTGCAAGCTCCAGGATAAAAGTTAGTGTGCCTATCCATTCCGTCGAGGATGTCATCACCGAGAATGACAGCCAGCGCGTGTTTCGAGGGACCTTCGGAACGCTCACAATGTTCGCGCCGTACGGGGGAGGCCGATTCTTGAGTCTGTTCCGCTCGAAAATCGATACGCTCACGATTCAGTATCGCGACACGGATGGGGGATTGCATGGCGCGATCTTCACCATGCCGCTAGGCAAAGCGGACCGATTCAAGAAGGACCTTGTCTCGCAAGGAGCGCGCACAAGCATTCCAATGCAGGACGATTCGGGGAGCTCTAATTCGAAGCCGGACGCGGCAAAGGAGAAGAAGCCATGAAGCGCATTCTCTACTCCGCGGCCCTCGCTTTTTTGCTTCTCGGTGCCCACGCTGCGCCGGCAAGGCTTCCCGCCCAGGCTGCTCCGCCGCCAGCAAAGAAGGCGTCGGCGATTCAAGTTCTCATGATTCAATCGGACGAGATCAAGATGCCTGCGGAATTCCAGATTTCAATCTACGAAAATTTGATCCAGCAGCTAGAGAAGCAAGGAGGATTCCAGCACGTGTACCGAGAGGGCGATCACAATGCTGACGGAGCAGCGGACCTGGTCGTGCTCCACAGTAACGTGCGAGGTTTCAAGAAGGGTAGCGAGATGGCCCGGAATGTGACTACGGTCTCCGGCAAGACCTCGATAGACATTCATTGCCAGTTTACAGACAAGGACGGAAAGAGTGTCCTGGAGCGCGACCTGAATGGCAAAGTGCAGTTTTTCGGGGGAAATCTCCGGGCTACTTTTGACTTTGCCAAAAAAGCCGCGAAGCTGGCGCATGACAATTTCGCTGCAAATTCAGTTTCCTGAGGACGGGTGGCCGGTAGTCAACAGTAGACGTATCACGGAGGGACGGCTAACCCCGTGAGAAGCAGGGATCTCCTGGCGCTTTCAACGATCCCGGAGGTTTGGGTGGGACAAGAACCACCCGCCATTAACTCCGCGACGTGCTCGATCCGGTTCCGGCGATAGTGTGGAGTGCGCTTCCCGACGGCTCGAATTCGTACGTCAGAGTACTGTGGGACGCCGCCAGGGCAAATCGCCGGATCAGGCTGGCATGCCGCAACTCACCCGAGGATCTTGAACGACACAACGCTATGTGGCTCGCGTGCGTTGCCAGTGGCAAGCCTTTTGAAGACGAGGTGCGATTCCGGCGCGCAGATGGGGAATATCGTTGGCACTTGCAGCGGGGCGTGCCGCTGAGAGATGAAGCCGGCAACATCGTCAAATGGTATGGCGTCCTAACCGACATCGAAGGTCGCGCTGGAGATCTACAGAGAAGGTCTTGGCCAACCTTGATGCGTCTAGATATATCTTGACACGAGAGGATCCTCGGATATAATTAACCCAGGTTGTGAGGAGACTCGACTATGGCAAAGCAAGCAAGAAAGCAGGTTGGGCTCAACATGCGGGCCACTCTCTATGATGACCTGGCCAAACTGGCGAAGGACAACGGCCAGACCACGACCTATGTTTTGGAACAAGCAGCAGAACACTACATTCGGTTTGTTGCTCCAACGCAGAGTGTCGTGCGTCCCGAGATTATGGCGCATGTGCGCCGGTCCGTGGATAAGAACCGAAAGTTGCTTCAGCTTTTGGCTGAGTAGATGCCACCACGGATTTACCCGACTGTAGCTGAAACCATCGAAGCTCACCGCTTGCTAATCGAGGAATTCGGCGGACTCCACGGTATTCGTGATAAGGGACTGCTGGAGTCGGCCGTTCTCCGTCCGCAAAATGGCTACTACGGCAATCTTATCGATGAAGCATCTGCGCTGATGGAATCCCTAGCAAATAATCACGCCTTTATTGACGGGAATAAGCGTGTCAGCTTTGTCATGACAGACGCCATGCTCCGAGCCAACGGCTATTTCTTGGACGTAGAGCCCTTCGAAGGCCACAAGTTAATTACCGAGGCGATGGAGAAAAACCGATTTCGCTTCCCGGTGATTCGAGACTGGATAGCGTCAATCGTGAAACGGCTCCCCGCCTGAGAAAACAAGGCGCGAAAGAATGGCTCTGAACGAGCATTTTAGGCGGCTTTCTGAAGGATCACTCGGCTCGTCTGCCATAAATGCATTCCTCGTGAGGTTCGATCTCGGGGATCAGATTTTCCGGCATCGCGTCGGCCCACGAAACCGTGGAGGCTCTGGACCGTGGCCATCTTGCCTCGAAGTGATTTTCATAAGCCTTCGCGGGCCGAAGGCCCTAAGTGACAGTCTTGCCGGTGCAGTGGCCGCAGCCAGGCGCCGAAGTCAAAACCATTCCGGCCACTTCTTTTAGAACGAATAGCGCAAGACCAGGCGGTCGGTGCGAGAATTCCGCGCGCGCGACCACTCTAAATCCCGGTCTTACATTGGGTTAGTCCAAGGGTGTTTCGTTTCTTCGACTTCAACAACTTATCCAAACGCGATAGAATGTTTTTGACTCATGTCCCATAAATATGGGAATATGGGGTCTATGAAAACTACTCTGGAAATTCCAGACATGATCTTCCGCCGCGCGAAGTCGAAGGCAGCGGCGCAAGGCGTACCGCTACGGCAGTTTGTTACCGAGGCCGTTGAGGATAAGTTGAAGTCTTCGCCCACATCTGGTCGGAAGCCCTGGATGAAACACGTAGGCAAACTCAAAGACCTGCACAAAGAGACGCAGCGAATTAACAGGGTGATCGCAGAGGCGTTTGAAGTGGTTGATTCCGAAATGTGGGCTTCGGAGACGAATGATTGATCCTCGACACAAATGCACTCTCCGCTGCCGCGGAGGAGCATCCGGGCGTCACGCGCGTATTGGCCGGGGCTCAGCAGTTAGCGCTTCCAGTCGTGGTGATTGGGGAATATCGCTTCGGGATCGCACAATCGCGCTATAGGGCTCGGTATCGGCGGTGGTTGGATGGTCTCGTGGCTGACTGCAGAGTGCTCGACGTTGACGAACAGACTACCCATCATTATGCAGCTATCGGCGTCGAATTAAGACAGGCGGGAAAGCCGATTCCAACGAATGACCTTTGGATTGCTGCCCTGTGCCGCCAACACGGTCTTCCACTGTTGAGCCGGGATAGACACTTCGATGTGGTGTCTGGAGTGCAACGGCTCGATTGGTAAAACATGCTTGCTGGTCAGATGACTTACTCGATAGACATTCAGCTCCTGGGGAGTTTAGGCGAAACACCGCTAGACGACTTGTCAAAACTTGTCCATCTTCGAGCAGGCCAAAAACCAATAAGTGACGCCAGGACAGCGACGTATGTGATTTTATCCACTGGTTCGGGGCCAGGCGGTCGATGGTTCAAATCCATTCGCTCTCATATAGAGTTACACCGCAAGTTCTTCTTGCTCTTCAGCCAAATCTTTCCTTAAAGCTAATAAGTATAGACACTAAGCAGTGTAATGCTTATAATTACGTGCATTACAGATGCGCACGAAATCCTTAGACACGCTGCCAATACCGGTGCGAACGGTGCTTCGCAAATTGGGAAGTGACATTCGAGATGCCCGCCGTCGTCGCCGCATTCCGATGTCGATCCTGGCGCAACGGGCCTCCATCAACCGGATGACGCTGGCCAAGGTGGAAGAAGGAAATCCCGGAGTGGCGGTCGGCACGTATGCCACGGTGCTTTTTGTGCTGGGCATGACCGAGAGGCTCGCGGAACTGGCAGACGCGCGTTTTGACCAGGTGGGTTTGGCGCTGGAAGAGGAACGTCTGCCAAAGAGGATTCGATCCCAGGGCAAGTCCGCTTGGTTGCCGAAGACTCGAGAGAAGCCGTGATGGAAGAACATGTTTACGTCTATCTTGACCGCGGGCGAATGCCGACCTTGGTGGGACGATTGTGGACGCGCGCGCGCAAAGAGCAAGAGAGTGCTTCGTTTGAGTACGACAAGGGGTGGCTCAAAGATCGCGAACGATTCTCGCTCGAACCGGCGTTGTTCTTGGGACCGGGCCCGCACCACACAGGCGTCGGGAAGGCACTCTTCGGAGCCATCGGGGACTCCGCACCGGACCGCTGGGGGCGTGTACTGATGCGGCGGGCAGAGCGCCCGCACGCCAAGGGGGATCGGCGGACACCGCGAACGCTCATGGAAATCGACTATCTATTGATGGTCGATGACGAAGCACGGCAGGGGGCGCTGCGATTCGCAAAGCAAGAAGGCGGACCGTTCCTTCGGGAAGGCGGCGCGTCGAGGATTCCGCCATTGCCGGAACTCCCGCGTCTTTTGGCTGCAACTGAACACTTTGATCAGGACAAGGAAACGGCGGAAGACATGCGGTTGCTCCTCGCCCCAGGCTCGTCGCTGGGTGGAGCGCGGCCGAAGGCGTCCGTTCGGGACAAGGACGGCAGATTTCGCATTGCAAAGTTTCCGCAAAAGGCGGACCGGATGAACGCGGTTCTGTGGGAAGCCGTGGCCCTCCGCCTCGCGGCCGAGGCGGGAATTCAGGTACCGATTTGGAGCCTGCATGGCGTGAGGAAGAAGTCGGTGCTACTGCTGGACCGCTTCGACCGTTCCGTCGGAACGCGCATCCCGTTTCTATCCGCCATGAGCATGCTCGCCGCGAACGACAACGAACCGCATAGCTATATGGAGATTGCGGACACTCTGAGAAGACACGGCGCGGCTCCGGCGGAGGATCTGCCTCAGCTTTGGCGGAGAATGGTGTTCAATGTGCTGATTACAAACACGGACGATCACCTGCGCAACCACGGTTTTCTGTACGCCGGAAGCGAGGGATGGCGGCTGTCGCCAGCGTACGACTTGAATCCCGTGGTTGGTCCGCGGGTGCTGTCGCTCGCCGTCGACGCCGACGATAGGACGGCCTCCTTGGACCGTGCCTTTTCTGTCGCGGAATATTTCGAACTGACGGCAAGAAATGCCCGCAAAGTTGCGGCGGAAATCGGTCGAGCCACAGCGAAATGGAGAAAGGAAGCCAAGCGAGTGGCCATCGGCAAAGGGGAGATAGAAGAGATGACGCCCGCGTTCGAGCACGGCGAATCGAGGCAGGCGCTGGCGCTAAACTGATGGTCGCGCACGAAGGTGACGTTCCCGATCCCGAAATCCCAGGGGCAGTAGGTCATGGGCAAGCACCCCGCCACCCCTACAACCATGGCAACCTGGGACTGGTTCCCCGCATGCCGTAGAGATTGTAGCTTAGTGGTGGCCACCACTGCGGCGCGAAGGGCGCTTATCCAAACTTGTCAATTTTACAGCGGTCGACAAATCAATAAGTGACACCAGGACAGCGACTTACGTGATTTTATCCACTGGTTCGGGACCAGGAGGTCGATGGGTCAAATCCATTCGCCCCGACCACTCCCAACGAGACTTCTGGATTTCCGTCTACGATTACTTCGACAAACTGACCGCCTCGACCGGTTCATTGACCAATCCTCGGAAGAGATCTTGCCGGCGGGTGCAGGCCGTGCCAGAAATTTCCGGAATTGACGTGCCAGAATTTCTGGAACCCACTGCCGAACGTCTTGAGGTTTAAACATTCTGATGGCCGATGAATCTGAGGTTGTGTAGGCTCGATGAGCAACAGAGTTTGGCCAATGGGCTTTTTTTGAGACGGAGGAAGATGGTGTACTCGGCGAATGGGAAACGCACTTCGCGATAGCGAGGACGCTCTTTGAAGAAAATTACAGTGGCAAATTACAAGCAGGATGCGCACTACGCCCCGATTGTGAGAGCGGTTGAGAGTCTTCTTCGAGAAAAGGGATCCGTTGCTCCGGTGGAACTCTTTATTCGGATGGACCTGCTTTCCCCAGAATCGGCCGAGGATTGGAGGCGCGGCCGAATTTCCTACCTCGAGAGAGTCATTCGCTGCAATCTAAGCAAGGCCAGCCGAATCTTACGTATCTTGCGAATGCATGCGCACGATTTGGACCTCAAACCCTCGCTCACCGTCTACAAACGATGGACCAAGGACTCTCGTCCTCTCTTACGGTTTTCAAAAACGGGCGATCGCAATATTGAAGAGGCTTACGCTCGTCACTTTGTTTCTCCACGTAAGAAGGGCTGTCCATTTGAAGAAGGAGCGATCGAGGTTGGTAATTCGGCGGAGATCCCGCCAGCACGGCGGTCCAGCGCGCGACGAGAAATTCTGGAAGGCCAAGTCCAAAGGTCATGAAAGTCGGTGGAAACTACGTCTGCCCATGAAGGTGGCGGAAAAAAGGTGCAGAGTTGCTGCATCGATGAGAGCCTGATCCAATGGTCTCATGTTGGGTGCTGCCTGACACTCGGAAGTCGATCCTAATCGCTCCCCCCGTGGAACTCATCGTGTTTGGATCAACAATCAGGTGCCTAGTGTTGTCACCCTATCGCTAAAGACCTAGAGAATTTCGTGGCCTTCTCGTGGTGGTTCTTTGCCCGTCCGTTTCAAAATCTTTCGTGCTTTCTTTATGTTTGCATGGGCTCCTCGCTCACGAAAGAATTCTTCCGTACGCAAGGCAGAAATTTTCTCTGCGACCGCTAGATTGATGAGCTGATTGAGGGATACTCCCTCACTCTCGGCTGTTTTGCGAGCCTCCTGCAAGGAAGAAGCCAACCGCAAAGGAAAGCTGCTTTGTCTCACAACCTTTCTCCTTGAGTCACTCTTTCGCAAGCGCCCGTAATCGATGCAGAGCCTCTGACGGCCGCAATATTTTGAACCCAAAACCCTCTGCTACAGCTGCGAAATCCTTTTGGTTGAAGGTGACCAGCAGATCGGCCCGACCGTTGACGGCGGTTTCTAGCACCATATCGTCAGTCTGATCGGACAGAAGCGGTCGCCACAGGAACCCTATCTGCACTGCTTCAGCGACTCTAGCGAGCGAGTTAAAAACCTCGCCGAGTTCCGGCACGCTAAGACGGTGCCTTTTCTATGTTCCTCGCGCGTCAAAACGGCCTCGTACTCGAGAACCAAGGGGACCGACCACAGAAGCGTAAACTCTGCGGCCAGCGCTCGATCCACTAGCTGCCATGAGGCTCCTCCACGGCTGCGCATTGCGACGACTAGGACATCGGTATCGAGCACTAGGCGCAAAAGAGGTGATATCGCTACTTTTCAAGCAAGTGTTCGGATCGGGTCCTGGGGGTCGCCTCTCCAGTGCGGTAGAGCAAGCGGGCCAGCTTGGCCGCCATGGCCCTAAGCGAACTGCGCGTCAAGCTAGGTGTTGTTCGTCCGTAAGGTGCTGGCCGCCATCTTGAATGGGGAAGTCCCGGCAAGCGCGTCCAATACATTGACTAGGTTAGATGACCATCGTAATGTTAACTGGTCAAAGGAGAACTCGGGTGAAGCAAGACAAGGACAAGAGGTCCATCCACGAGATAGCCATTTCCGAGTTTAAAGCAAAGTGTCTGGCGCTGCTCGAAGAAGTAAATAAGACCAAGGTCTCGCTTCGCGTAACCAGACGCGGCAAGCCAATAGCGGAAGTGAATCCTGTGTCCCCAAGCATGGAGGAACGGAACTGGCTGGGTTCAATGTCCGAGAGCACGGAAATTACAGGCGACTTAGTGTCCCCGGTCATTGAAATTCAGGAAATTGAGGCACTGAAGAATTGAAACTGTTGCTTGATACTCACATTTGGCTTTGGAGTTTGGCGGAGCCAGCCGACTTTCACGGCGCGTACAGCACGAGCTAAGAGATAGCCAGAACCAGCTTTGGTTGTCTCCCGTGAGTACCTGGGAGGCGCTGCTGTTGAGCGCCTAGTGCAGGGCCAAGATGTCACTGGTTGAAATCTATTTGCCTCAACCAGTGTTTGTTTTTTCAATTCAATGCGTT
>Ga0179587_10001160_pt1 | contig 11727 bp, 10 predicted proteins | sample CZODoug2_1_08_16_FD_185932 | JGI IMG/M metagenome (GOLD analysis project Ga0179587, IMG submission 185932) | Vadose zone soil fungal communities from Angelo Coast Range Reserve, California, USA - CZODoug2_1_08_16fungal | ecosystem: Environmental > Terrestrial > Soil > Vadose zone | place: USA...
CATCAAGGTACCGCCGGAAGAGTTGATCAAGGCATATCAGGAGCACAAGCCGGATGCCATCGGCTTGTCCGGGCTGCTGGTGAAAAGCGCGCAGCAGATGGTGACCACGGCAAGCGATTTGAAAGATGCGGGCATCGAAATTCCGTTGCTCGTCGGCGGCGCCGCGCTTTCCGCTAAATTCACGCAAACGAAGATTGCCCCGAGCTACGGCAAGGCCGTGTGCTACGCCAAAGACGCCATGACCGGCTTGCGCTTGATGAACGAACTGATGGATCCGGCGACGCGCGCAACAGTGGTGCGCGAACATACTGCTTCCGGAAACGGCTTTGGCGTGACGACGACGGTCAGCGTGAAAGAAATTCCCACGGTGACGAGGTCGCCGCATGTTCGAACCGACCTTCCGATTCCGCGAGTACAGTACCTGGACCGCAAGGTCCGCCTGGTGCCGGATCTGCGCGAAGTCTGGGGCTACATCAACCCATTCATGCTCTACGGGCGGCACATGGGTTTCCGCGGCGACTTCGAAAAGCGCCTTGCGGAGCGCGATCCGAAGGCCGTCGAGCTTTTTGAGAGTATGGAAGAAGTGAAGAAAGAAGCCGCAGAGTTCATGAAGATCCGGGCCGTCTGGCAATTTTTGGAAGCGGAAGCAGCTGGCGATTCCCTGCAGCTTTTTGCACGGGGAGAAAAGGAGCCTCTGCACACATTTCGATTTCCGCGGCAGCGACAGGGCGATTTCTTGTGCTTGAGCGATTACGTTTTGCCCGCGCAGAATGGACAGCGCGACCACGTGGCGTTGTTTGTGGTGACGGCAGGCGAAGGCATCCGTGGCCGCTCGGAAAAAGCGAAAAACGAAGGATATTACTTTAAGTCTCATGGGCTACAGGCGCTGGCGATTGAGACGGCGGAAGGCTGCGCCGAATGGCTACACCGTCGGATTCGCGAGGATTGGGGCATTCCGGATCCGCCCGACGTGACCATGGCGCAGCGCTTCACTTCGCGCTATCGCGGCAAACGCTACAGCTTCGGGTATCCAGCTTGCCCGAGTCTCGAGGATCAGGCCGGGATTTGGAAGTTGTTGAAGCCGGAAGAGATCGGCGTGCAGCTTACGGAGGGATTCATGATGGATCCGGAAGCGAGCGTTAGCGCGCTGGTGTTTCATCACCCCGGCTGCACCTATTTCTCCGTGGGTGATGGCGGCGAAAACTAAGCGTAGACTGCAAGCGCCGGCAACTCTGTACAGGGTGGTCCCGAACGTCTCTTTTGCAATTGAAAACCGACTTCAGCCAATTATCGAAACGGTCGGCTTCTCCGTCATCCACTTGTATGTCAGGGAGAGATATACAAGAAAGATAGAGCAGAAGAATATCGCACCTGCTGAGTTATGAAAGGGCGACACAAAATCCGCGAATCCACGATTGCCGAGAACCACGAGTGAAGCAATCCGAAAAGCATTGCTGACAAGCATGAAAAAAAGGCACCCGAAGTAGACCAAAAGAGCGCGGCCCTTTCGAAGGCAGTTCCAGTCCAGAACAATGACAAGACCAAAGATATAGGCAAGAAGCTCAAAGGCGCTGATTCCGGAGCAAGCGAAGACGATAGATGTGTCCTGAAACGGTCCGACTATGGTCGGCTCTGGACCTGCTTCGTATGTCAGACCAGGTACGAAGCTGCGGGCCAGAACATATATAAACCAGCCGAACGCCCGGCCGTACCACGGCCAAATGGCCTCGAGAACACGACCGGGTACATTCATAGTCAGGGCCAGTACTGCAGCTTTAGCTTCTGAGCTATAGGCACGCAAGACTTGCTTCCCATAGGGAAAGGAAAACAGTACGACAGTGGGAATCAAAACTGCCAGTCTGTAGAGCCCAACGAGAGTTCCCCGTAAAGTTGGGGTACCGGCAAAGGATTCGGCCGTGCCAGCAAACGGGCAAGAAAGGAGCACAAGGGCCACGTGCATGACGACGAAGGTACCGATCCGCCACATGAAAAAGGAGCGGTCAAGAGCGCCATTGCTGCCAGATAGGGGCAGCTCACCCCGGCGCCATACAAGCATGAGAAAAGCGAATGTGGCCCAAAGAGGTGAAGTGGTGAGGAGAATTGGCGCAGCGAACTGATCAACTATGATGGCAATCAGGGTCAGAACCAGGACAAGCAAAACAGATCTGAGAACGGGAGAACTCCTCGATCGAGAGACGCCGCCTGCCAGGAGGCTCGCGTCCAGATAATCTGTTGCCGACACCTTGAGTCCGAGTCCCAACGGCTCAACTCACCTGAGAAGCGACGAGAACTAGTTTTGCCGAGCGACGCGGCGCCGAATGAGGAAGTACCCGCCCAAGCCGATTATGCCGGCGGCCGCCATGGCAGTACCAGACATTTCGGGAGCATGTCCCTTATGTTTTTGGGGGTTCTGGCCATTTTGATTTCCGTTGCCATTACCGCCGTTCCGAGCCGCAGCAAAAGGAGCTGCTACGGACAACAAGCAAATCGCCAAGACGAGTTTTTGCATGGGTAGGTCTCCCAGTGTAGGGAGAGCAATCGAACTGCCAAGTCGAGGAGTTTTCCAGGTTCCACTTATGCGTTAGTCCTTAAGTTACAAGGGGTTACGGGCGATACTTCCTCTACTCCCGCCGCACTTGCCAAATTATGTCGTACGAATTTCCTAAAGTAGGCAAGGACCTACTCTTAAGAGCTCAAGACGGCAGGAACAACAGTACCTCGTGGGACGAGGGTTCATTTTGTCGGGGGCTTGTCCACCAAGAAATTCCCGAGCACCAACGTATCCATCTCGCTTGCGGAGAAGGTGTGGTAGGCGTTCGCCGGTGTCGTGACTATGGGCTCACCTTTCAAGTTAAAGGAAGTGTTCAGCACCACGGGCACGCCGGTCGCTTTACCGAAACGTGCGATCAAATCATAATAACGGGGACTCTGCTCCCGAAAAACGGTTTGGAGGCGTCCGGTGCCGTCGACATGGGTGATCGCAGGAAGAACACTCTGCTTTTCCTGCTTCACAGGAACCACATAGAGCATATAGCGTGCCGGATGGTGCCGAGTGGCGTCAGGCAAATCGAAGTAAGTCTCCGCGCATTCAGCGAGAACCGACGGGGCAAAAGGCCGGTACGGCTCGCGGAATTTTATCTTTGTGTTCACGATGTCTTTCATGCTCGGGTTTCCAGGATCGGCAAGAATGCTGCGGTTGCCCAGCGCACGGGGCCCCCACTCAAATCGACCCTGAAACCATCCAATGACTTTTCCTGTTGAAAGCCTTTCCACGGTGGCATCCAGCAACTTGTCGTCGTTTTCAATGAATTGGTGGGGGATGTTGTTTTCCGTAAGGAAACGGCGAATCTCGCCGGAGTCGTAGCTCTGCCCCCAGTAAGCATGATTCATGCAGAAGGTTCGCGGCTTCCCGAGCAGCGAATTGTACGCCCACAAGGCGGCACCAAGCGCCCCACCACCGTCGCCAGCGGCCGGCTGAATGAATAGTTCCTCAAATGGAGTTTCGCGCAGGATGCGGCCATTTGCGACGCTGTTCAGCCCCACGCCCCCAGCAATGCAGAGCCGCTTCATACCTGTCTGCCGGTAAACGTGACGAGCCATTCCCAAAAGAAGTTCTTCCGTCACGCGTTGGATGCTCGCGGCAATGTCCGCGTAATATTGATTGCGCTCGCACAGTTCTTCGTAGTTCGAAGGTTTTTCGCCGAAATAAGACGGATAGCCGGAGGCTTTCGTGAAGAAGTACATCTGCGGCGGCCGAGGCTCTCCGAATAACTCGACGAAACGGCCGTTAAAGGTCTTGTCCGTCGAATGATGAAAGCTGAAATAACTCATGTCCAGGGAGAATGAGCCGTCTTCGTGCTGCTTGACCACTTTCCAGACTTTGTCGACGTAGCGCGGCTGGCCATAAGGCGCCATGCCCATCACCTTATACTCGCCTTCATTGACCTCAAACCCCAGGAATGCAGTGAAAGCGCTGTAAAGCAAACCGATGGAATGCGGAAACTCGGTCTGGCCGGCTAACTTGATTTCGTTACCGCGGCCGGTACCCCAAGTGCCGGTAGTCCATTCACCGACGCCGTCGACGGTTAGAATTGCCGCTTCATCGAATGGCGAGCAGAGAAAGGCACTCGCGGCGTGAGACAGGTGGTGCTCGCAGAAGAGCACTCGCTCTTTGGATAAACCCAATTCGGATTGGAGTGTGCTGGCAACCCAGAGTTTGTCGATCATCCAAGTAATCATTGACTCGCGGAACACTTTCCAGGACTTCGGATAGGTCTGCAGAACCGACATCAAGATGCGGTCAAACTTGCGGAACGGCTTTTCAAAGAAAACTACATAATCGATATCCTTGCTCTCGATACCAGCGGTATTGAGACAGAATTGGATTGCATTCTTGGGGAATCCAAAATCGTGCTTTACGCGGGAGAAGCGTTCCTCTTCGGCAGCGGCGAGCAACTGGCCATCGTGGAGCAGTGCAGCAGCTGCGTCATGGTAATAACAGGAGATGCCGAGAATATACATTCATCCTCTTTCGAGGAGGCGTGCCGTTCACTGAAAGCTACGCCCACCCAGGTTTTCGAGTCTACACTGTCTAGGCTGGCTGTGAAGCTTGCTTCCCGCCAAATGAGTCCGGCGATTCACCACTGACGGTGCGCCCATCGCAGGTCCACCTTGTCATCGGGATGTTCCTGCCATTGCTGACGCGACCTGCGGATCCGCAGAGGATCGCCCAGAAGGGTGACAACCACGCCAAAAGGAAGAACGAAGATGGCGTAGATAAGAGTTAGGAGGACACGTGCCTGGAAATCGCCGATTTTTCGGCCAACACGCTTCCATCCTTCCCATAGACGGCGTAGCAAGCTAGTTTGTGGCAAGGGACACCTAGAAGAGGGTATAGATAAACGGCGCAATTGCCGAGCTTTGCGCCAAAATCAGAAGAGCACCCGAGACAAACAAAACGGCCATGACGGGGAGCATCCACCATCTTTTGCCGCTCGCGAAAAAAAAGAAGAGTTCGCCAGCTATTCCCAAGCGCCGCATGGCAACCCTCAAAAATCGCATCGTCAGTCCTCCGAGCAGTCTCCCGAGAGATTTCGAATTGCATAGGATGGAGCAATTGAGGGGCCAAGGAGAATGGAGGTAATGCTTTTCTTATCAATGACATAGATGGGTTCTTGTTCCCGCAAAGCAGCCCCTGTTCTAGTACCGTGGCAGAATTGGGTAAACATTTTCCCGGCACTTTGACCCGCTACTCGTGCCGTTGTCCCAGTTGCTCGAAGAGGTGCGCACGCCCATGTTGACGTGGAAAAAAGCGCGGTCCTTAATCCGGCTTGATTTATGGCATACCACTGCTTATGATTTGTGCAATTCGAAACAGTAGGTAATACAACGCCTCGTCGAAGTGAATTCATCTGCACTGATAATAAAACAGGGTGCCATGTCAGATTTCGACGCAGGGTGAAGCAGTACGGTTGTCTTTGAGTTATGACCAGATGAGAAAGACTGTCTCGCTCCAAGAACTTGCGCGACGCTTCGTTAAAGCTCGCACGCGACATGCCTTCCGCTCAGCGGTGTCGGAATTGCTGTGTGAATTCAGGCTAGACAGTCTTCATCGTGCTTCCCTCAAGAAAGCCAGGCGGTTTGCGAGTGAACGGGGGCTGAGGTTGCATTTCGGCTGCGGTGCAATCACGAAAACCGGTTGGGTGAATATCGATCTGTATTCAGAGGAAGCAGATCTTCAGCTTGACGCCAGAGACTCGTTTCCCTTTGCCGATGGCTCGGTGTCACTAATTTATAGCGAGCATTTTTTTGAGCATCTGGAGTATCCAGATGAAGCTCTCCGCTTCCTCAGGGAATCATGGCGTGTGCTGGCCCTCGATGGCGTCCTTAGCATGGGCATTCCCGACTTTGAGTTGTCCGTGAGATCGTACGTCACCGGAGACGAAGACTATTATCGACATCAACGAGAAGAAAAGCCCCCCAAGTGGGTGACCACCCCGATGGATTACCTCAACCGGGACTTCCGGCAAGGCCGGGAACACAAGTATGCCTATGATTTCCAAACCGTTACAAGGGTTCTCACTGAGGCAGGTTTCACGTCAATCGTCAGGAGAGCGTTCAATCCTGGGCTGGACTCTCAACATCGAGAATGGGGCACGCTGTATATTGAGGCCCGGAAATGAGCTGTCTAGCTACTTTACATTTGCCGGCTGAGGCGTTCTCGTTCGCCGCGACTTAATTTGGGGCATCCGCCAACAGACACTTGGAGATGGCGTCGGCGGCCATGCGAATCGAATCCTCGTTCGGATGACCGTCGGTGGAGCTCAGGATCAGCTCACGAAAAGTGTGGCCATCCCAGGTATGCTCAAGAGAACACGTGCGGATACCAACCGATTGCGTCTGAACGAGGAAGTCCTTGTAGCGGTCTCGCGCGTTTTGCTGAACAGTAACAGCGAGGTCGTACGGAACCACCAGAACCCTTGCGCCGCTTTGTTGACCGATGCTAACGAGGCGCGCGACATCCGCCAGATGGCGAGACATCAAAGCCGGATCCGCGTAGGCCGCAAACTCAAGATCAGTCAATTCATTGGATGCGGCAACCGGAGCTGCTGAGTGGCCAACTCGGCGATATCGGTAATAGACCATGCGGACCCGCGCAAACAGTTCTTGGAAGAGATACGAATTCTGCCAGAGAAAGCGTACGAAATGATTCCTTCTCAAAAGCGTAGCCTGGACCTTGACCTGCTGCGGAATCAGATAATCAATGTCGTTGAAAATATAAATCAAGACCACCACGTCGGGCTTGTACCCGATTGTTTGGTTCATAAAGTCAATCTCGGCCAGGGTGTCTGCGCCGGGCTTGCTTGCGTTGATGACCTCCCATTGCTTCCCTGTCGCTTTCGCCAGTCTGGATGCTACCTGCTCACCGATACGATCTTCGAGACGGGGTATTCCCCAACCGAAAGCAAAAGAATCGCCGACGATCAGCATCCTGCTTTTAGCAGGATCGCGCGCTAGCGCGTGTTCCACATCGCGAAAACCTTTACTATTTAGCTTTACAAACTTTCGCTCCCAAGAATGCAAAGAGAACGTTGGCAAGCCCTGCACGGCTGGAGCAGTCACCGCCACTTTCACTCGCAGGAACCCTTCACCCAATAACGCAATGGCGATCAGCGTGCCGATCAGCATGGCAAGCCCGCTCCACTTTTCCTCCAACTTTGGTAATGTCGTCCTGGAAACAGCAATGAACAAGAGAACCAGAGTGATCCATTGCAGCAGTGCGACTGCGGGGATCGAGGAACCGAAGAAGATCAGATCCTTGACATTTGCGCCGTTGTCTCTTGAATCGACCGCGTCCAGGAAATAAGCCAAGCCCCAAGATAAAAGAGCAAGATCAACGAGCAGTACACGCGGCAGCAACAGCAAAATAACTAACAAAACCACGGTGCCGACCACGACGAATAGGGCAAAGGAGTAGGACCAGAGTCCCAGAAATTGCCTGTTATAAGAGCGGTACTGAAGAACCCCCAAGATGAAGAGGAAAAGCCCGAGGAACCTTCCTATTTTCAGTCGAACAAAAAAACTCCCAAGACCGCGCTCAGTAGTCTCCAAGCAGAATTCCCCCGTCGTCGAGCACTGTTAGTGTACGAAACCCTACTGTACTCTCTGATTTCCAGTCAAGTCCAATTCGCACGGTGGTTTATGATCCTGTAGCGGCGTCCGCAAAGGTTCGCGCAACCGTGGTAGGATAGCGTGGTTCTCACCGAAGGCGCGTCTGAAACCATTTGTGTTCCCAGTTGCCCCACTTGACCCCGTGAAGGGCGATCGGCCACAGCACAACCTAGTAGTGGTGGATTGTCTGGTATGCGCGGCGATTCTTGCATTAGGTGTGTTTCAGATCTACGCTCACCAGCGTGCGCCCGATTTTCCTTTCGAAGATGTTGGCTACTTCGAGCAAGCGAAGTCCTTGCTGCACGACGGCTTCTATGGTTTCAACTCGGTTCCGGAAAGGGTTCAGCCTCCCGGCTTGGCTCTTCTTCTAGCATTGATCTGCAAAATCATAGGCTGCCGGTACGGGCTTCTCCTGAGCTCGATGGCAGTGTTTCTCACACTGGGATTCCTGGTTTGGTATCAGGTTATTCGCAAAGCTGAAGGGCGCGGTGTAGCCGCGGCCACGTGTCTGCTCTTAGGCTCATCACCTTGGATCTTCTACTTCATCTCCCGTGGAATCTGGCCAAGTGCCCCGTATTTCTTCGTAAGCGGTTTGGCGTTGTGGATAGTCCTCAAGCTCGATGGCGCCCAAACTCGGGCACGAAGATATCTGCTTTCCGCAGCTTTAGCTCTCACCGTCGCATTCTCGGTCCTCATCCAATCAGCTGGTATTGCTTTAGTCGGAGCGCTGCTGGCTTCGATGGCGTTCACTTGGCCGAGGGATCGCGGCACGGCTGTTCGTCGATTCAGAGTGTTCCTCCCCGCCATTCTGCTGGGGATTGTGACGCAGTTCACGTGGATGCACCGTGGAAGCACTCCAGCGGATTGGCCGTTGCCTGGCTATCCAGAAAGCTATGTCTCGCAGCTAAAACTTAAACTTGGCAATTATCCGGAGTTAGGTTTCGCTAATGCCGCTGATGTGTTGTCGCGTGTGAAGACGAATGTTGGCGAACGAACTGTTGTATTGGCGGAGATTCTCACGTCGCACTGGATCGAGCGCTCGTACTCCTCTGTGGCCGTGGCCATTCCCTTAGTCTTAACGGTCGTCGGCTTGGGTGATTCACTTCTTGGGGGAGCAGGCGAAGACATCCTTGCCTGGTATTTCCTTGGGTTTGAATTCATCTATATTTTGTGGCCCTGGCGGTTCGAGTTTCGATTTCTTTTTCCGAGCACTGTACTTGCCTGTCTCTTCATTTATCGTGGTGCCAGAAAGATGGCCGTGTGGTTTCGCCTCTACCCGCGCCGTGTTGCCGCGTGCGTCTTACCAGTCTGCTTGTTCCTCTGGGCAATAGCGATTCGTAACGGCTGGGCAGCCGGGCCATCCTGGTCTTCAGGGGTTCAATCGAAATTCTCTGCCGCATTCTGGTTCGCGGCATCGCTCTTTTCGGTCTGGGTAATATGCAAGAATCGGCCGTCGATCCTGTTGGGCCAGCGCTCAGAGCCACCTGTCTTTTTGAGGCAGATTTCCATGCGCCCGCTGTCGCTCACCTTTCTTCAGATGGGCGCGCTTGTCTTAACTGCTCTGCTGGTGGCCAGAGCAATCTGGGAAGACATACCCATCGCCCGCACGAACCTTGCATTTGAGGAAGAGAGGTTCGGTCAGCTCCCCGACATTGTGGCCGCGAACTGGATTCGTCTGCACACCGATCCCGTTGATGTCATAGCGGCTCGCCATGTTCCGCTCGTTTTTCATTATTCTCAGCGCAGGGTGATCTGGTTTGCTCCGATAGTGCGGTCCCAGGTATTGATGGAAGGTTTTCGCAGACTTGATATTCGCTACGTCATCGTAGTTGACAGGGACTATAGTTATTACCTTCCCCCGGACGAAGTTTGTTTTGACATCGTCCAAAGAGCGTACCCGAGCGCATTCCACCTCGTAGCACAACTTGGCCAAGCACGAATCTACGAAGTCGTTCCTGCGGGCGTGGGCGGAGGCGCGAACCCATAGCACCGATCATGCCAGCTCTGTGAAAAGGGATAGGCAGAGTAGGGTTCCCCGCACCGAACAAAGACGTCGCGTTCCGATAATAAGCCTTTCGCATCAGTCTCCTCCAGACCAGTCATTGCCCCCCTGACGTGTTTGCGAAAACATAGTGTGGTTCTAGTGTCTGGAATTCTCATTTCACTTCGAGAATCAGTACCCAGTCTCTGGCACCAGCCGTATTGTTACCCGGAATCACAAATGTGCGGCTGCCGGAGTTTCGGAGCGCCCCGCCAGCTATGTCGAAGTAGATCTCGGATGTGGGATCGAACCAGCGGCCCCGGACCGGTCCTGCGAAAGAACCCATGTTGATGGCTACCCCTGCCGTGCTCGCTCCAGGGGGAAGGTAGGCGAGGAGCACCCTTCCGTCCGCAGCGGCAGCAGCCGTGACATAGTCTTGTTTGCCATAGGTTCCGCCTCCGGCAGTGATCAAGATCTTTGTCCCAGCCGTGCCCGACGGCACCAACTTGTACCAGGCAACAGAATCGAGTAGCTTGCCTAGATGCATCATGTCCAAATTCCCAGGTGAATCTAGAGCGCTTTGCCAAGGACCATGCCCGGGCGCCGCGCCCGAGGACCAGCCAGACGTTGCGAAGTCCCATATATCTCGATGACCGAAAAAGATCCCAGCGGTCGCGCCACCGAGAACAGCCCAGTATTCATACTTGCGGACGGATGAAGAATCACCCGGCAAAATTACTTCATCCTCATAGCCGGTTTCCTTGAGATACGCAGGCCGTGCCGGGGCATAGCTGTAAGCGGCGCGAGATTCGGCGTAAGTCAAGCCGTCACTTCCGGTCATTCCGTAGGTGTAGACAGCGTTCACGTCCATGTCGGAAGCAAAGGCGCGAACGTCAGTCGAGAGGCAGGGGGCGTTCCAGTCTGCCGCCCACAACTGCAAGGCACCAGCGGCTTTGATGCCTTCCATGAATTTGTGAAGGCGCTTTTCGCCTTCTGAGCCGGGAGGCGGGGTGAAGTCTCCGCCGATTACCCAGAGAATGTTGGCTCGATTCTTGTACCGTCTCCCGACATAGAAACCAAACCTGTAGCAGACGTCCTGCGTATTGACCGCGTTCGTCAGTACGGACCACCAACCCTGATCCCCGCCATGATAACCAAGGTACATAACAGCAAGAGTGACGAGCATGCCTTTGGAAGCCGCCAAATCAATGATGGAGTCGGCATAATCGAAATAGGCTTCGTTGGGCGTGGCGAAGTTATCGCGATCGGTAAAGGGATGGTCTCCACGCCTATTTTTAGGGGCGTTGATGGCAAACTTCCGTTCCAATAAATTGATGTTGACCGTGTTGAATCCTTTGCGGTGCCGGTCAGCGAGATAAGTATCGGCCTCAGTGTAAGTAAGATTGGCGATGAGCGATTGGGCGGAATCGCCCTGGATGCGAAAAGGCCGCCCGCGCTGATCAACGAGATAACGGTGGTTCTCAGAGACTTTCAGCGGAAAGGTGTACCCCGGTGCCTGAGGAGAAGCAGAGAGAGCCGGTGGTTTCGCTGAAGTGATGCCAAATGTATAGCCGTGCTCCGAGGGGGAAAGTGGGCTGGAGTTGATCTGCCCAAAGCAGGAAAAACTGAAAACGAGAACGGCGGCCACTATCGGAAAGGCTTTCAGCCGCTGAGTGAAATCACGACACCACTTAAGCTTCGGAGAGAACCGCGCTGCCGGAAATATGCCTATGTTGGCCGGCGGATTCATTGCATGTCACTCAAGCAACAATCGCGGGGAAAATGGGCGCTCGGTCATTGGCCCTTCGCCGTCACGCGCATCGTCCATGGCATCTTTGCGCAGCAATGACGCCGCCCTTAGATTGAGCCATATCACTGACGACTTGGCAGTTCGCGGCTCCTAGTTGGGGAGCAGGCCGAATACCGTGACCGTGCTCTGTCCGCCGACGTAGACCTTGCCATTCGCCACTGTCGGGATCGTGAATTTGACGGCGCCTCCGGCGGCACCCGTGCCGCTTGTCGGGCTGCTGTAGAGCAAGTTCGAGACGTTGGTGGCATCGTAGGCGTAGAGGATG
>Ga0179587_10001161_pt1 | contig 11724 bp, 4 predicted proteins | sample CZODoug2_1_08_16_FD_185932 | JGI IMG/M metagenome (GOLD analysis project Ga0179587, IMG submission 185932) | Vadose zone soil fungal communities from Angelo Coast Range Reserve, California, USA - CZODoug2_1_08_16fungal | ecosystem: Environmental > Terrestrial > Soil > Vadose zone | place: USA...
TGCGGCGGCGATGATGACGTAGGTGACGGCGGTGCCCTCGCCGACCTGCTCGGTGTTTACTCGCCGATGACTATGAACGGGGCCCAAAAGAAGGGGCTCGTCGAACCACTCGTAAACACGGTGTAGCGCGCCTCGGCCAGGGCCACGCTTTTCTTCTTATTCTCCAGGATCCCCTTGTAATATCTCTCCATCAGCAAGGCGGTCGAGTCGTCAGACACTTGCCATAGACTAACGGTTACACTCTCGGCGCCTGCAGCCAGGAAGGCCCGCCCCAGGCTCATAACGCCTTCCGCTCGGCTAATCTTCCCAGATCCGGTGTTGCACGCCGACAACACAACCGACTCGGGTTGCAGTTTTAGTCCAAGAATCTCAGACATGGACAAAAACATATGGGAGGAATCCCCGCCGTCGGATGAAAGAACCAAGGAAGGTTCCTGAACACCGGTGTCCACGGCAAGAACTCCGTGAGTCGCAAAATGCAAGAACCTGAACTTGGAAAGATCGGTATCGAGGAGTTTACTTTTGGTCGCGTCGACACCAATGCGCACGTCCACCGTCTCTTTTCTTTCTTTCAGCAGTGAGGCGATGCTCTGAACTTCCACGGCAGTGCCAGGCAGCCTTTCAAAGGAATACCCTCTCGACTGTAATTTTTCTGAATCCGGTGCTATTAGCTGTGCATTCTCGTTTGAACCTTGGTCTCCGGCGGAAGCTTTCTTTTTCGGTGTATTTTGCAGCTTCACCAATTCGAATCTCTCATCTCGCGCCGAGGTGATGGGATCAGCGATTCCTAGAAACGATTCCTGCCAGTTGGACGGAAGTTTGGCGGTTCGAGCAAGCCGCAGAGATACGGCTGAGGGGTAGTACGTCGTAGCTTTCTTCAACAGCGGAAATTCTCCCTTCGACGCCCCCGGTGAATACAGTTCAAAAGGCAGGACGAACAGAGCATCGTCTGGAATCAGGACAAGATCCTCGGAATCCTGAATTATCTTTGCCGCGTCGTTTGGGAAAAGTGCTGCAAACAGTTCCTCACAGATCTTTAAGTCCACGGCTTCAGGATGAGCGGAATTAAGCTGGCTTCGGACCAAGGAAACTTTATCGACGAACCAAGTTCGTTTTTTCGGTACTTCGTAAAATGCCTTGAGTTGATTCTCCTTGCCATCCGGATTCTGAACCATCCAGACGAAGGTAGAATTCTCGGTCATCTTGAATTCGACAAGTGTCTCTCCGCGCCGAAGAGGGAGATTGGCTATCGCAATGTCCTCCGGGTAAGCGATCGCCGCATACTGAGGCGACACGCTTCGCAGGTCCTTGATAAAGACTTGGATCTGGTTCTGCACGCCAACAAGCTCAGAATTTAGGCCTGCCACGCTAGCGACCTGCGATGGATCGGCAGAATCTGACGCTTCTGCCAGCTTTGCAGTAATGCGATCGCGCTGAGAATAGAGGGACTGCTCGCGTTCCCGAACCGAGGCCGGAAGAGAAAGCGCCATCTGACTCTTAAACACCCGCCCCCAACTTTCAGCGAACTGCCTTGCCTTATTCTTCTCGGCGTATTGGAGCGCAGTGGATGCGAAGCCAAGCTGGTCCTTGGGGGAATTCTTGCTCATGGAATATAACAACGCCACGAGCTCGTCATAAATGAAGCTGTAGTTTTCCGCGAGTCCTTTCTGCTCCTGTGCACCAAGTCGCCCCTTGATCGTTTCGATTAGGGCGATAAGTTGTTGGTAGGATCTGAGGGCCTCGTTCAGCTTGCCTTCCGAGGCGAGTAGCCTGGATCCTTGGTATTGGAGCCGCCCTTTTAAGTAAAGATCTGGGGATTTGGCGACCAGCGGACGCGCTTCGTTTAGCGCAGATCGGGATGCCTTAAGGTTTCCGCCTAACCGCTCCGCCTCGGACAAACTGATCAACCCGTGCGCCTGACAACTCGTGTCCTTTTCCTTCAAGCAGTCTTGAATGTCCTCTCTCGCAATCTTTGCAGCCTCACCATATTTTCCGGTTTGAAGGTATATCTCCAAAAGATCGAGCCCGAGGGTCTTTCCATGCCCTAATTCCAAAGCCTTTCGATAGCATGCTTGGGCCTTGTCGAAATCCTTGAGGGACGAAGTTCGATCGGAATAGATTGACGTGAGATGGGCCCAGCAGGCAGCCTGCCCTTCTCTATTTCCGAGCTTTTCGAAAAGTTTCAGAGCAATTTCAGATTCGGTTACAGAATCCTCCCAGGCTCCGAGAAAACCAACTACCCCAGCGAGCGCAAGATGGGAGTACGCAGAGTGTTCCGTATCGCCAGCTTTGGTAGTAATTTCCAGCGCGTCTCTAAATGACGCGAGTCCCTTTTCATATTCACCCTGAGAATCGTAATAGTCACCCAAGAAATATGCGGCAAAGTACGCGTAGATGGGCCCGGCGCTATTTGCCACCTTCCGGGCCTCCAGCAAAGCCGGCAACGCTTTTCCCGGATCGTTCAGCAGATAGTAGTCCCGTCCTAAATTGCGGAGTGAGTTCGTTTCGCCGACGCTGTTGCTCAATTCATGAAAAAGGGTTGCGGCGGCCGCGTGAGATTCACTCGCTTTGGCAAAGTCCTTTTGGGCTTGGTAGGCATTCCCCAGCCCTAACAACGACTGCGCGAGAATATTCTTTTGGGCCGAATTCTGCGCGAGCTCTTTGGCCTTCGCATATTCATCCACGGCGGACTTATTCTCGGAAACTCTTAAGAAATAGTCCCCGAGTCCGACGAGAATGCTGCCTTCATCGGCCGGTGCTTTAAGCTCGTGGATGAGATTCAAGGCAGCGTTCAAATACTCCAACTGCAATCTCTTGGCGGCATCGGATGAATCTGAATTTAGAACGAGCGACACCCGTACATAGGCCCCCGCGGCCGTTCTTTTATCCCCTGCCGACAGGAGTTTATGGACGGCAGATCCCAACTGCGAATTTGCCTCGTCATAAAGCTTCGCGCTGGCAAACGACATTGCCAGTTGGATGAGTAGGTCGGGATTGTCAGGGCTCTTTGAGAGCAGTTTCTGAAGCGAACTCTTGGCTGCCGCGATGTTGCCGGTCAAAGCCTGTACCATGGAATTCGCAGCGTCCGCATAGACGATCATCTGTTCGTCATGCGCTCTGCCGGCAAGGCTGACGCATTCGGCGCTTTTCGTTTGCGCGAGGATATTCTTACCCTGCCGGGCGTAGGATACGGCGAGCTGACACGCGCATTCCGCCTTTAGCGCGGTCTGGTCACCCTGGAGGCCATTCACAAGGTTCTCTGCTTCAAGGGCATATTTTTCGGTCAATCCAGGATCATCCCCGGCTGCAATGTAGTACCTCGTCAGGGCATTCAGTAACGGAAGCTTTTCGAAGTTCAGCAAGGGCCCCAGGTCTTTCAATATCTCTGTGAGGTCACCTGCTCCTCCCGGCTTCTGCGTGATCTGGAGTGGCAGATTCACAATGCGCTGCCAGTTTGCATCCTCTGCGGGCTTGGCTGGCGTCCCGTCGCGCAAGTACAGAATGTACGAATAGATCAGCGATTCGGAGAGTTGACCTTCCTTTTGCCGCTGTTCCACGAGTTCCCGAATGCGCAGTTCTTTCAAACGCTGGTCAAGGTAGTCGACCTCTCTTTTCTGCGCGGCGTCGTCCTTTAGGCGAAAGGAAACGAAAAACGCCTGATCGATGGAAATGAGTTCTATTGCCGGTATCTCTAGCTTTCGGTAAACGTCGCTGAGGGAAACGTATGCTAGGTGAACCGTTTTATTGTCAAGCTCCTCATCAAAGGGACCGGGATGAACCAACGATGTCGCCCTTTCGAGGGCAGTGCGCGACTTGGCCATGTCACCTGCTGGCTGATAGATCCCGGCGAGCATGATATTGGCTCTAAATTCGAGTTCTCGCAGCTTCAATCGTTTGGCATAGGACGCGATTTCCTCCACCAGGGGTACGGCTTCACTTCCTCGACCGACGTTCACCAGCAAGACAGATTCAGATATCTGGACCCGATTAAGGAAGGCTTCGTTCCCTAGCTTTCTATAAAGGTCCGCCGCCAGCGCATAGTCCTTGAGTGCCTCATCTGTTTTCTTTAACCGGCTCTCGAGATTCGCGGCTTTTTCCTCGGCTTCGGCCTCTCCCGCGGGGAATCCCAATCCTTGGCTGGTCGAAAATACTTCGTGCCAAACGCCAATTTCTCTTTCCTCTTGGCTGGCGGCCTCTAGAACATTGGCGAAGCCCTCAAGCCAAATCAAACGCAGGAATGGAAGCTGAAGATACGATTCCAAGCAACTTCGAGACGCGGCATCGGGAGCGAATTCTCGCATGTCCCGTCGATCGACCAAATCCATTTGCCGGATAGCCTCGTCGACTTTGCCTTTCTTCACCAATCCAAAGGCATAGGCATTTTCGGTCTGAATAAAGGTAAAGGTGTCCTTGGCGATGAGGGCTTTTGCCCTGGCGTCCGCTAAGGTCTGGATCGCTTCGTCCTCCTTCCCGATCACACCTTGATACGAAGCTTTGTAGAAGAGGTGCAGAGCCTCGAACTTGTATCCGTTTAGCTTGTCGATATCGAGCGCCTGACCGATCAGAGTTCCCGCTTCATCATTTTTCCCGCTCTGGAGTTCAAGCTTTCCCAACTCGCCAAGAGCCCTAGCCTTTCCATAGAGATTTCCACTCCTCTCAGACAAGGAGAGCGCCTGATGGATAAGATCCATCGCTCCCTGGGTATTTCCTTTCATCTGTGCTTCGGAAGAAATCGACACGAGGATATCGGCCTGCAGGACCTGCCTTTTTGCGTCGATCGAGTCTTGTAACGCCTTTTGAAAAAGCAGAAAGGCCCGTTCGGTATTGCCTTGGACGATGTATGCGGAAGCTAGCGATGCTTCAAGAAGGCCTCGGTCACCGACGAGTCCCCGACTGTTCGCCATTTGCAGTGCCTTCTCGAGTTTCTCTGTCCAGGCAATGCCGTTCGGCTTGCAGGACTTGTCGTCTAGCCCCAGCAGCGCTCGGATCTCGGGGTCTTCCGGTGTTAACTCCGCGGGGGTTGGGTCCGCAGTCGTCCGGTCTTGTGCCAAGGCAGGCGCCGGGTCAAAGAAAAGTGAGGACACGAAAAGGCACAGAAATAAAATCGCCCGGAGTTGGGTTGCTTTGCCCATTCTTGATCCGCAGAGCGTCCTTACCACGTTCCAAAAAGGTTTGTCGATCTATAGTCTGGAACATTTATGAACCCGTTGCGTGAATTCGAGGAAGATACTTTCCTAAGCTTCACCCCTAAGTGATTCGGGCGAAGGAGAGCAAGAAATCAGAAACGGCCGCAGAAAGCCCGTCTTCAGGTTCACGAGTGGGATACCCCTTTGATGTCGTGGTATACGCTCGGAATTGTGCTCCTTCGGAAATGTTCGTACACCTCGAAGATGAGCAGCCCCAGCAGTACAAATACGAACTGCACAAAATGGCTTGCATTGCGATAGGCAAGGAAACTGCAGAACATGGCCATCACGGGGATGAGCAGAATGCTCCAGATAAGCGCGAGCCGGAATCTCAGTGCGTGGAAAAGCAGGATCAGGACAAATGCCTCAAAAAGTTCGAGGAGTAGTAGGACCGCGCTGCGCGGAGGTTTTTCGCCGCCGCCTCCGAGCTCCGTCTCGACGACATTGGCCATCACTTCAAGGCCTGTCAGTCGCCCCATGGGGGTTTCGTGCCGGTCTTGCCCCAGATAGGAGCCGCCAAGAAGGACGATCTTGCCGCGAATCGGACTCGCCTCCGGCCAGTCTTTCGAAAGCGCGGTTATCTTTCTCGCGGAAAAATGGACCCGGTGGGAGCCCTCTGGATTTCCGGAATAGCGGATGAGGAGATCTTGCTGTGAGTCTTCGAGCTTCCCAAGCTTCTCAGGGTCGTTTCGGAGATAGGCCTTTGCGATGGCAAAGGGAAGGGACGGCAGCAGTCCTTTTTGCGTGGATATCGACCGACGGTATCTCCGGGTCACTTTGTCTTCGGAGTCGTCAATGAGAAGTGGGAGTCCCGAGGAATTCGTAGCGGGATTAATGCCTTTCTGACCGCCGAGTATGTCCAGAGGCTGTAGTTGTTCCCCTTCCGTATCTTCCTGCGGGACATCACGAAGCTCCCGTTCCCAAACCAACTGAGGACTCCAGTTCCGGAGCGTAAATTGTGTTGCGAATCGCGCGTCGGACGTATCGATATCGATTCCGATCACGGACGGCTGGCCCTTCGCAATGTCGGAGAGAAGTTTCTCCAGTTGCATCGGATCGAGCGGACTGGCGCTCCTGAAAAGCTCTCGATAATCATCGTCATTGATGTCGACGACCATCACCGGGCTATCGGTCGGCGCCCGGTTCAGGCGCACTTGTGTGTCCGAAACCACCCTTTCGACTTTATGAAGTACACCGGAGTGACCGAATATCCAGATCAGAAGCACCAACGCCGCAACGACGGGCAGTGCCCGCAACAGGCGTCGCGCAAGGCGGGGCCGTGGAACGGTTACCGGTGTCTTCACCTCACCTTCGGCAGGGGCACCAGGTTCCTCGAGGGTCACTGGTCTGACCTCGATCTGTGCAGATCCAGATACTCGAGAAAAGCACGTTGATAGGCTTGCTTAGTCGCTGGCGTGACGCTTTTGCCCCAGCCCTCTGTCCGACGCACAAACTCCTCGAAGGAGTCCACCGAATGTTGGTAGTCTGCGCCGGTGCATAAAAGGATCCAAGCGATCGTCGTCGACGAGCCGCGGAACAGACGAACCTCGTAAAGGCCTGGCGCAAGGCCATGCGAAGCTAAGGCCGCCTTCTCGCCAGGATTCCAGTTGATCTCACCCTCGAAGGATTGCGGTTTTTTGTCACTCTTGGTTTTCTCTGAAATCGGGACAAACTGCACTTCATAGCGACCCTTCTCCCTGCCTTCGAACAAGGAACCAAGCTCCACGGCGGTAGCATCTAGCCGGACGACCTCACTTTTTATGGCTTCTGGGTCGGCGCCGCGCACTCTGTGAACGGAGTAACGCTCGGGCTTCTCCACAAAAAGGTCCAGAACTACCTTGAGCAGGGTTGAGACGCTACCTGCAGACTCCCCGGCCTTTGGCAGCGGATGGATGGGATCGTAACAGGCTCCTGATTCAGTGCATTCTCGGCAAACTCCATTTTTGCAACGAACTGTCTTGATAATCTCGCCATGGAGGTTCGCGATAACGATGCGGTCGTCGTCGACAGGTGCAGCGTTTGATAGGACGGCTTCACCCGGAAGCAATTGTCCCAATTTCAAGAACCCCTGCGCATCTCCGTCGCTCCACTTTCCATGCATTTCGAGCACGAACCCCACCCTTTGTTGTGCAAAGGCGGATGAGTCACAGAGGACCAGAGCGCTCCATAAAATGATCGCGCAGCGGCCCAAGCATTTCCCGCTGAGTACGCCAAAACATTCTCGGTCGAGATTCGATGCCACCGTAGCTGCCTCCCTGCATTGTCGAGATCAAATGAATGATGAAACTTCGTGTCCGATCCACTAGTTTGAGACTCCGAGAGTGACCAAATCGGGTGCGATTCCAGAAGACTTTACCAATACTGCCCTGCCCGAAGAGGGCTTGAATATCCATTCAGAGAATCCTCCGAATGCGTTGGGCTTCGAACCCGTCAGCAGGACGCCTTCCGTACTTTCGGCTATTTGCTCCATTGGCACACCCTTCGAATCACGAACCGTGTAGGAAACCAGATTTGAATAGACGGTCTTCACTACGGAAAGGCCATCCTCGGTATTGCCGGCAAACTGCTCGCCACCCTTGGGAGGGGAAGGCGAGTCTGCTCCTCTGGTTCTGCTCGCCAGCGCTTTGCTCACAAAGTCCCTTATCACGTCGATCGCAACTGCGTAGTTCAGGTTTTGCCCCTCTTCGCTCATCGCGACGAGCCCAAGCATCTTCGCATTATTGTCGAGCACTGGGCCTCCTGAATTGCCCGGGTTAATCGCCGTTTGCATTTGCAAGACTCGTGCCATGTGCTTAGAACCGTCTGCATACCGCCAATCGTAGTTATCCCGAACCTGGCTAACGACTCCCGTGCTGTAGGACCACAATTGACCGTGCGGATGGCCAATGATGTGGATATCCTCGGCCACCTGGATTGAGGAAAGATCACCGAGGCTAACTGCCATTAAACCGGCGGGAGGCTTAACAATCTTGAGGAGGGCCAAATCCGCCGGCTCACTCTCGGAAATCAGCTTTACTCCATACGCGTCGTTTTTGTCCGGTTCCGTACCAGATGTAGGCTTCAGAAAGATTATCCCTGTTTCAAATCCATGGATTACGTGCCAATTCGTTAAGACGTAGCCTGCAGCGTCGATGATGACGCCGGTTCCGAGGCCGGAATCTGTTATCTTGTCGTCCTTGAAATTCGCAGTTACGACCATCACGACGCTAGGAGAGACCTTCTTGAATACAGAAATACCCGTTTCACCCCTTGTCGGAATAGGTTCGTGAAATCGTGGGAGAATTTCGACACCCTTCGAATAGGCCTTACCTGCATTCATTAGGTCCCACAATTCCGAATAGTTCAGCGCCCCGCCACCGTTGTTGTTTGTCGCTTTGGCGTACTGAAGTGACTTAATCGCCTGTAAAGACGGCAGAGAATCGCTTGGAGGCCGAGTTCCTGCATCCAACACGAGGGATGTCAACAAGGCCAGCAACAAGGTGAGCAGTGCGTTCAGGCGCCTAGTTTTGCGGGACATAGCCTCCTCACTTCCTTGTTTCAGAATCGGGCCATAGCCATAAAGAGTGTGACTAACTGAAGGTGCACACATGCTAACCCTTTTCCCCAAGCAGTGGGAGCATTGGGGAGAGCCTCGGCACGAGCGCGATTCCATTATTATAGTACGCAAGAAATCATCGTTCATGGTTAGAACGACGATACAGACAATTCTTGCGCAGAATCTCGTGAACTTTGGACGTAAGGCCCTGCCGGTCCCACGCGCAGAGATTGGGGATCGTTGCCGGGAGCGATTCAGGAGCAGGAGTTGGTGTTTGAGGAGAAGCGACTCAGCAACGATGGAACGGACACCGCCAGGTCGAGCAGGCGGGCCAGGGTAGCAAGGAAATGGATGAAAAGAACCACCAGGTGGCGCATCGAAGAATGGTAGCAGGGCGGGGAATCCTGAGGAACCGTGGGTGAAATAACAATTCGCCAGCCACACGTTTATGGCGCGTGTAATTATCCAACACTTACTAATCATATTCAGCTATTGCAGCGATATCCGCAAGTCTCGCGCCCATAGAATCAGCTATTTGCGGACAACCTAGAGGAAAGGGTATTGGGCAACCCGCCGCAGGACCCAAGTCGCTTCCGATAGCTAACTTCCGAGTCGACCACACGTACAGAATCGTCGGATCCGCTGCAAGGCCATTCCTTTGGGGATATAATGCCGCGCACGGATGGCCCTCTCCTCTGGCACAAAACTCGGCCCGTATGAGATCGTCGCTCCGCTAGGCACAGGCGGCATGGGCGAGGTCTATCGTGCGCGGGATACGCGGCTGGAGCGAACCGTCGCCATCAAGATTCTTCCCGCGCAGTTTTCGACCGATCCAGTACGCAAGCAGCGGTTCGAGCGCGAAGCGAAAACCATCTCCGGCCTGAATCATCCGAACATTTGCACCCTCCACGATATCGGGCATCAGGACGGGATGGATTATCTCGTCATGGAATGCGTCGAGGGCGAAACACTCGCACGGCGCCTCGAAAAAGGCCCGCTGCAGCTCGACCAGGTCCTCAAGTATGGCGCGCAGATTGCTGACGCGCTGGACAAAGCGCACAGCAGCGGCGTGGTCCATCGCGATCTCAAGCCGGGCAACATCATGCTGACGTCGACCGGCGCAAAACTCCTCGACTTCGGGCTTGCCAAGCCAGCAGCACCGCTAACGAGCGTGGCCACGTTGACGGCAGCGGTAACACAGCCCTCTCCGATGACCGAGCAGGGCACCATTGTGGGAACATTTCAATACATGTCGCCGGAACAGGTCGAAGGGAAGGAACTCGATGGCCGGAGCGACCTTTTTTCGTTGGCAGCGGTGCTGTACGAGATGCTCACCGGCCAGCGTGCGTTTCCAGGGAAGAGCCAGCTCAGCGTGGCTTCTGCAATCCTCGAAAAGGAACCCGCTCCTATCACTTCCCTCAAGCCCATGACTCCGCCTGCGCTGGAGCGTTGCATCAAACGCTGTTTGGCGAAAGAACCTGAGCGGCGCTGGCAGAGCGCTAGCGACCTCGCGGATGAACTGCGCTGGATTACCGAATCGTGGCAGTCCAGCGCACCTGCCGCAACCGTAGCTCCAGGTAAACCAAAACTCGCCGAACGGGCCGTTTGGCTCATCGCGGTTATCAGCCTGTGTGCTATCGCAATCTTGCTCGCCTATCTTCATTGGCGCGATGTCAAGTCGGCGTCACAAACGCAGGTTGTACGCGCGTTCATCAATGCGCCGGAGAAGACACGGTTCAATTTCACCGGCGACACCGCTAGCCCAGTGATAGTTTCCCCCGACGGAACGAAGCTGGTCTTTTCTGCCAGCGGTTTTCTCTGGATCCGCTTTCTGAATGAGACCGCGCCAAAGCGCCTTGAGGGTACGCAAGATGCCAAGTTTCCTTTCTGGTCGCCAGATGGCCGCTTCATTGGTTTCTCCGCCGACGGTAAACTGAAGACCATGGATATCTCTGGGGCTCCACCCGTCACACTTTGCGACGCGCCCGTTCTGCGCGGAGGGAGCTGGGGGGCCGATGGCACGATCCTTTTTGAGCCGGGCTCTCGCACGGGAATTTCTCGAATCGCCTCCACAGGGGGAAGCCCCGTGCTCGTTACGAAGCTCGATCCCGCGCAACACACTACGCACCGATGGCCATTTTTTTTACCCGATGGCAAGCATTTCCTGTACCTCGCCTCCAATCATGCCGACCCGCGCGGTACAAGCACCGAGATCTATGTAGCCTCCCTTGACGGCCAGTTGAACCGACCGCTCGTGCATTCCTCTGGAAGGGCGGAGTACGCTTCCGGCTACTTGCTCTATCTCCATGATGCCACGCTCGTGGCCCAGCCATTCGAGCCGGACAAATTGAAATTCACCGGCGATGCAATCCCTATCGCGGAGAACGTCACCGAGGGCGCCAGCACATGGGGGGCGGTCTTCAGCGCTTCACAAAACGGCGTTCTCGCTTATCAGGCCGGCGGGCACACGGCCCAGAGCGAACTCCGCTGGTACGACCGGCAAGGCAGAAATCTCGGCGCGCTCGGGAGCGGCATTTATTACGGGCCGCGGCTTTCTCCCGACGGCACCCGCCTCGCCGTCGATTTCGGGGATCCCAATCGCGATGTATGGATCTTCGACCTTCGCCGGGGCGTTAAGACCCGGCTCACCTTCGGCGCAATTGACTCCGCACCTGTGTGGTCGCCTGATGGTTCTCGGATCGCGTTCTCGCCGTTGTTTGGCGACACTTCGGACATTCTTGCGAAGAAATCGAATGGGGAAGGCCAGAACGAGACTCTCTATGCCGCCCAGGACACCAAGATTCCAACCGACTGGTCCGCTGATGGTCACTTCATACTCTTGGACCGCAACCCTACGACGTTGAGTGAGGTTGACGTTCTGCCGCTTGCGGGGAATCGCAAGCCTTATCCATTTGCCCAATCGCAATTCCCCGAGCGTTCCGGCCACTTTTCTTCGGATGGCCGCTGGGTCGCTTATACGTCCCGTGAATCGGGCCGAGAAGA
>Ga0179587_10001163_pt1 | contig 11715 bp, 12 predicted proteins | sample CZODoug2_1_08_16_FD_185932 | JGI IMG/M metagenome (GOLD analysis project Ga0179587, IMG submission 185932) | Vadose zone soil fungal communities from Angelo Coast Range Reserve, California, USA - CZODoug2_1_08_16fungal | ecosystem: Environmental > Terrestrial > Soil > Vadose zone | place: USA...
ACGTATCACGATTCGCGGGCGCGGGCAACAATTCCGGGGTCAGAAGCTGGCCCCTTGTGCCTTCCTGCTCACTTCTATAGACGCGATATCCGGCCAGATCGGTTTCAAGACTTATGGACCAGGAGAGGTCAACAAGAACCGTGCCCGGTGCCGAGCCGGGAAGCAGGGCGGCGACAAGGCTCTGCGGAGCGGCGGGTGGAAAGGTATCGTGCGGGGCGACCGTCACCGGCTGAGAGTCAGAGGATTCCAGCTCGACCCCTTCGACCTGCATCACGCTGCGCACCATGTAGAAGTAGGTATGGTCGAAAACAACGGAAGTGTCGCGGTAACTGTTGGTCTCGGAAGAAGCAAGCAGCGCAGCGCGTGACTCCGGTTTGCCCTGCGGAAGATCCTGCGGAGACGAAGAGGGAGCGAAAGGGTGAATTTCCGAGCGGTAGATTCGATAGCCGCTGATGGTTGATACAGGCTCCCCGGCGGCAGTATCGGCCGGGACCGGCCAGGTCAATTCGACCCCTGACTCGGTCACGCGAGCCTCGACGGAAATGATCGGAGCCGGAACGGGAAACACCCGCAGCGTGACGACGTTCGAATCGGCGGAAGCGCGTTTCTTCGAAGCCCGCGTTCGAACAACGTATGCGACGATGCCGCCGGGATGCGATTTGGTTTCTTCCGGCGCAATGGGATCGGTGAAGCGCACGTGGCCATCGGCGCGATAACTTTCCACGAGAGCCCCGGGAATGGTGTAAACATTGCGGAAAGACTTCGCGTCGGCCGAGCCGTCCGCTCTGACGGTGCCGCGGAGGATTTCGACCGCAGGGGGCGATGGGAGTCTTTCCCTGGAGATGGAGTGCGTTGGGAGGGTGAAGGAAAGTTGCACACCGTCGCCGGCCTGGTGAGCGGTGAGATCCTTGATCGCGGCGGGAACCGTAGGTAAAGGCGGAACGGGCTCGCCGGGAGCGCCGCAGCCGGCCGTTAGCAGGAGAATGGAAAAGGGAAAATAGAAAATGGCAAGGATTTGCGCGGGGCGTCTTGTGATGTGAAGTGCCGTCCCTTTTCTATTTTCCATTTTCCATTTTCAAGAATCAGAGGATGTAGCGGCTCAGATCCTGGTTCTTGACGATGTCCGCGAGCTGCTTGGTGACGTAGGCGGCGTCAACCTTCACGTTTTTCTTTTTGAGATCGGGCGCTTCGAACGAAATTTCGTCGAGAACTTTTTCGAGGATGGTGTGGAGGCGGCGGGCGCCGATGTTTTCGGTCTGCTCGTTCACGCTGGTGGCGAAGCGGGCGACGGCGGCGACGGCGTCTTCGGTGATGTTGAGCTTGACGCCTTCGGTCTCCAGCAGCGCGACGTACTGCTTGATGAGCGCATTCTTCGGCTCGGTCAGAATGCGAATAAAATCTTCTTCCTTCAGCGATTGCAGCTCGACGCGAATGGGAAGACGGCCCTGAAGCTCGGGGATCAGATCGGACGGCTTGGTCACGTGAAACGCGCCGGCCGCGATGAAAAGGATGTGATCAGTGCGGATCATGCCGTAGCGCGTGTTGACGGTGGTGCCTTCGATAATGGGCAGAATGTCGCGCTGCACGCCTTCGCGCGAGACGTCCGGGCCGTGGCCGGATTCGCGGCCGGCCACTTTATCAATTTCATCGATGAAGATGATGCCCATCTGCTCGGCGCGCTCCACGGCCACGCGCGTGACCTGGTCCATGTCTAGCAGCTTGTTTTCTTCTTCCTGGATCAGGTATTCGAAAGCATCGGCGACGCTCATTTTGCGTTTTTTCTTCTGCTGGCCGAACATCCCGGAGAGCATGTCCTTGATATTGACGTCCATCTCCTCGACGCCCTGGTTGGAGATGATTTCGAACGGGGGCATGGCGCGCTCGCGGACTTCGAGGTCCACCATGCGCTGGTCGAGTTTGCCTTCGCGCAGCTGGAGGCGGAGCTTTTCGCGCGTGCGTTGGGTCTGTTCGCGCTGCGCGGTAACCTCGGTGTCCGGAGTGCCGGGCGCGGGAGGAGGAGCCGGCGGAAGCAGGAGGTCGACCACGCGCTCTTCCGCGGCCTGCTCGGCGCGGTCGGCGACTTCGTCGAGCTTTTCCTCGCGGATCATGTCGATGGAAGTTTCGACGAGGTCGCGGACCATCGATTCCACATCGCGGCCTACGTAGCCGACTTCGGTGTATTTCGAAGCTTCGACCTTGACGAACGGGCAGCCGGCGAGACGCGCCAGGCGGCGCGCGATTTCCGTTTTTCCGACGCCGGTGGGGCCAATCATCAGAATGTTTTTGGGCAGAACGTCTTCGGCGATTTCCGGCGGTAGCTTCTGGCGGCGGACGCGGTTGCGCAAGGCCACGGCGACGGCGCGCTTTGCGGCAGTCTGCCCCACGATGTACTTGTCGAGCTCCGCGACGATTTCGCGCGGCGTCATGTCATCGAGGGCGGGGAGAAGTTCCTGTCCCTCGACGGGCTCGGCGCCATTGCCTCCCGGTGCGTAGACTAATTCTTTTTCGGACTTAGTCGTCATGAGTTGCTCAATTCCTTTGATGCGTGAAAACGGCTTGTCGTGTTCTCACGCCCGGCCCTAGAGCTCTTCGACCGTAAAGTTGGCGTTGGTGAAAATGCAAATTTCGCTGGCGATGCGCATGGCCTCCATGGCCAGATCCTTGGCATTGAGTTTCGAATGCTTCACAAGCGCGCGCGCGGCAGAGAGCGCGAAAGTTCCGCCCGAACCAATGGCCACCAAGCCGTCGTCCGGCTCGATGACATCACCATTGCCGGAAAGAATAAAAGTGCCCTTGGTGTCTGCAACGATAAGCAGGGCTTCCAGATGGCGAAGAGCGCGGTCCTTGCGCCATTCCTTGGCCAGCTCGACCGAGGCTTTCTGGAGATTGCCGGAAAACTCTTGCAGCTTGCCTTCGAAGCGCTCAAAAAGAGTAATCGCATCGGCCGTGGAGCCGGCGAAACCAGCAACCACCTTGTCGTTGTAAAGGCGCCGCGTCTTGCGCGCGGTGTGCTTCATCACGTGATCGCCCATGGTCACCTGGCCATCGGCGATCAGCACAACTTTGTTGTCCTTGCGCACGCACAGAACCGTGGTCCCGTGCATCGGTGAGCTTTCCTGGCGATTACGCATCCGCCCATTATAGCCCCGGGCGCGCCAGCTATCAAAAGTTCAGGAACGCCGGACTTTCGAGCGTTTGCCGAAGACACTAAACGAGCTGGGCCAGATAATCCACGCAGGCCCGAAATTGGCCGGAGGGCAAATTCACCGAAGCCTACTGAGCGATTTCGTGGAACGAGAGCACTTTGTAAGTGCTTACGGGCTGCGCCTTCTGGACCCAGCAAGAGCTATATCGAATGCCGTTTCCCTGCATGGAGTCCAGAAAAGCTACCGAAGCTCCTCCAATTCTTCCGGTCAGCAGATTTCCACTGGCATCCCGCGTTTTGGCTACAAACATCGACCCATTGATTTGCTTATACTGCATATGGCTACCGTTAACTATGCCTTGGCCGATCACCAGAACAATTCCATTCCAATTTGTGTCAGGGTCATATGTGAAGGTACCGGTCACCAGGAGAAGCCCATATCCATCGTGGCTCCAGTTGCTGATATCGAGATTCCCCTTTGCAATTACCGTCATGATGTTGGTTGGAGACATTCCCAACGACGTCAGGTAGGCTGTCTGGGTTGCGTTACTGCCCGCAGGAACCAGAGCGGCATCAGCATTTTGTATGATGTACTGTGCGATGGCCTCGACTTGAGCCGGCGACATCACGCTTACTGGATATGAGGCGAGGTATTCGACGTCCGGTGCAGAATTTACACCTATATAACTCTGCTGAACACTCGCCGGGCTAGCAGGGATTCCTCCAGTAATGTTGCTCAAATCCGAATTATAACTGCTGCCGCTGTAATCGCCGAACAGACCGACCGCTACCACAGGATTCGATCCAGTATCGGTCCCCGAGCAGCCAAAATTGTGGCCTTCTACTGCAAAGGCAGCGTTATTGGCTGGGGCATGAAAGGTGGGGCTATTGCCCGGACTGCCGGAAAGGGTGAGCGCCGCAAGCGGAGCAGAACTAAGAAAGGGAGGCAGTGTCAATGGGCCGGGTGCGGCAAGGTACTGAAGAAGTTTCTGGCTGTTCTGCCCGCTGGCGTTGGGCAGGACGGCAAGGGCAGTGATCTCGAACACCTGCCTTCCTGAGTTGGTGTCGTTCAGGTGCGCGCCATCGTAATAGAGAGGAGTGGGATCCTGCGTTCCGTCGAGAAAGGGATAAGTGTCCGCCAACTTTAGAGATATCTCAGACACGGCATTGATGCGCACCCATTTGTAGAGCGGACCGGGGAAGGACAAATTAGTTGTCAACGGAGTTCTGTTCCAGACAGAAAGCGTTGTCCCGACAGTCGCGGCGGCAAGCGCTCCGGAGCCAAATTCAGAATCGTATTCCGCATCCGGATAGGTGGTGAGGAGGGTTCCTGCAGCTTCTGTCGGGCCAGGATTCAGGATGTAGCCGACCGTTCCGATGGGAAGGGTGCTACCGGGCGCAGGGTAGAAGGTAGGCCAAGTGGTCTTGAAAGAGTTCGGGTCCTGAATGGAGAGCCGCCCGCGCGCTTCTTCGATTCCGGAGAGGGCCGCGTAGTAGACACCGGTCGAAGACCGGTAGTTGCCAGCCAAAGATGTCTCCGTGCCCGAGGAAACGATCAGCGCGATGGCTACCACACTGATAAGCAGCAAAACGAAAATGGAAATGAGCAGGGCAATTCCCGCCTCGGTCGGTGCCAATCGGATTGTCCTGGCCCTCTTCATTTGTCCTCGATGCACCGCACCTCAGTAGTTCGGATTCAAACGGTGGCCACGCGCGGTTAATTGTACAAGGAGCGGCTGGCCGGTAGTGGCATCGGGTAGCGGAGACGCAACTATCAAGGTAATGGCCACGTCACGGATATTTGCTGGGGAATTGTCCGCCAGCGCGGCCGAGCAAAGAGTTGGCGGGGGCAGGGCTGTCGTTGGGGTGTCACAAGTGTACGTGAAAATTGGTACCGGGTTTCCACTCGGAAATACGTTCGGATACGCAGCAGATAGCTGAAACTGTCCAATCTGAAGCGTAGGCGAGTTATTGACGACGTTTTGTACGAAGGGCACAAAAAAGGTCGCAGCATCCACTGCAGGATCGTGGCCCGACTGTTTGAGGGCGACCCCGCGCATCAGCGTGGTCCCCGCAGTGCGTAGCGAATCCATTCCACTTGGCTGCCCGCATCTTGAGGGTTGGGGTTGGTCTCAATGATGATGTCAAAGTCGCCGGGAGTGATGCACGCGATGTCCACGGTGCAAGGAGTCGCAGGGTAGTTTGGGCTCCAAGCGAAAGGCGCACTAGTGAACTTCGTCAGGTCGGTTCCGACGAAAGTAGGAGGCGGATAGCCGGCATCGTTGACGTCGCGCACGATCTGGTCCAGGCCGAGCCGGGCTTCCTGGAACGAGGTCAGCAGTTGTGATTCGGACTGATAGTGTTTTTGCGAGGTCCCCAGCAGAGTGAATGCTGCTCCAGTGATGACAAGAAATATGCCCAGAGCGACCAGCAATTCCACGAGCGTGAATCCACGCTGGCGCTCGTCGCTTGGGGCTAAATTCATTTTTCCACCATCGTATCAAGGGTGATGGGCTGAAAATAGCCACTGCCGCCCGCTTGGCGCACGCCAACGATAAATCGTTTCGAGGAGGCCGTACCGCCGCTTCCGGTGACGATCACCGCCCAGCGCACGTCATAGATCACATCGGTCGGATTTGCCGTAGCGGGATTCGGGAACAGAAAGTTGTAACCCGGCTGTGGCGCATCGTTGAAATTGATGACCGTCTGACCATTATAGAAAATGGCCGCCGTGGAATCCGGCAAAACGGTATTTGGCGCCGCGGGGTTGCCGAGCGAGCAAACGTTTCCATCCGCATCCGTAAAAGACGTGACCGTGAGCGGCTGCCCCAGGAATTGATCAAGTTCGCGCTGCGCGTAAACCAGCGCGGACGAGTCGGTGCGGTTCCGGTAATTCAAAAGGATCGAAGCCGGCACAAGCTGCGCGACGGCCACAAGGCCGACCAGCAGGAGGATAGTGGCCAGCATCATCTCGAGGATGCTGAAGCCCCTTTGTCCATCGCAAAGCTTTGTCGATGAGCGTTGCATTCCTGTCTCTTGTTGGCGGCTCAGCCGACCTCTTGCCAGGTTCCCCCGTTTGGAGCAGTCCAAATCTGCGTGCTTCCGGAAGGGAGCAGAATCACGGCGCGATAGCCAAACTCGGGATTGCTCGCGCTGCCCAGGTACAACACATAAGCCGCTAACGGCAAAACTGCACCGCGCGCGTCAAACGTAACCGTGCCATTGCTGCCCGACAGAGTAGTATTGAGGCAGGGTCCGGCATTGTTGAAGAGCAGGTTGCAAATGGGGCCTTGACCCGGTAATCCACTCGCGGGTAGAAGTGAGGCAAAGCCGGTGATCAAGACTTGCTTCTCGGTCGAGTCAAGGTTTCCGTCCTTATTGGAATCTGCCCACACGCTCCAATCGTTGCCGAACTGCTGGATCCGGAGCGGCACCGTAGTGTTCCGGCGAACCGCTTCGAATCGCGTAAATTTCAGGATGCCAGACAAGCGTGACGCCGCATCGTTGAGCTGGTAGGTTCGAAACGAACGCATGAGCGAAGGGATCGCAATCGCCGTCAGAATCAGGAGCACGGTCATGGAAACGGCCAATTCGACCATGCTGAAGCCAGCAATGCGGCTGCGACGAGTGCGGGAGCTTGGGGCACTCTTATACAAGGCCGTTTCCTCGTTCAAAGGCAGGACCAGCGATCCAGCCTGTAAGGGCGGTTAAGAAACCGAAATGATGCAGTTGCCATGCCAGGGACAGCCGGCCGCAACTGACACTAAGCATAGTACTTTCTTGAACTATACGATTATAGCTTATTACAAGCGTCGGGGAATGGGTAGATATGTAACAAAATGAAACACGGCGGTTACGGGTATTTAGGTAAGGCTATTTTCACTATTAGTAATCATGGCCGGATGGGCCGCGAGGAGAAAGCGTCTTCTGGCGGCCGTCTCGATTTCTAGTTCTTGCTCTTTTTGACGAGGGCTTGGGAACCCTGCTTGGAGAGCGACGATTTGTCAAAAATGTCATCGGAAAAGCCGGGATTGAATTTGCAACTGTCGTAAAAGATTTGCGCGGCGCGGCGTCCGTTGTGTTCCCGGGAGATTTGAGTCGGCATCCAGACGCTGTCTTTCAATTGATAGTTTGAGTAGATGGAGACGTCTTCGTTAATCTGCTGAGTCTCTTCGTCCTTGGTGATGACCACGCTGCGAACCAAGAGATGAGTGGAACGATCGACGGCAAGGCGAAACTTGCGCTCCTGGCTGTCGGTGATCTCGATCCAATCGACCGGCTTGAGGTCGACGGTATCGCTGCCGCCGAAGCGAATGGAAATCCCTTCTTCCTTGAGGCGCAGCCGCAGCAGATTGTCGACGTTGCGCTTGACCTGCTCCTGGAAATCGCTGATCGCGCCGGCCGGTAGTTCGCTTACACCGCTGCGATCGAAGGTCCAGCCGTGATCGCCATTATAGAGCGAGATGACGATGCCGCCGTGGGTAAAATCCAAACCGTCGACGCCGATCAAAGATGCAAGAATCGTATTGCGGCCTTTGGAGATGTACTCCGTGCGGACTTTGTCCGGGTAGCGGCGGTATTCCGAAAAGTCGATCAAGACTGGGTGCAGAGGTTCGCCGTTGTGACCGAATTGCGAGCGGCGTCCATGGCACAGGCTTTCGCGGACTTCCGTATAGCCCGGCCCGCCCAGCGCGTTGATGAGATCGCTGAGAAGCTGCTTGCCCTTGGCGACGCTCTGTTCCGGCATCATGGTGTCGGGATTCTGGGCCGAGGTGCCTGGAGCGGACACTACACAAACAAAGAGAATGGCAAAAGCGACAGGGACGGACTTTACCCGCACAAGACGGAACCTCCATTTACATTGATGACTTCTCCGGTCATGAAGTTGGCCAGATCCGAAGCAACAAAGAGGATCGGTCCGGCAACTTCTTCTGCGGTAGCAGCGCGACCGAGAGGAATGACGGTGGAAGCCATCTTCTGGCCGGCTTTGGACTCCAGCACGGCGTTGGACATGTCGGTGGCGACCCAGCCCGGAGCGACGGAGTTCACGAGGATATTGTGGCGGGCGAGTTCGGTAGCGAGGCCCTTGGTGAGGCTGATGATGCCGCCTTTGGAAGCGCCATAGTGGGTATGGAGGGATTCGCCGCGCTGGCCGGCGGTGGAGCTGATGGGGATGATCTTACCGGACTTCTGTTTGATCATGTGGGGAACAGTGAAGTGGATGATGGAATAGACGCTCTTGAGGTTGATGCGGATCATGTCGTCCCACTGCTTTTCGGTCATCTTTTCGATGGGGAGATCTTCGAAGTTCCAGACGCCGGCGTTGGCAACAAGAATGTCCAGACGGCCTAGCCGGGCGATGGTGTGCTCGACGAGTTTTTGATTGTCAGCGTGCTTGCCTACATCGGCTTTGAATGCTTCGACGCGAGTGCCATGCTTGCCGGCTTCCTGCTGGACCTGAATTGCGGCGTCCTTGGCTTTGACGTAGTTGAAGACCACGTCGGCGCCGGCCTGCGCGAAGAGTTTGACGGCTGCCGCGCCGATGCCGCGTGAACCGCCGGTGATGAGTGCCGCCTTGCCCGCAAGAGAAATCATCAAGCCCCCAAAGAAGTTAAAAGTTGACAGTTGAAAGTCAAAAGCTTAAGTCCACGAAACCTTGCTATACCGCTTCACTTTCCATGACGAAGAGAGATTCCTCGCTTCGCTCGGAATGACGGGCTTGCGGGCCCGGCTGTGCGGTTCAGCGGTGCGCGACGGTTGTGCGCGTCGCTTGCACCAATGCACGAAAAAGTGCGGTAGCTAGTCCGTCGCCGGTCATTCGCTCGGGATGCCACTGCACGCCGACGACCCAATGTTTATGCGGCTCGTGCTCGACGGCTTCGATCACTCCATCGGGAGCAACTGCCGCAACGCGCAGGCCGTGCCCGAGATCGCGGATGGATTGATGATGCGATGTGTTCACCTGCACATCGCATGCACCGCCAAAATTGGCGAGGCCGGATATGGGCGCGAGTTGAGCGAGTTCGCCGCCAGGGGCGATCCGCGCGGGATGAATGGGATCGGCTGCGTCCGGCGGAAGGCCTTCCTTGCTGTGTTCGATGCTGGTGTGCAGTTCGCTGGCAATATCCTGATAGAGCGAGCCACCGAGGGAGACGTTCAGGCTCTGGCAGCCATAGCAAATGGCGAGGACGGGTTTGCCGGAGGCGAAGGCGTGCTCCAAGATCGCGAAATCCGTTTTCTCGCGATTCGTATCGGCGGCGTGAGTTTTTTCGTGGCGTGCAGCGTGGTAAAGCGCCGGGTTTACGTCCGCTGGAGCCCCCGGGAGGACAAAGGCGTCCAGATCCTTGATTTGGGCGGCAAGCTGTTCCGCCGAGAGCTGCAGAGAAATGGGGATGGGCTCGCCAGCGGCTTCCTTGACGGCGCCAAAGTAATACTGAAGCTTGCTGGCAATCCCATTGGCTTCTTCGTGGGACGTGCGCCAGGGGATGCCCACACGTGGCTGGAGGGCAGTGCTCAGTTGGGGATTAGCAGGGGTCATGGAACACCAAATCGTAGCATTTGGGCTGGAGGGCGGCAACCAGTCTGGAAGTGACTAGTGATTCGCGACGGGTGACCGGTGGAAGAGTCACGGCGGACTGAAGATCAGGCGCGGAGGGAGGCGGAGGGGGCGAGGGCGGCGTCGAGGCAGAAGTCGGGGCGGTGGAAGAAGGCGGGGAGTTCGGAGAGGCGGAGGGCGAGGCGTTCGAAGGAGGCGGCGCGGAGGGTGACGTGGCCCAATTTGCGGCCGGGGCGGGGGGATTTGCCGTAGAGGTGGAGGTGGGCATCGGGGACGGCGAGGACTTCGGACGATTCGGGGAGGTCGCCGATGAGATTGAGCATGGCGCAGTGGCCGGCAGGGCCGGTAGAGCCGAGCGGGAGGCCGAGGACGGCGCGGAGATGATTCTCAAACTGGCTGGTGACGGCGCCTTCGATGGTCCAGTGGCCGGAATTGTGGACGCGCGGGGCCATTTCGTTGGCGAGGAGCTCGCCTTCGCGCTCGAAAAATTCGATGGCGAGGACGCCGACGTATTTGAGGGATTCGAGGATGCGGTGGGCGGCTCTTTCGGCGGCGCGCTGGATTTCTGCATCGAGGCGCGGCGCGGGGGCCAGAGAGAGGCGGAGGATACCGCTGCGGTGGTGGTTTTCCACGAGCGGGTAGATGGCGGATTCGCCGTTGCGAGAGCGGACGGCGAGAACGGAGAGTTCGCGAGTGAAGGGGACAAAACGCTCGAGGATCAGTTTTACGGGGGGCAGCTCGGACTTCGCTTTCGCGACATCCTCGGCGCTGCGAAGAATCCACTGACCTTTGCCGTCATAGCCCATGCGAGAAGTTTTCAGGACGGCGGGAAGGCCGATCGTTTTTGCGGCGGCGTCGAGTTCGCCAGAATTCGAAACGGGGGCGAATTCGGTAGTGGCGATGCCGAGTTTGCGGAAGAGATTCTTCTCGGCGAGGCGGTCCTGCGCGGCTTCGAGAGCAGCGGGCGGAGGATAGACGGGAACGCGCTCGGCCAGAAAATTGGCGGCTTCCACGGGAACGTTTTCAAATTCGTAGGTGACCAGCTCGAGGCCGCTGGAGAATTTTTCGAGCGCGGCTTGATCGGTGTAGTCGGCCGTGACGCGCTGGGCGATGCGGCCCACGGGGGCTTCGGGGGAAGGATCGAGAAAACGGAAATGCAAGCCGAGCGGATAGCCGGCGAGAGCGAGCATATAGCCGAGCTGTCCGCCGCCGAGGATGCCGATGGTCACGCGCGCTTCCCCTTCTTCTTTGCCGCAGGCGGAGCGATGGAAGGATCGGGGTTGGCGAGAACGCGGCCGGTCTGCTCGGTGCGGAGCTTGCGGAAAGCTTCGCGGATGGAGGGATACTTCGCGCCGAGGATGGCGGCGGCGAGGAGCGCTGCATTGACCGCGCCGGACTTGCCGATGGCGAGTGTGCCGACCGGTACGCCGCTGGGCATTTGCGCAATGGAGAGGAGGGAATCGAGACCCTTGAGGGCTTTCGATTCGACGGGCACGCCGAGAACGGGGAGAACAGTCTTTGACGCGGTCATACCGGGGAGGTGCGCGGCGCCGCCGGCACCGGCGATGATGACTTCGATGCCGCGTTTTTCCGCGTTGGAAGCGTATTTGAAAAGCAGGTCGGGAGTGCGATGCGCGGAAACGACGCGTGTTTCATGTGGAACACCGAGCTCACCGAGCGTCTTGGAGACGAATTTCATGGTATCCCAGTCGGAGCCGGAGCCCATGATGATGCCGACGAGAGGATGAGTGATTACTACCTTTCGATCGCCTGCAAGCCGCTTCCCTTTTGTCCTCATTCTATTGGCCAATCGTTCAAAGCGTAACTGTCTTAGCGGAGCCGCGTCCCGCCAGGGCGGGCGCGCCTGCAAAACCCAAGTCTCCGAACAAAAAATGCCGTGCTGAGGACCGGCGCTGCAGATGCTCGATAAAACCCGAGGTCGATATTCTACGGTTTTTTTCAGCGCGTGGCGACTTGTGCGCGCTGCTTCCAATACTGGCGGAGCTGGCCAACC
>Ga0179587_10001164_pt1 | contig 11712 bp, 9 predicted proteins | sample CZODoug2_1_08_16_FD_185932 | JGI IMG/M metagenome (GOLD analysis project Ga0179587, IMG submission 185932) | Vadose zone soil fungal communities from Angelo Coast Range Reserve, California, USA - CZODoug2_1_08_16fungal | ecosystem: Environmental > Terrestrial > Soil > Vadose zone | place: USA...
ATGAGAATGATCAGAATCACCGTGCCCATCAGCACTAACATCATGGGGCGGACATCGCCAACGAGGGATTGCTGCAAGGGCTCAATTGCGACTGACCATTTGGCTGCGGAAGGATAATCCGAAGAGAACTCCTGGCGCACCTGGCTGGACATGATATCCAGGCGCGCTTGGGCTTGACGCAAGGTGATGCCGGGTTTAAGACGAGCGATTGCTCCGGGCAAGAACCGGAGATTGCGGGCGGGCGCGGGGAAAGGATCCGCGCTATATCCGGCGGTGCCCCACACCTCGACATCCCTGGCGACCGTTTTTCCGGGATGACGAAAATCGGGAGGAAGCACACCGACGATGGTGTAGAGATCATTGTCCAGCCGGAGGCTGTGGCCCAGGATATTTGGATCCGCGCCGAAACACCGGCGCCAAAGCCCGTCGCTGATAACGGCTGCCGTAGCAAAACCGAGGGCAAAGTCCTGGGAGCCGAAAAGTCTTCCGATCTGTGGGGTTGCGCCGAGCATCGAAAAGTAGTTCGGGCTGACGACCATTAGTTCGAGGCGTTGCGGCTCCTTGGCGCCGGTCAAATTCACGCTCACTGGCCAGACGACGCTTACATCCTCGAACACACCTGCTCGGGCCTTGAGGTCCTCGAATTCAGGTACCGAGAAAGGGACATTCCGCAGGCCGACGCCAGGATTGTTGAAAGTAACTTTCTGAAGAGCACCCGGATCGCGAAACGGGAGGGGGTGCAGCAAGACACCATGCACAATGCTGAAGGTGGCGGTGTTAGCGCCGATGCCCAGGGCCAGCGTGAGCACGACGACAACCGCGAATGCCGGAGACTTGCGAAAAACACGCAGCGCGAATTTTATGTCCTGGAAAATAGTCTCCATCGCGGGGGCCTCCGGCGGGGAAAAGCATTCACGACACTCTGCTTCGGACGTTTAGACGCAGTATCTTGGGAAAATATTCCCGGCTGATGCGGAATTTGATACACCCCAAACACAATGCCCGTCGTGACAGCGGCTGACCCGACTGGTTTTCCGTACCGCCATCAAAGCCGCGCAATTCGACACCGAACATAAATGACGGATGGCTATGACTAAGTCCAGAGCCATATTGGAGCCGACTAGCGCGGCGTGAAAGTTTGCGGGTGCACAACCGGCAGCCTTGCTTGACGGGCGAACTCTGCCGCCATAGAGTCACGACAACCGTTACCCGACACGCCGGCGACGCGGTTGAAGAAACCTTTGACCGGGACAGACACAGACTTGAGGCGCTCTTGGCGAACGAAACAGATACCGTCGTCATGCCCGAGGAAGTCAATATTGTTCATAAAGTGCGGATGCGGATTATTCCCTTTGTTTTTCTTCTCTACATCATTTCCTTCCTGGACCGCATCAACATCGGATTTGCCGCGCTGACGATGAACAAAGAGCTGGCCATTACGGCCAAGCAGTTTGGGTTGGTGGCCGGGATATTCTTTTTTGGGTACTTCCTGTTTGAAATTCCGAGCAACTTGCTGCTGCACAAGTTAGGAGCGCGAATCTGGATCGCGCGGATCCTGATTACTTGGGGAATTCTGGCCACGCTGACCGGCCTGGTGAATTCGGTGCAGCAACTTTATGCCGTGCGTTTTTTGCTGGGGCTGGCGGAAGCGGGTTATTTTCCAGGAATCGCGTTGTATCTGACTTACTGGTTTCGGCAGCGGGATCAGGCACAGGCGATTGCGCTGTTCCTGGCGGGCATACCTGTCACCAGCATATTGGGCGCGCCAGTTTCCGGCTTCATCCTGGACCATGTGCACTGGCTGAGCGTCAGCAGCTGGCGGTGGCTCCTGATTCTGGAGGGAATTCCGGCCGTCGTTGGCGGCGTGCTCACCTACTTTCTCCTGCCCAGCCGCCCGGCAGAGGCTAAGTTTCTCAGCAAGGAAGAAAAAGACTGGATTGAAGCGGGGCTGGCAAGGGAAGAACGCGAAAAACTGGCAAGCCACAAGATTTCAGCGGTGCAGGCGCTGATGAACCGCCGCATCTGGCACCTGGGATTGATCGGCTTCACCCTGAATACTGGCATGTACACGATGAACTTTTGGATGCCAAAGTTGGTGAAGTCACTATCGAGCGGATACTCCAACACTTTGATCGGACTTTTGGTGATGATTCCGCATCTTGTGGGTTTGCCCGTGATGGTACTGGTGTCGCGAAGCTCCGATCGCAGGCGAGAACGGAGATTTCATGCGGCGATTCCTGCCGTTGTTGCAGGAATCGCTCTGGCGTCGCTGGGGACGACACATTCCATTTTTCCAACAGTCGTGCTTTTGTCGTTTGCTGCTCTGGGCATTTACAGCGTCTATGGCCCTTTCTATTCGCTGCCGGGCGATTTCCTGACGGGATTTGCAGCGGCCTCCGGGATCGCCTTGGTGAGTTCGCTTGCGAACCTGGGCGGATTTGCCGGACCGTACGCGACTGGTTGGATCAGCCAGAAGACGGGGAGCTTGTATGGCGGCTTGGCGGTTGCGGGCGTTTCGTTGTTTGCGTCAGCAACGTTGATGTTGCTGCTTCCAAGAAGGCTGCGCGGGAACGCGAGCGAAAGGGGGCGAGCGGGCTAGGCCTGTGTTGCAGGTTTGCGGGACCATGCGCCGACCATGGCCATCCAGGTGACAACTGAGTTTGACGCTGCGACCTCGGCTTGAAGCCGTTCTCGCAGGGTATTGAAGTCACCGAGCGGCTCGAGGGGAAGATCAAATTGACGGGCTTGCGGCAATAAACTGGCAAGAACGTCGGGGACCCACCGTATGAATTCAGGATCATTGCCGAGCGGCATCTCCAGACTCATGGTTGGCGCAGGCAGCCCCGCCTGCTGGAAAATCTGGTAAAGAGCAAAGCCCATCTCCGTGTTTGCGCCGGAACGGCGAAAGGTTTCGTGGATCACCGAAGTGGCCGCAAACCAGAGCGGCAGGCGCGCGGCAAGCAGAAGAAAAGGCGCCCAAGAGAGCTCGTGAAAGGCCACCACTCCCCCTGGACGAACCAGTGGAGTCAGGGAACGCAGGACGGCAAGGGGATCGGGAAGAAACATCAAGATGAAACGGCCGACGACGGCGTCGAAAGGTTTGCTGCTCGAAATTTGGGAAACATCGGATTGGGTGAAGGTCACATTGCGCAGGCCGACATCTGCTACGCGAGCCCTGGCACGGGTGATAGAGCGCGAGTCGCGCTCCACGCCGACGACTTCACCGGAAGGACCGACCAGCTTGGCTGCGAGCATGGCTACATCACCGACGCCGGAGCCGAGGTCAAGCACGCGCAGGCCGGGACCAATACCTGCGCTGCGGAAGAATCGTTCGGTGAACGGAGCAAGCAGCGCCGCTTGCCGGATGAGGCGCTGGTGTTCGGCATCGGTACTGCCGAGAGCATAGAGAGAAGGGGAGTTGGTCGTGGTCATGATGCTGGCCGATTGTAACACCAGGCCACTCCGCGGCTGGGGCGACTGATTCTGAGAAGATGGATTCGGGTGACGCATACCGCATCAGTGGATTTCGCGCGTTTTGCCGCATCCCCATGGGGGTATATAGTTAATCAGGGCAGTTCGCGCCGGACGCAACGTGTAGCCCGGCCCCGTCATCTATTTGAAATTGTTTTGCACCAGTTTGGCACCGGATCGGCAGCTTTCAGTCACCGCAAAGGCAACCTGAACGGATGGCCGCAGACGTAAGCAAACATCTGGATCGCGCCAAGCGCTTCCTCGAGAAGAACCGCGTCGAGGACGCCATCGTGGCGTATCTCGCCGTGCTCGACGAGTCGCCGCAACACCAGGAAGCCACGCAGGCGCTCGGCGACCTCTATGCGCGAATGGACCAGCCGGACCGCGCGGCGATTTACTATGGTTTGCTGTTCGATTTGCTCGTCGATCCCAAGGACGAAACCAAGGCGCTGGCCATCTACAACCGGTTTCTGCGTGCTGGCCGGGGCCAGCAGCCGCCCGAGCGCATCGCTCGCTACGCCTTCCTGCAGCAAAAACAGAATCATCCCGACGAAGCCATCGAGCAGTACACGAAGGCCGCGGAGCTATTTGCGGCCGCGAACCGCGACGAGGATGCGCTCTTTTGCTGGGAGCGGCTCTCGCAGCTTGACCCGGAAAATCTATCGCGGCAGCTCCGGCTTGCGGAGGGGGCAGAGCGCATCGGCAAGAATGCTCTTGCCGCGCGGGCGTTTCTGCGGGCGGGGCAGCTTGCTTCGGCAAGCGGCGCTTCTACGGATGCGGTGCAAATTCTTGGGCGTGCGTACAAACTGGCGCCTCAAGAACGCAGCGTGGCGCTGCTGTACGCCCAGGCAAACATCCAGACCGGAAATGCCGTGCGTGCCGCGGCCTTACTGGAACCGTTTGCCGCATCCGAAAATGACGCGGCATTTCTCGTCACCTATAGCGATGCACTGATGCGATCGGGAAGCCTCGAACGAGCGCGCGGGCTGCTGGAACGGCTTCTCCGCGAAAAAAATGAAGGCATGACCCACATGTTCGAACTCGCGGACCGTTATGTCGCCGCGGGTCAGGACCAGAAGGCCACGGAAATCCTGCTCTTGCTGAAACGGCGGATGTTTGCCGACAAAAAGCAAAACGAATTCGTGACCTTGATGGACAGCGTTGGCGCCAAGTATCCGCATTCGCAGACGATTCTTGAATTCTGGGCGTCCATCCACAATGAATTGAACCGCGAATCGCAGTATTTCGAAGTGCTGATCAAGCTGTTCGATGTGTATCTGATGTCGGGAAACGTAAAGAAGGCGGCGGAGTCCCTCGAGAAGCTAGTGGACATCGACGCGTATGACTTTCGCAATCAAGAGCGGATGGAACTGCTGCGCGGCAAGGTGGACGAGGCGCAGCTGAAACGGATTGCCAGCCGGCTATTGAAATCGGGGACTCCAACACCAGGGCACGCTTCGCACGCTCATCATGCGCAAGCTCCACCGGCTCCTTCTCCCGGCGGTGAAGAAGGCCGGCAGTTGCAGGCTCTGGAAGATCTGATCGTGCAGACGGAGATTTTTTTGCAGTACTCGCTGCACAACAAGGCGCTGGAGCGTCTGCAAAAAATCGCGGCGATGTTCCCGGGAGAAGAAGAGCGGAACGCGCGGCTGTCCAATCTCTACCAAATGGCGAACTGGTGGCCTCAGGGCGCGCCTAAGCCGAAGGCGACTCCTGCTGCCGCACAAGCCCCGCGGCCTGCACCCGTTGAAGAGTTGCCGTCGCCGATCACCACGAAGACGGGCGTGTATTCGGCGGAGACGCTTCGCGACCTTTCAAAGATTTCCGAAGTTAACCAAAAAATATTCCGCCAGCAGACGCCGCGGGCGATGCTGAACACGACCGTCAGCGAAGTCGGCACCTATCTGCGGGGAACTCGCGCGCTGGCCGTTGTCGGCGCACCGGGACGGCCGCCGGAAATGGCCGCGGAGTTTTGCGCGCCTGGAGTGAAGCCTGCGCCCGGCGCGCAGGTGGTGCTGCTTCTCGCGCACATCGAGAAGGCGGAGCCGGACGAACTGGGCGGGCTCGTGGTGCAAGCGATGGAAGGATCGATTTTGAGTGATCTGGGGCTGGCGACGGCGCTGGGCGTGATGATCATGGACAAAGAGACGCAGATGCCGGCGGGAATGTTGATTGTCGGGCACGCCGAAGACCACAAGTGGAAACCGAATGAGGCGTACTTTTTACAGGCGATTGGCGACCAGATGCTGATGAGCGTCAGCCATACGCGGCTGCGATCGCTGGTGCGGCGCATGGGCGTGTCCGATGAGCGGTCAGGCTTGCTGAGCCGCAGTTCCTACCAGAGTTGTTTGTTGACGGAAGCGGACCGCGCGCGGACGCAGGGGACGCCGCTAGCGCTGACGATTTTGCAGATTGACCACGGAGCGGAATTGCTGAGGCATCAGGGGGAGTCGCCGCTGGAGCGATTTTTGGAGCAATTGGCGCGGTCGTTGCAGCCGATCGTGCGCCAGAATGACGTGGCGGTAAAATACACTTCGTGGTCGCTGGCTTTTATTTTGCCGGATACGACGCTGGCGGGCGCGCAGAACCTGGCGGATAAGTTACGGCGCGCGGCTTCCGGGCTGCGGCCGCCGTGGGACTCGACGCAGATTACGTTGAGCGCGGGGATTGTCGAGGCCGTGCCGAAGCATGAATTCGACAGCGAGGATATTGTGACGGACTTGATCAATCGCGCGGAGTTTTCGATTGAAGAGGCGAGAAAGCGCGGCGGGGATACCGTGGTGGCCCTCGAGACGCCGAAATTGTGATAAGTGCGGGCGCCACGCGTCGGTTGCTTCGCTCCGGATGACAATCGTTCCAATTGGAAATCTCAACGAAACAACTAGGAGAAGAAAGAATGTTTCCGACGGATGTGGTGATTGTGGCGGGGGCGCGGACGCCGATGGCGCGGTACAACGGGGCGTTTTCGGAGGTGAGCGCTATTGATTTGGCGGCGCACGCTTCGAAAGAAGCGATCCGGCGCGCGGGTGTCGATCCGGGCGAGTTTGATCACGCGATTTTTGGGAATGTGATGCAGACGAGCGCGGATGCGCTGTATGGGGCGCGGCACGTGGGGTTGAAGGCCGGGCTGAGAATCGAAACGCCTGCGGTGACGGTGAACCGGCTATGCGGGTCGGGGATTGAAGCGATTGCGCAGGCGGCGCAACGACTGCTGCTTGAGGAAGCGAACATGGTGCTCGCGGGCGGGATGGAAAACATGACGCAAGCGCCGTTTGTGATTCGCGGGGCGCGGACTGGTTTGAAACTCGGAGGTGGAACGTTGGAAGATTCGCTGATGGCAGGACTGACGGATACATATTGCGGATTGCCGATGGCGCTGACGGCGGAAAAACTTGCCGAGCAGCAGGGGATCACGCGAAAAGACGCCGATGCGTATGCGCTGCGCAGCCAGCAGGCGGCGGATGCGGCTTACAAGGCGTGCCGCATCGAGGAAGAACTTGTCCCGGTGGAAGTCAAACAGGGAAAGAAAACGATCGTCGTGAGTGAAGACGATCACCGGCGGCCGGAAACGACGATCGAGACGCTAGAGAAATTGCCGCCGTCGTTCAAGAAGGACGGAATTGTGACGGCGGGGAATGCCAGCGGCATCGTGGATGGCGGTGCGGCAGTAGTGGTGACGCGAGAGAAAACCGCGAAGGAGCGCGGACTGAAGCCGGTCGGACGGATTGTTTCCTGGGCCGTGGCTGGAGTTGATCCGAGCATCATGGGGATTGGGCCGGTGCCGTCTTCGCAGAACGCGTTGAAGCTCGCGGGGCTTACGCTAGAGCAGATGGATCGCGTGGAAGTGAATGAGGCGTTTGCGGCGCAGTACCTTGCCGTGGAAAAAGTGCTGGGGCTGAAGCGCGATAAGACGAATGTGAATGGCGGAGCGATTGCGCTGGGGCATCCGCTGGGTGCGTCGGGGACGCGGCTGGTGATTACGATTTTGAATGAGTTGCGGCGAAATGGACTGCGGTATGGGCTGGCGACGGCGTGCATCGGCGGAGGGCAGGGAATCGCGATGATCGTGGAAGCGCTGCGGGATTGATCGCGCTGGAGAACCACGCACACGGGAAAGAAATAAAGACGCCCCGACCCGGTCGGGGCCGGTGCCGCTCGCAGAGGAAGCGCGGAGAAGATTCAAGAATCGGGCATTTCTGCTACACTTTCGCATTCGGGATACGCGGTTCCCTGCCGGCCATATTGCCAATGGGGCGGCGAAATCATCTACGAGGAAAAAATGGCGATTCAGAGAGTGGGAGTCGTGGGGTGTGGGCTGATGGGCTCGGGGATCGCGCAGGTGGCGGCTGCGGCGGGATTCGAAACGATGGTGCGCGAAGTGAATGCGGAGCTGGTGGACAAGGGACTCAAGGGGATCGAGAAAAATCTGAATCGAATGGTGGAGAAGGGAATAATCACCGAAGGGGTGAGGGGAGAAATCCGTGGCCGGCTGAAGGGGACGATTTCTATTGACGACCTGAAGAGTTGCGACGTAATCGTGGAAGCGATCATCGAGCAACTACCTGCCAAGCGGGAGCTTTTTAGTGCGCTGGATAAAATTTGCCCGGCATCGACCATTTTTGCGAGCAACACATCTTCGCTGACGATTACAGAAATTGCGACGGCCACGAAACGGCCGCAGCGTTTTGTCGGGCTGCACTTCTTCAATCCCGTGCCGGTGATGAAGCTGGTCGAGGTCGTGCGAACGATTGCGACGGACCCTGCCGTGTATGAGGAGATGGTGGCGTTTGGCGTGAAACTCGGCAAAACTGCGGTGCGCGCAAATGACAGCACGGGTTTTATCGTGAATCGGCTGCTGGTGCCGTACCTGCTGGATGCGATTCGGGCGCTGGAAGAAGGCGTCGGCTCCATCGAAGACATCGATAATTCCATGAAGCTGGGCTGCGGGCATCCGATGGGGCCACTGACACTGCTGGATTTCGTGGGGCTGGACACGACGTATTACATTTCGCAGATCATGTTTGATGAGTTCAAGGAGCGGCGGTTTGCGGCGCCGCCGTTGCTGAAGCGCATGGTGCTGGCGGGATGGAACGGAAGGAAGTCGGGACGCGGGTTTTACGATTATTCCGATGCGGGGAGCCCGAAGGCGATGAAATTCTAAGCGGAAAGAAAGAAAGATAACCCCGAGACGCCCCGACCGGTCGGGGAGGCCCCGCACGCAGAGGAACGCAGAGCGGAGAAGGAAAAAGAGACGATGGGTTACGAGAACATTCTGTATGAGAAGAAAGGCGGGATTGCTTACATCACCTTTAACCGGCCGAAGGTGCTGAATGCATTGAACCGCAAGACGGTCGAAGAGTTGCGGCAGGCGCTCCTCGACGCACGTGATGAGGCTGCGGTGCGCGTGCTGATCCTCACGGGCGCGGGAGAAAAAGCATTTGTGGCTGGCGCGGACATCAGCGAGCTGGCGCTACAAACGCCGGTTAACGGCAAGGAATTCTCGCTTTTCGGGCAGAGTGTTTTTCATTTGCTCGAGACGATAGGGAAGCCGTCGATCTGCGCGATTAACGGATTTGCGCTGGGCGGCGGCTGCGAGCTGGCACTCTCGTGCACGATTCGAATCGCCAGCAAGACGGCGAAGCTTGGGCAGCCGGAAGTGAAGCTGGGGATTTTGCCAGGATATGGCGGATCGCAGCGGCTGGCGCGATTGTGCGGCAAGGGAGTGGCGCATGAACTTTGCCTGACTGGGGAAATGATTACAGCGGAAGAAGCCTTGCGCATCGGGCTGGTCAATCATGTCCATGAGCCGACCGAGCTGATGCCTGCAGCAGAAGCGATGGCCAGGAAAATTATCGCAAACGGGCCGCTGGCGGTAAAATTCACCATGGAAGCGATCGAGCGCGGCGTGGAAATGCCGCAGGAAGAAGGGTTGTTCCTGGAGGCGACGCTGTTTGGCGTGGCTTGCGCGACAGAAGATATGCGCGAGGGAACCAAAGCGTTTTTGGAGAAGAGGGCGCCCCAATTCAGAGGGAAGTGAAGAAGTAAAGGATAGAGCAAGGAACAGCACAGCTTGGCGATGGCGGAGAAAATACAGCCCGGGAAGATTGATGGCGCATTGAGCGCGACGGGTCTTCGCTTTGGGATTGTCGTGAGCCGTTTCAACAGCTTCATCACAGAGCGGCTACTGGCGGCAGCTCTGGATGCTCTGGAACGCGCGGGGGCCGCCAGCAAAGATATCGATGTGGTGCACGTTCCGGGAGCGTTCGAATTGCCGCTCGCGGCTAAAAAACTGGCGGCAACCGGGAAGTACGATGCACTTATTGCCATTGGATGCGTGCTTCGGGGCGAAACAACACACTACGATTATGTTTGCTCGGAGACGGCGCGAGGATTACAGCTCGCGCAGATGGACAGCGGCATGCCCATCATTTTTTGCGTGCTGACTTGCGAAACAGTAGAGCAAGCGATCGACCGCGCCGGGCTCAAGGGTGGGAATAAGGGATTCGAAGCGGGGCTCACGGCCATCGAAATGGCTCAACTGTCACGCAAGCTTCGCGCTTCCTCTTCGGACGCAGCACTTTCCGGAAAGCCCCGGCGCAAGTAACGTGTCTCTCCGCACAAAATCTCGCGAGTTTGCGATGCAGATGCTCTTCCAGTGGGACATGAGCCAGCAGGATTTCACCAAGCTAGAGGTCAAATTCTGGAAAAGCGCGAAGGCGGCGGACAAAACGCGCGCGTTTGCGAACAAGCTATTTGAAGGTGCGGCAAAGGACATCACCGCGCTCGACGCGATCATCGTAAAGCATGCGAACAACTGGCGGTTTGAACGGCTCGCCGCCATCGATCGCGCGATCTTGCGTCTGGCGATTCACGAAATGAACGGAGCGGACACGCCCCCCAAAGTCATCCTGAATGAGGCGGTGGAATTGGCGAAAAAGTTCTCCTCCGAAGAGTCCGGATCGTTCGTGAATGGCGTTCTCGACGCAGTTCATAAGTCATTGCAAATGAAGTAGTTGTAGAGTCTTCCGTGCCATCCAATCCGCCCATAGACTAATGGGCATTAGGAGCGAAACTTTGCGCCACCGCCAGTGTTTCATTCTGCAAGTGTGGTGGTGACCCAGGAACGCTTTCTATCTATAGGAGACGACACGATGAACGCAGAACATATGGTCCGTCGAGGTGTGCTCGCGATTGCTTTTGCCGGTTTGCTCGCCGGTGGTGCGTATGCCCAGAGCCAGGATCCGACTCCGCAACAGCAGGACATTCAGAATGACAAGAAAGACATTCGAAGCGATAAGAAAGACCTGGCAAAGGACCGTGCGGATCGCAACGCGGATCAGCGCGATATCAATCATGATAAGCGGGACCTGGCGAAGGATCGCGCCGACCGCAATGCGGACCAAAAGGACATCAATCATGATCGGCGTGATTTGAACAAGGACCGCGCGGATCGCAACGCGGATCAGCGCGACATCAACCACGACAAGGCGCAGCTCGCCCGCGATGACCAGAAGTTTGGAGCCAACAGCGCTCAGGCGCAGGCCGATCGCAAGGACCTTCATGCGGATCGCGTTGACCGTAACAAGGACCAGCGGGACATCAATCATGATCGCAAGGACCTGGCGAAGGACCGCGTGGACCGTAATGCCGACCAGCGCGACATCCATCACGACAAAAAGGACCTGGCCAAGGACCGCAAAGACCGCAACAAGGATCAGAAGGATGTCAATAAAGACAAAAAAGATCTGCACAAAGACCGCAAGGATCTAAGGCAGGACCGCAAGGGCCACAAGTAAGTAAGTAGCTGTTTTGCAGAAGTGCAGGGCCGCGCGTAGAAGACCGTGCGGCCCTTTTTTATTGTGTGCCGAGCATGATCGACAGCTGGGAGGTGCAAGTCCTCTTCACAACCAGATGGAGGTGAAGTGATAGCGAAGCGCAAGGGCCGAACCGTGAGGTGAGGTCTGAAAGAAGCGTGGAGCAAAGACGCGAGCCGATGAACAAGAACTGGATGTGAGGCAGGCAGTGTTCGGGCGAGCTGGCAATTGGCAGCGAAGCCCCTATCCATCAAGGACACTGAATGTAAATCCAGCGGTTGCGCGTTGAAGGCGGTCGAACTTACCTCGGGAGATCTGCTACCGGTCTCGAAGCTTAAGCTTCGAGTGAACAGCGAGAAGAGTGCAGTGGCTCGACCATGGGAACGGAAATTCCTGGGATTCAGCTTCACGAATCACAAGCCACCGA
>Ga0179587_10001165_pt1 | contig 11703 bp, 9 predicted proteins | sample CZODoug2_1_08_16_FD_185932 | JGI IMG/M metagenome (GOLD analysis project Ga0179587, IMG submission 185932) | Vadose zone soil fungal communities from Angelo Coast Range Reserve, California, USA - CZODoug2_1_08_16fungal | ecosystem: Environmental > Terrestrial > Soil > Vadose zone | place: USA...
TATCTTCCGCAAGGCCCAGAGCAACACCAAGGGAAGACCGAGATGAAAGCTCGATAGCAACCTGACGAAGATTGGGGCGCGCGCATCCCACATGTACTCCGTACCGCCGACGAGAAATCGTCCCGTAAGCAGCCGCGAGCCCACGTCCAGGCCCCAGAGAATGCCGGCTGCCAGCGAACTCACCGCCTGGCTGGAAACCAGCAGCGAACTTCCCCACCACAATCCGGCGCATCCGAGGATCACGGCGACGTCACACAAATGCAGAAGATTGGCCCACCCCCATACGCGCATGTAGGCGGGAAGCCACACCACCATCCACACCAACGCGACCCATCGCAGAACTGGAAAGACGGCCGTGCCGGTGGTCATGCGTCTTCTCCGCTTGATGTTTCCAATGCGGCACAGCCTACCACAGGCGGATGCTCTTGCATGCGAGGCGACTAAGCGCCGGAACAATTGCGGCAGGAAGAGACGACGGCAGGTGCAAGGTCTGAGGCTCGCGGAAAAAAGACAGCGACGATCCCGGTGATGAAGCAGCAGCCTGGAAAATCGTTTTAGGAGCTTGACTCGGTATCCCTCCGGTAGTAAAACCGGGGCGTCTTGGGGTGAGCCGTCCGCGCCTGCGGACGGGGAGATGGACACTGGGACCAGGGGTGGTGCCAATGAGAAGAAATTCCCTAACACTTTGCGTGTTGGTGTCAGTATGTATTTGCGCAGGGATTGCTTCCGCACAGGAAATCACTGGCTCGATCGTGGGCACGGTGAGTGACTCCAAAGGCGGTGTCGTTCCCAACGCGAGGGTCACCATAACCAACACTGACCAGCAGGTCGTGGTGCGCACGCTTACAACCGACGACCGCGGCGAGTACGCGGCACCGCTTCTGCCCGTAGGGCGTTACTCGGTTACCGCCGAGATCGCCGGATTCAAGAAGGTTACGCAAAGCGGCGTGGTGCTAAACGTCAACGACAAGCTGGCCGTCAATTTCAATCTCGAAGTGGGCACAGTGAGCGAGACCGTGAGCGTGGAAGCCAACGCCTTGCAGGTCGACACGCAGAGCGCAAGTGCCACTGGTGTGGTTACAGGCACGCAAGTCCGAGAGCTCTCCCTCAACAGCCGCAACTATGCGGCACTTGTGCTTTTGGTGCCCGGGACTTCCGACTCCGGCAACGCCGACCAGATCTTCCCCGGCGCTACCGCTCCGCTTGGTACCAACCTTATGACCTTCCAGATCAACGGCAATCGCCGAGAGGAAAACAATTGGCAGGTCGATGGCGCTGACAATGTGGATCGCGGCTCCAACCTTACGTTGCTTTCTTTTCCCAGCGTTGACGCCATCTCCGAGTTCCGCGTGGTGCGCGGCGTGTACGATGCCGAATCCGGCCGCTCCGCCGGCGGGCAGGTCAACGTCATCACTCGCTCCGGCACCCGCGACATCCACGGCGGTTTGTACGGGTTCTTCCGCAATAACAATCTGAACGCCAATAGCTTTTTCAATAATCTCAACGGTGTGCGGCGCCCGCTCTTGCGTTACAACGACTTCGGCGGGACCGTTGGCGGCCCGGTCTGGATTCCGAAAATCTACGAGCAGCGCAACAAAACCTTCTTCTTCGTTTCCGAAGAGGCGCGCCGCATCATCACTTACTCCAATCCGACTGCTACCGTCCCGTATTCTGGGATGACAAACGGACAGTTCAGCCACGTAATCTGCACACAGTGGGCGAACAGTAACGGCGTGGCCGGGCCCTGTGCCGCTTACGGCACCAGTATTCCGTCTACTTCCTTCGATCCCATCGCCGCAGCCTACGTCAAGGACATCTTCTCCAAATTTCCAACGCCCAATGCGGCCACGGCAGCCAATCCTTTCAATGATCTAGCCACGCTGGCCAATGCTTTCAACTTCCGCGAAGACATGGTGAAGATCGATCATGTCTTCAGCCCCATACTGACCGTCAACGGCAAGTTCCTGCACGACACCAATCCGACAATCGAGGCTGGGGGGCTTTTTACCAGCATGCCCGTCAATGGCATCGCCAATACTTCCACTCACTCGCCCGGGCACCAGTACAACATCGCCGCCACTTACACTCCCAGCACGAGATTCCTGATTGACGGGGGTTACCGCTACTCCTATGGCGCCATCCTCAGCCAGGTAACCGGCGCGGAGAACTTCTCGCAATCGCCGGACATTAAGACGGCACTCGGCAACACCCTGCCCTTCCAGAATATTCTCGGTCGCGTCCCGAGCATCATCTTCCCGACGGGGGTTGCCACCAACGTTTCCGATTTTGGTCCCTACCAGGACTACAACGTCAATCACACAACCTACGGCAACGTGACGAAGATTCTGGGGTCTCACACACTAAAGTTCGGTGCGATCTATTATCACTACAACAAGCACGAGAATCAGCTATCCGGCAGCAACAACGGCGCGTACTCCTTCGACGCTGCGAACCAGCCTTCCTGTATGCTCAATACCGCTAAGAATGCCATCGTGACTTGCACGCAAGCAAATGGGATGCAGGGACCAGTCGCAACGGCGGTTTGCACCGGGCCGCCAACGTCGTCTTTTAACGGGAACTGTCCGTTCTCGTTCGAGCAGAACTACGCCAACTTCCTGCTTGGTCAGCTCAGCTCCTTCGCGCAAGCCTCGCTCGATGTCACCGCGAACATCTTTGACAGCCAGTTCGAGTACTACGGCCAAGATACCTGGCGGGTAAGGCGGAATCTCACCGTTACATCCGGCATTCGTCACTCCTTCTTCCGTCAGCCGACCGATGCCAGTGGCCCGAACGGTACCAGTCGTCTGGTTAACTTCGACCCTGCGTTTTACGATCCGGCGAAGGCGCCCTGCATCACTTCTAGTGGCGCCATGGATGTGAAGCTGGTCAACGGTGTACCGACCAGCAGCGCCTGCAACCCTAGCTACAACCCGCTGAACGGACTCATTTTCGCTCATCCACCCACCTTCAACGGCTTTACTGGGACCAAGTCTCCGTTTGGCAGCAAGGTTGGCAAGGAGTTCAACCGCGCCATCGCCCCACGAATCGGACTCGCCTGGGATCCGTTTGGTAAGGGCACGACCTCCATCCGCGCAGGCTATGGCATGTTCTTTGACAACGGTCTCGAGTTTGGTAACCCCGAGTTGAACGTCGGCTTGAGCCAGGGCTTCCTGACCAACCTCAACATCAACCGCAGCACTCTGTCGAATCCTGTCGGTGCGACCACCACCCTCACTAGCACGACTCCGTTCACCATCCAGTCCCGGATGCCAGTCGATTACAAGGCTCCTTATTCTCAACAGTGGAGTCTTGACGTTCAGCGTCAATTTGGCGGCACCTGGCTTGCAGATGTCGGCTATTACGGCAGTAACGGTATTCATTTGCCCGGCTTCGAGGACCTCAACCAGCCCGCGGTGGCGTCCTATTTGAACTGCACTGCCGCGACGCCGTGCTTTGCCGGCCCCGGCGCTAACACCTCCGCTTGCACTGTCAGCGGCGGATGCGCGGTCATTATCACACCTCCGATTGGCGGCGCGAGCAGCAGCCAGGCCACCATGAGATCGAACCAGCTCAACGTGCTTCGCCCTTATACCGGATACGGTCCCGGGCTGTTCTTTGTTGATCTCTTCACTTCCAACTACCACTCGCTGCAGACCCAATTGCAGAAGCGCTTTGCCGGGAATTCTCTGGTTAACATCTCCTATACTTGGTCGCACGGCTTGACAACCGATCCCGCCGACCGCAGCACCGGAGGGAGCGCCCTTCCCCAGGTCAGCGGCGATTTTCGCAATAATTATGGGCCCACCATTGCCGACCGGCGGCACGTTCTGACCGCAAACTTTGTCTGGGAACTGCCGTGGCTGCGCCACCAGCAGGGGTTTACGGGCCACATCCTTGGCGGCTGGCAGTTCTCCGGCATCCAAACCTTCCAGACCGGGCTTCCCCTCACGGCCGTCTTGGGCAACGGTGGCTGCGCTTCTGGAAACGGAGTTACTTGCAATGACCCCACCGGTTCAGGCTGCCTGCTTGGCGCATCGCCACTGGGCTGCCGTCCAAATCAGATTGGCGACCCCAACTCCGGTGCTCCGCATACCATCACAAGTTGGTTCAACGCCTCCGCCTTGGCGGTGCCGTCCGCAACACAGACGACCGAAACCACGGAGCGCCCCGGCGCCATTCGCGGCCCGGGCTTCTGGCGCACCGACCTCTCCCTGTTCAAGAACATGAAGTTCACCGAGCGCCTCACCGGTCAGTTGCGCTGGGAAACCTTCAACACCTTCAACCACACCAATCCGATTTGCTGTGCCTCGACCAACTTCGTCTCCACGTTGTTCAACACAGTGACCTCAACCCGCGACCCTCGTATCATGCAGCTCGGCTTGAAGTTGAACTTCTAGCTGCGCGAGAAGTCTGAGCTGATTTCCATCTACGGCCCCGAGTGATTCGGGGCCGTTCTTTTTTGCAAAGCTCAGAACGGGATTTACGCGGCATGCACCAATATGGCGCTTGGCGTCACCATCGCGGTCTTCTAGCATGAAGGCTGATGAGCAAAACAAAGAGCGGCGATGCGACGCGAATTGGCGCGCTTCTCTCGTGGCTGGGACAGCGCGAGGACGAGATGGCCGCGCTGCTGGCGGAGCTTGTTGCCATTGCCACGGAGAACCCGCCGGGGAAGAATTATCGCGCTTGCGCCGATTTTCTCGAAAAACGGTTGCGTCAATGCGGCCTTGAATGCGAGCGCCTGGAGGCTGGCGATTCGAAAGAGGCTGCGAGCGACAGCCCCGTCTGTCTGCTTGCCAACTATGGACGTGGGGAACGCGTTCTCTACTTTCACGGACATTACGATGTTGTTCCCGCGCAGTCGATAGAGCAATTCCAGCCTTTCCGTAAAGACCATTTCATGTTTGGCCGCGGGTCCTGCGACATGAAGGGCGGAATTGTCGCCATGCTCTATGCCATTCTCGCGTTGAAAGCATCTGGCGCGGAACTAGACGGGAGAATCGCTTTGACGCTGGTTCCCAATGAAGAGACGGGAGGCGAAGGCGGCTCGGGATGGCTGGCGGCGCAGGGGCGATTGGGCCGCGGCGGCATCGGCATGCTCTTGGCAGAGCCGACCAGTGGCGCCGTTTGGAACGCCAACCGTGGCGCGATTTCGTTGCGCGTCCGGGTGCTGGGGAAATCCGCACATGTTGGTTTGCAGCATCAGGGCGAGAATGCGTTCGAACGCATGCATCGCGTCGTTGAGCGGCTTCAGGAGCTGAAGCAAGAGGTGCTGCGGAGAACCACTAATTTCAACATCGGGGCGGATCAAGCACGCCATTCGATTCTGATGCTGGGAGGACAAAGCAGCGGCGGCGCAAACTTCAACGTGGTACCGGAGGAGTGCTGGTTCACCGTCGACCGGCGCATCAATCCCGAGGAAAATCTGGAGGAAGAGAGGGCCAAGTTGATCGCGGTCCTGGAGAGTTGCAAGCGCGAAGGCATCCCTTTGGAATGGGAGATTCTGCAAGAAGGGCGATCCTCGGCGTGGCATGAGGAGGAGCCGCTCGGGGAAGCGCTGGCTCGCAGCATTGGAACGGTTACGGGCGAACCGCCACGTTTTGAGATGTGCCCCGGCCTGCTGGAGACTCGCTTCTACGCCGCGCAGGGCGTTCCGGCCTACGCATATGGTCCCGGCCTGCTCTCCGTGGCGCATGGGCCGAAGGAATACGTCGACCTGCGAAAAGTGACCGATTGCGCCGCGATCTATGCGCTGACCGCAATGGAGATGCTCAAGCAGTAAGTTCCAGGAGTGTTTCGAATCGGGAATCCGAGGAAGCCGGAGTCTTCCGCCAAGCTCTGCAGAATCAATTATTTCCAATTGACTCCGATTTCCTTGTACTTTTGATCAACTCCCCGGCCAATTGCCCCAAAGTACTATTCAAGTTAGCGAACCGAATGGCGATGATGGTCGTGTATGCCAACCCTTTACTTTTGCCAACCTCACGCCAAAAACCAAGGCATGCTGCGCGCCGTTCTATCCGTGAATGAGTGCGAGCGCGTCGTCAGCCAGCACCCCGCCATTTATGTCGGGGATAAGTTCCCGAAGCTGGACAACGAGCAAGTGGCAGCAAACGATTTTGCCGTGCTCAACGTCACTGGTGATGAGACTCCCGCAGGCTGGCGACCCGGCTACTATCGACTCGACTCCGACCTGACCAAGCTCAACGAATCGCTGCTGGCGCTTTCCCGCTAAATCCCAAAGGCTTTCTTCGAATACAGCAGGACCATCGAGAGGGCTTCGTTGGGAGGCTATTTCCATTCTCCGGTTGAGGCCAGCAGTTGCAGCCCGATGGCGAAAGAATTGCGTCCGAGGGGCTCGCAATAGACTACTCGCGCGCGGGCACGGAAGTCCCCCGGCAGGCTCCACAAGTTCAGCCGATCATTCAGTTTCCAGGGATTGCTTGAAACGACGCGCGCGCCATGGGCGCTCACGTTTTCCGTAAGGGCCTCATGCGCACGATGACGGACATCCAGGCTGCAGAGATCCACTCTTACGGCACGGGGAAGGCGTTCTTCCACCCGGCGCGCGATAGCTTGCATGAGACACCCCACTGTCTAGCGCAAAACTGGGAGGATGGGTGTCGGGTTGGGGACGACACAAGTATCATACGCCTGCCGCGCCGGGTATTGTCAGAAATTCCGATTCCGCGCTGGGCGAGCCGCGTCCACAAAAGTCGGTGACTTCGGCAGAGAAATCTAAGTACCATCTTGCCAAGTTCCTGGGGAATATAAGCATGGGTTGCAATGCCTCCAGAACAACTACGTCGCAGCAACCGAATTGCGAGAGAGATTGAAGTGGCTACTCCCTACGCGCCGGGCACGCCCGACATTTTTGTCCGTGCGCATATCGTCTATGTTTTGGAATTGAAACAGGAACGACGCTTCCGCTGCGGGGTCTGCTACGACAAGTCTTGAGGACGCTCCGTCATGGGCGATTCTGGAGTTCCTGTTCGAGGGCAGAAGTCACGCGGACGACCGGACCATTCCAGAAGACTGCCGTAGGAGTCTGCCGCCACTTCGAGCGTGGTGCATAGAGAATGGCGTCGTCCCAGAAAAATCCGCGGTTGATGCAACAATCAGGCCTCGGTTGTCCAGGGTTTTCACCGGCAATCCTGCGAAGTTCTTGCGCGACGAGATGTTGCGGGTCCCAGAACTGACGGGCACGCTGGTTGGGGATTCTCCCGAGCGTGCTCTGAACCGGAGAGCGCAAGTCCGTCGGAAGTATCGGCTCCCACACAACCAACACGCGGAGTGAAGGGTTCGAATTGCGCTGCAAGAGTTGTTCGACTGCGGAGGCCCCCCGCAGGCAGGTCGCTCAAGTCGGAGAAAGAAGGAGTACCAGCCGGGGCCCTTCGATGGATTTGTCGAAGGACTCTTCGAACGCCGCGAAATTCGCGCTTGTGAGCGTGGCGAGAGGTTCTTGACCGGGGGGCGTGGAAGAATCCATTCGCAGGTACATCGCCGCAAGAAGCAGTGCGACCACGGCAAAGCCGATCGTGAAGATACTCTTCTTCTTCACTTCGCGGCACCTGAAAGATGATCGGCAATAAATCCTGCGATTTCCTGCGGGAAAACGATCATCGCCACAACGAGCACAACGGCCGTCCAAAGCAGCACCGTGCTCAAATAACTCCGTTTCACCGCGCACAGCTTTGCGCGGCGCTGCTGCCAGAATCCAACACCCAGAAACACTATGGAAAGCGCCAGGAGCAAGGGCCGGAATCTCTGCAGAAACGCGCTCGCGCCCGCCGCACCCAGCGCGCCTGCAAATCCCAAAGGAAGGCAGCACCCCATCGTTGCGAGCGAGCTCACAATCGCGCCCAGGGATGCGGAGATGCCTAAGCCTTGCTTCATCCCTCCTCTCCCCGGCGATACCCGCACTTCATTGTTTCTCGGGTTCATTTCTTCCTGGCTTCGGTTTTCGATTTCATATTTTCCATTTTCTATAAATTCGAGGAATCAAACGGCTTTGGAAACAGCTCGCGCATCTGGAAGATTTCCGTTTTGCCCTTGAGATTGGCCAGGATCACGGGAACGTCGCCGCAAAATTCCCAGATCAGCTGGCGGCAAGCACCGCAGGGAGGCGTCAACGTCTCCGTGTCGGTTACGACGGAGATGGCATCGAAGCCGCGCTCGCCTTCGCTGATGGCTTTGAAGATGGCGATGCGTTCGGCGCAAACGGTGAGGCCATAAGTGGCGTTTTCGACATTGCAGCCGCCGAAAATTCGTCCGGAGGTGGCGCGAAGCGCCGCGCCCACGCGAAAATCGGAGTACGGCGCATGCGCGTTTTCCCTCGCCTGCCTGGCCGCCGAAATCAGGGTCCCATATTCGCTCATGCAATCGCCTCTGCAATTCGCGGAATGACCGCTTTCAGCAAGCCGATGAACTGCCCTTTCACACGCTCTGCCGTCTCCAGCACGTCCAGGTGGTTGAGCGGCTGATCCAGAATTCCCGCCGCCGCATTCGTCACGCAGGAAATGCCAAGCACGCGAATGCCGCTATGCCGCGCGGCAATCACTTCCGGAACCGTGGACATTCCCACCAGATCGGCGCCAATCGCGCGCAAGTAGCGTATCTCCGCCGGCGTCTCATAGCTCGGCCCGAGGAGTCCCGCGTACACGCCCTCAAACATCCCGATGCCCATGCGGTTTCCTTCGCCGACAGCCATTTCACGAAATCTGCGGTCGTACGCCGAGGTCATGTCGTGGAAGCGCAGGCCGAATCTCTCGTCGTTTGGTCCGGTCAGAGGATTGACGCCCTGCAGATTGATGTGATCGCTGATCACTACCAGCCGGCCCTGCACGAATTCCCGTTTGATGCCGCCCGCGGCGTTGGTGAGGATCACCGCCTTTACGCCCATACGCGCGAAAACGCGGATGGGAAAGGCCACCTCTTTCGCGGAATATCCTTCATAAAGATGAACACGGCCCTGCATCCCCGCAACGGGAATTGCTCCCACTTTTCCGATGACGAGCTTCCCAGCATGGCCAATGGCAGTCGATTGAGGGAAGTGCGGAATTTCTGCGTAGGGAATTTTGGCGGCATGGGCAAATTCGTCCGCGAAAGCGCCAAGACCGGAACCCAGAACAAGCGCAATCTTCGGCCGGTGAGCGGTCTGAGAAAAAATGAAGTCAGCCGCCTCTCCGGCGCTCTCGTACTCGCCGCCCTGTGATCTGTTGCTCGGAGTTGGAACTGCGATCTTTCGAGGCGAAACCGTTTTCGGAGTCTTGGTCTTACGGGTTTTTTTTGCGCTCACGAAAGGATCCCCACAATGGATGCCGACATCAAGTTGGCCATCGTTCCTGCGAGCATAGCGCGGATGCCGAATTTTGCGAGCTGGCTGCGCTGCTCTGGTGCGAGCGCCCCGATGCCGCCGATCTGAATCCCGATGGAGCTGAAGTTGGCGAAGCCGCAGAGAGCAAAGGTGGCGATCGCAAAAGTGCGCGGATCGAGCGTGCCCTTCATCGTGCCAAGCTTCCCAAACGCAACGAATTCATTGATCACCATGCGCGTCCCGAGCAGGTCGCCAATCTTCGCCGCCTCATTCCAAGGCACGCCAATCAGCCAGGCAACCGGCGCGAAGATCCACCCGAAAACAGTCTGCAGACTTTCCGGGAACCAGCCCATGTGCGGCCAGTTGTGGATGCCGCCCATGATGGCGTTCAGCAGAGCAAGCAAAGCGATGAAAGTAATCAGCATGGCGCCGACATTGAGTGCGAGATGCAAGCCGTCGGTTGTGCCCCGGGCGATCGCGCCCAGAAGATTGGTTTCTTTTTCCATGGGGGGCATTTCCAAGCGGCCGGCCGTGAGCGGCTGTTCGGTTTCCGGTACGAGCATCTTGGCCATGAGCAGCGTTCCGGGCGCTGTCATGATGACTGCGGTCAAAAGGTTTTTGGGATCAGCGCCACCCACCTGGATATACCCGGCCATCATGCCGCCGGAGATATGCGCCATACCACTGGTCATGACGACCATCAGTTCCGATTTAGTGAGCGTGGGAAGAAAGGGGCGGATGGTGAGCGGAGCTTCCGTCTGGCCCATAAAGATGCTGGCGGCCACGTTGAGGGATTCCGCGCCGCTGGCGCCCATCACGCGAGTCATAATCCACGCCGCAGCACGGATGATGAGCTGCATCACGCCCAGGTGATAGAGAACCGCGAAAAATGCTGCAATGAAAATGATCGTGGGAAGCACCTGGAACGCAAACGAAAAGCCCAGCCGGGAAAGTTCCTTTGGCAGACCAATATCGCCGAACACGAACGCGGAACCCGCGTAAGAAAAGCTCAACAATCTATTTGCGCCTGCACCCAGGAAACCAAACACCGAACTGCCCACACCCGAACGGAGCACGAAGAAGCCAAGCGCCAACTGGAGCCCAAGCCCCCAAGCGACGGTCTTGAGCTTGATGGCGCGCCGGTCAGTGGAGAAAAGCCAGGCCAGCCCCAGAATCACGGCCATGCCGAGTACTCCGGTGAAACGTCCCATGAACACCTCTCTCCACACAGCAAATTCAAGCGCCAATCACCCGGCGCACCAGCGGCCGCTTCTCGCGCGGAGCTTCCTCGCCGATGTGATAACTGTCCGCGATGCGGCTCTTCGCTTCCGCAAGTTTGGCGTCGCTATTGTAATGAATCGTGGCCAGCGGTTCTCCCTTTTCCACGCGATCGCCGATCCGCTTGTGAAATTCGAGGCCCACGCCGTGATCGATCTTGTCTTCCTTTTTTTCGCGGCCTCCGCCGAGCATGGCGAGCGCGATCCCAAATTGCTCGCAGTTGGTGCCGGTGACGAAGCCGCTGGCGGAACTCGCTACTTGGAAATGCAGGCGTGCGGTGGGCAGGCGTTCCGGTTCGTCAATGACGCGTTCATCGCCGCCTTGCAGGCGAATCCCTTGCCGAAATTTTTCGAGTGCCTGGCCGGTGGCGATCATGGTTTCGGCCAGGCGGCGGCCTTCTTCCACGCTCTTCGTTCTCTCACCGAGATAGAACATCCACGCCGAGAGGTCCAGGCTCAAGTCCCGGAGATCGGCGGGGCCGCCGCCTTTGAGGACTTCGACGGACTCGGCGACTTCGTTCGAATGGCCGGCCATTCGGCCAAGCGGCTGATCCATGTCGGTGATGAGCGCCACCACTTGTTTGCCCATGCGCTTCCCGGTCTCCACCATGACCTCAGCGAGGCGAACGGAATCTTCCTCTTTCTTCATGAAGGCGCCGGAGCCCGTCTTCACGTCGAGGACCAGGGCGTCAATGCCTTCAGCGAGTTTCTTGCTCATGATAGACGCGCAAATGAGACCGATATTCTCGACGGTAGAAGTAACGTCACGAAGCGCGTAGATTTTCTTGTCGGCGGGAGCAATCTCCGCGGTTTGCCCGATCAAGCCCATGCCGCATTCTCGCAGGACGCGGCGAAATTCGTCGAGCGACAGATTCACGTTGAAGCCCGGAATCGCTTCCAGCTTGTCGAGCGTGCCGCCGGTGTGGCCGAGGCCGCGGCCGCTGATCATCGGAACCGTTAGGCCGCCCGCCGCTACGATGGGAGCAAGAATGAGAGAAGTTTTGTCGCCAATCCCTCCGGTGGAGTGCTTGTCCACTTTCTTGCCGGGGATCTCGGAATGGTTGAGGACTTCTCCGGAGTAAAGCATCACCTCGGTGAGTGCAGCGAGTT
>Ga0179587_10001166_pt1 | contig 11703 bp, 6 predicted proteins | sample CZODoug2_1_08_16_FD_185932 | JGI IMG/M metagenome (GOLD analysis project Ga0179587, IMG submission 185932) | Vadose zone soil fungal communities from Angelo Coast Range Reserve, California, USA - CZODoug2_1_08_16fungal | ecosystem: Environmental > Terrestrial > Soil > Vadose zone | place: USA...
TGACGCCGAGTTAGGACGCAATACCGGTTGGCGTATTACCCGAACCCGCGGGGGGCGGCCAATACGTATCGTAAGATCGAGGTGAAGATGCTGCCGGGGTATGCGGCGCGGCATCGGACGGCGTATCTGGTCGGTGCCCAGTAGTTCCAGAGAGACGAAATGGCGATTGAATATTTAGAAGCGGCGGTGGAGATTGCACGAGAGGCGGGGGCGGTGTTGCGCGAAGAGGCGCACCGGCCTGTGGATATTTCGTATAAGGGCGATTACGACCTGGTGACTCAGGCGGACAAGCGGTCGGAGGCGGTGATTGTTGGACGGCTGCAGAAATATTTTCCAGGGCACGCGGTGGCGGCGGAAGAGGGGACAGGGAAAGAGACAGGTTCGGAATTCAAGTGGCACGTAGATCCGCTGGACGGGACGACGAATTTCGCTCATGGGTATCCTTGTTTCTGCGTGTCGATGGCGCTGGCGAAGGGCGATGAATTGGTGCTGGGCGTAATTTACAATCCGATGTCCGAGGAGATATTTTCAGCGGCGCGGGGCGAAGGCGCGTTTTTCAATGGGAAGCGAATGCAATGCTCGAAGATACCAGCGCTGCGGAGCAGCTTGTTGTGCACGGGATTTCCGAATCATAAGAGGCATGCGCATCCGAACATTCATTACTACTGGGATTTTACGTTGTACTCGCACGGGGTGCGGCGCGACGGGTCAGCGGCTCTGGATTTGGCGTATGTGGCCGCCGGACGATTTGACGGGTTTTGGGAGTTTGGGTTGAAGCCGTGGGATACGGCGGCCGGGGTTGTGATCGTGGAAGAGGCCGGCGGAAAGATCAGCGACCTGGAAGGGAACCCGTATGTTTTGGGCGGCAAGACGATCCTGGCGACGAACGGGTTGATCCACGCGGAGATGGAAAAGATGGCCGCGGAGATTGGGAAGAAAGAGAAGTTGGGGGCGTAGGTGTAAGCGTGCCTCGTGTTCCGTGACCTGCGTGGCCCGAAGAAGCAGCGCGTGCGGAGTCCACTGGATAGTTATTGTCCTTGGGAACTCCTAACATCGCGAAAGGCAGAGTGTGCCGCACCTACGGCGCTGGGTTTCTTTCTGGCGGTGAACCCAGCCCTTACGGGCTGGGCTAGATTCTGCCGCGCCGCTGGCGCTTTTCGAGAGGGAAACCACGTGGAGCAGTAAACAGCACAGCAAGCTTCACTAGCAGTGTCAGGAATCCTCTCGGTCTGTTCGGCCAACCCATCCGCCCGTTTCGTCCCACCACGGCAACACCCCCTCCCCCCTGTTTTTTGTAAGTGTTGAATTGAAAGAAGTTGGAGGGATGGGTGTGCGTAAGTGTTGATTGTAGAGAGGTTATAGGTTGTTTGTTTTGACAGAGATTTGATCGTGGTCGGTAAGTGTGAGAGGCAAAGAAGTTATTGGGTCGCTTTTTGGAAGTGCGGAATCTAAGGGAGTTAGAGCCGACCAAAGCAGGGTTTGATGCCATGAGGTCGCTGCAACGAAAGAGGGCGCACCTTAACCCGTCAGTAATTATATATAAGAGTAAAAACTTGTCAAGAGAAAAGTGAAGAGGGGGCCTTAGGGAAGGCTGATTCGGGCTTCACAGAAATCTTATGGGCGGGGCGATATGGTTGGAAGGCGGCGAAGACGTCATTCTTTTTCAACTGATGATATTTGCGGCACTGGGTAGGTGCCGTTCCTGAAGGAAATTCGTTGCCCAAAATCGGGTAGGAGAGAAGCGATGCGTAAGTGGGTGAATCGTGTGTTGTCGTTTGGATTGAGTGTTTTGGTGAGTTTAAGCGTTTGCGATGTGGGGCGCGCGGACGATGGCAAAGCGGGAAATGATTCGAAACTGGCGGCGGTCAAGCCGGCAACGGAGAGCAAGCCGGAAGCGGGGCTGACAGATCGCGAGCGATGGCTGCTGGAGCGAGTGGAGCAACTGGAAAAGCGGGTGGCGGATCTGGAGTCGAAAGATGAGAAGCCGGCCGCGGAGGTGGCAACCGCTGCTGAGAAGGGCGCGGGGCAGACGACAGGTGTTTACGGTGGAATGACCACCGCAGCGAAGCCGGCTGGAGGTGCGCCGTCGGCAATGTTGACGAGTGCGCCGGCGGGTGCGGTGCCAAGTTCGATGTCGGCGAGCATTGCGGCAGCGATTGGGCCGAACAAAGAGTCGAGCACGTCTGCAAGTGCGACTCAAGTTCCGGAGAAGAAGAAAATCGAGCCGTTTTCGGACTACGACTGGACTTGGCTTAACGGGAATCCGCGGACGAAAGAGATTTTCTGGGATTCGAAATTCTTCACTCCAGAGATCCGGGCGGACATTAATTACGTGTATGACTTCAACCATCCGGTGGACCATTCGATTGGGGGATCGAGCGAACTGTTCCGGTCGTCTGAAGTGCAGCTGGAGCAGTTGGGCGTCGGTGGCGATTTCCATTATGACAATGTGCGCGGGCGGCTGATGACGCAGTTCGGGATGTATTCAGTAACGACGCCGAGGAATGATCCGAGTCCCGGGCATGGGCAGTGGGACCTGGCGAATGCGTACCGGTATTTGTCGGAGGCGTATGGCGGGTACCACTTCAACGTGCTGCATGGCGTAAATGTGGACGCAGGAATCTTCTTGTCGTACGTCGGGTTGTTCAGCTACTACAACTTTGACAACTGGGCGTACCAGCCGTCGTATGTGTCGTCGAATACGCCGTGGTTTTTCGAAGGCGTGCGGGTGCAGATTTTCCCGACGGCGCATTTGAAGATAGAGCCGTGGTTCATCAATGGGTGGCAGTCGTATGGTTCGGCGAATCACAAGCCGGGGCTGGGAGGACAGATCAAGTGGACTCCGAAGCCATGGCTGAACATTATTTCCAACAATTATGGATTGGGCGAGGATGATCTGTTCATTCACGGGCGCTCGCGCATCCACACGGACAACAGTATCGAGGTGAAATACTACGACAAGCCGGAGAAGACGCTGGACAAGATGGCGTTTTCGCTGACGGGCGACCTGGGTTGCGAATACGGCAGCGGTGTAAGCTGCTATGGGAATCGCAAAGGAGGGCCGAAGCAGAGCTTCGTGGGGTGGATGGGTTACAACCGATTCTGGTTTCACCGGGATTTGTTTGGTGTGACGATTGGCGGCGGGCAGATCAACAATCCTGGCCGGTACCTTGTGCTGATTCCGCCCATCAATGGAGAGTCGGCGATTACAGCGGCGACGAATTCGCCGTATTTTACAGGGAATCCTGGGGATCCATTCAAGGCTTGGGATTCTTCGATTACGTTTGACTATATGCCGAAGCAATACATCACGTTCCGGGCGGAGTATGACTACCGTCATGCAAGCGTGCCTTACTGGACGGGACAGAGCGGGATCACACCGCCGAACGGGAATACCGGTTCGCCACAATTTTTCGTTTGCAGCAATGGGTCATCCTCAGGGCAAACGAGCTTGGGCGCTGCGGAGACGGCGTGCGGCGGTGGAACGAGCAGCGTGTGGTTTCCGGATTTGAGGAAGAATGAGTCGTTTATTGATTTGTCGATATTGGTGAAGTTTTAGGAGAAAGTTGTGGTCGTGTGGAAGTTGAGGTCCTTCGCGCATCCTGGTCGGACGCGCTCAGGATGGCAGCGCGTTTTAGTTGAGTGCTGTGAGGGAAAAGGCGCCTCGAAATTTTGAGGCGCCTTTTTCTTGCGACGAGGCTGCGCTGACTAAGCGGCACCCATTTCGGCGTAGAGCTTGGAGATGGCGCCGGCGATGCAGAAGCCCCAGGCGAAGACGGGGAAGGTTTTGAATTTGTCGGGGATGACGTACTGGTCAGTGGCGTCGGAGACGGGAACGCCGGCCTTGTGCATTTTTTCGGCTTGCAAGGCAAGGTCGTCGAAGAGGTCGCGGAGGCTTTGGATGCCTTCCTGGCCGCAGACGGGGCCGTGGCCTGGGACGAAGAGAGTGTCTTTGTCCCAGGAGGCAAAGGTCTGGAGAGTTTTGCGCCAGCCGGACATGGTGCACTTTTCGTCGAAGCAGGCGGGATAGGCGTGACTGAAGACGAGGTCGCCAGCGTACACAACTTTTTGATCGGGGACACGGACGATAAGGTCGGTGCCGGAGTGACCGGGAAAGTGTTCGATGACGATGGGAAAGTGGCCGAGGTCGAGATTCATGGGAAGTTTCGCGGGATCAAGAGGCTTGTTGGGGAAGGCCAGAGGAGTTTTGTTGGCCAGGTCGAAGACGTTGCCAACGGCGCCGAGATCGCCCTGGGCGTGCTGGCGGGCGGCTTCGGTTTTGGCATCTTTGATGCGTTTTTCGATGGGAGCGAGGACGGCGGCGCGATCGGCCCCTTGCAGGGAGACGTAGGATTCGGTGATGCGTTTTGGAACCGCGGCGTGTGCCCAGAGCTGAATGCCGTTGGCACCGTAGAAGGAACTGCCCATCGAATGATCGAAGTGATAGTGGGTGAGAAGCGCGTTGGGAGCGGGGATCTGGGTGACTTTGCGATAGGTGTCCATCTGGAAAGCCGCGCCTGAGGCGGAGCCGTAGGCTTCGAGTAGGAGGCCGGCGTCCTTGCCGACCAGGAAGCCGCCGTTGCAAATAGTGGTGAAACCTTTGGAGGTGTCGGAAATGGTGGCGTAGAGGCCGTCACCGATTTTGCGGACGGAAGCGAAGCCGGCGTCGGCGACGGGAGTTTGTGAGACACGCGGGTCGTCGGCTATGGCGGTTGCGAAAGCAGGAAGTGGAAGCGATCCGGCGAGGGCATAGAGGGCGCTGAAGCGTGAAGCACTCGAGAGAAATTGCCTGCGGTTGAATGGAGCGAGCGAGTTCATTTGGGGACTCTCCAGGAGCAAAGTTTGGTGCGCGGAACAGGTCAAGTCTAGCAGAGGAGCGGGGAAGAGTAGAACCGGTGAGGAAGGACGGAAGCGGGCGGAAGAATTGCCAATTTGAAACATTGTGAAGCGGAGTTGGAGTTAGTGAAACGTTCGAAGCACCTAGACCAGAGTTGGAAAGAGAGTTGCACTTGCGTTCTTGCGGCCGGTGCGCGAGTCGAGTGTGGTGTGCCTGGGCCGATGCAGCACGGGAGCGATGCTTTCAAATATGACGAGGAATTTGTTGAGCTTGGGCAGGGAACAGATGCCGGCGCATGAGGGCCTTTAGTAACAGATGAACAAGTATAAGCGGATGATCGGTGGCTGCAAGACGGCGGATGATTCCGAAGTGGAACAGTTTGTGCCTGAGACGGAATTCGAAAGACGGGGAGAACAAGGCACTGAGCAGGAGCAGGAGAACGAGTACGGGCGCGCGCCGCAGGGCAAGGATCGCTGGGCAATTCTGAAGCAAATATCGTTGGTCATATTTTTCGTTGGGCTGTTTCTGGTGACCGACGGATCGTCCACCGCGTCGCATGCGTGGGAGGGCGCGCCGCCTTGCTACCTGCCGGTGGGATTGTCGCTGGCGCTGATGATGTGGGGCGGGGAGCGATACTACCCGGCTGTGTTCTTGGCGAGTGTGACGGCGGCGATGGTGAACTATCACCGGCCGCTATTGTCGTGGTGCGGATTGCCGGGAGCGATCCTGCTGTATGCCGGATATATGGGGGGAGCGATTCTGCTGCGCGGGCGATGGCGAATTGATCCGCAGCTTGGGTCTTTGTGGGACGTGGGGCGATTCGTGGGGGTATTCCTGACGGTGGCGATATTCAGCGCGATAACCGGAATACTGACATTGCTGGGAGACGGGCTGGCGAAAAAAGCGGATGCGTTGCAGATCGCGGCAGATTGGTGGGCAAGCGACGCGATTGCGATTGTCACCGTCACTCCTTTTCTGCTGGCGTACGTTACGCCACGGTTGAAAACGTGGATGAATCCCGGAGCCGAAGATCAAAGACACGCCGAGAGATGGCAAAAGATTAGCGTGCGAACGATTCTGGAGCGCGGCGGGCAGGCGGCTTCTGTGGTTGCTGGAATCTGGTTGCTGTTTGGATTTGCGCCGGCGATTCCGTACCAACCGTTGTACCTGCTGTTCATACCAGTGATTTGGACGGCGGTGCGATTTGGGCTGCCTGGTGCGGCGGTAACTACATTTGGCATAAACATAGGGATGTTGTTTGCGGCGTGGGCAACGCAGGCGCGCCCGGGGGCGATGCCACGGTTGCAACTGGCGATGCTGGCGCTGGGGTTAACGGGGTTGTGTTTGGGGGCCGTGGTAAGCGAGCGGCACCGCGCGGACGAAGAACTTCGGCGAGCGAAGGAAGCGGCGGAACTCGCGAACCAGGCGAAGAGCGAGTTTCTGGCGAACATGAGCCATGAGATACGGACTCCGTTGAATGGGGTGATTGGCATGACGGAGCTGGCTTTGGACACGGAGTTGAATGCGGAACAGCGGGATTATTTACAGACGGTGAAGATGTCGTCCGACTCGTTGCTCTCGGTGATCAACGACATTCTGGATTTTTCGAAGATCGAAGCAGGAAAGATCGATCTGGAAATGACGGATTTTAATTTGTGCGAATGCGTGGAAGCCACACTGAAGACGTTTGCATTTCGGAGCGAGGAGAAGGGATTGGAGTTGCTTTGCGACGTTGAAGCGGGCGTGCCGGAGATTGTAGAAGGGGACGGCGCGCGGCTTCGACAGGTTCTGACGAACCTGGTGGGGAACGCGATTAAGTTTACGGATCAGGGGGAAGTGACGCTGACGGTGGGGCAGGAAGACGGAGAGGACGGCGCGCTGCGGTTTACCGTTGCGGATACGGGAGTGGGAATCGCTGAAGAAAAACTGGGGTTGATCTTTAATCCATTTTCCCAGGCTGATAGTTCGACCACGCGGAAATACGGGGGTACGGGACTGGGGCTGACGATATCGGCGCGGTTGGCGGAGTTGATGGGTGGAAAGATCTGGGTAGAAAGCGAGGTCGGGCGCGGGACGAAATTTCATTTTACGGCGAGGCTGAAGGGAGCGAGCGGATTAATGAGTGCGGAGGCGAGCAGCCCGGCGGAGATACCGCGTGGCGCAAAGGCGCTGGTTGTGGATGACAACAAGACGAGCCGGCGGATTCTGGAAGGGATGCTGCGGGGCTGGGAGCTGAACGTAAAGTGCGTTGAGAGCGGAGAAGCGGCGCTGGGGGAGTTGAATGGCGGGGAGTATGCGCTGGTGGTGACCGACAGGAACATGCCGGGCATGGACGGATTTGCGTTGATTTCGCGAATGCGAGCAACGCCGGGGCTGGCGGGGACCAAGATTTTGTTGCTAAGTTCAGCGGGGCAGCGGGGCGACGGGGAACGATGCAAGGAGTTGGGCGTTGCCGCACTGTTGGTAAAGCCGATCCGGAGATTGGAACTCCGCGAGGCGGTGGCGGGACTGTTGGGAGGGGCGAGGGAAGAACATGAGATTGGCGCAAGCATGCGGGCGCCAGTGCTGGGAGACCCCGCAATCATGGGCGGATTGCGAATCCTGTTGGTGGAAGACAACCAGGTGAACCAACGGGTGGCGAAGCGGATGTTGGAAAAGCGCGGGCACGTTGTCGGCGTCGCGGGAAACGGAAGGGAGGCGCTGCAAGCGTTGGAGAATGCGAGCTACGACCTGGTGCTGATGGATGTACAGATGCCGGAGATGGACGGGATCGAGGCAACGTCGCGGATCCGGACGAAAGAAAGAGTGAGCGGAAGCCGGCAGTGGGTGGTTGCGTTGACGGCGCACGCGATGAAAGGCGATGAAGAGAAGTGCCTGGCAGCGGGAATGGACGGATATCTGACGAAACCGATTCGAGCGGAGGAGTTGGACGAGTTGCTGGAGCGGTGTACAGAGAAGCGCGGGACGGGGAACGGAGTTCCAGCCAGAGTGGAGCCGAGTTAGGAAGGTTGCTTGCACGGGGAGTAATGGCGTGAGAATATTTAAAGCTGCGGCGATTGCAGCGAAAATGGCTGCGAACGACAATGGCGATATCGTCTAGGGGTCCAGGACGCCGCCCTCTCACGGCGGAAACCCGGGTTCGAATCCCGGTATCGCTACCAAAAGAAGACTACAGCCGACAGTCAACAGTCGTCAGTTTCGGAGAAAAGCAAAACAGGAAATGTGAAAATTGGATTTGGAGAGGCGCCTTGGGCGTCTTTTTTGTTTTTATGGGAGAGTTTGCCGCAGAGGCAGCCGAGGGACCGCAAAGGATGCAGACACTTTGCTGGTGATGGGAAGACCTCACCCCGAAAGGAATGAGATGTAGGGATTGGCCCACAAGAATTCGAACTAAAAAGTGGATAGGAGTTTTTGGGCGCCTTCGCGGAAAACATCCGTGGGGGTGATTAGGCTGATGACCAGGTGATTGGTCGACGGGAAGTCGTAGAAGTGGCCAGGGTGGACGAGGATGTGGTGTTGGCGTAGGAGGTGGATGGCGAGGGCTTCGTCGGAAGCCCAGGGGGAGGAGTTGGTGGAGTAGCGGAGGGTGGCGTACCAGCCTGCTTCGGCGCGGAGGAGTTCGACGGTGGGATGGGAACGGAGCTGAGATTGGAGATGGGCAAGATTTTCTTTGATGCGGGCAAGGAGTTGGGGGCGGAGAGAGTGGCGCTGGGCGAGGAGCGCGGGAAGAGCGGCTTGGGCTGGGGCGCTGAGGGAAAGATAGGTGTCGGCTATGATTTCGAGACGATCGAGGGCGGCACGGACCTGCGCGGAGGTGCCGGTGACGGCTAGCCAGGCGATTTTCATTTGGGGGAGCGCGGATATTTTGGATAGGCCGCTGAGAGTGAAGGTTAGGACTTCGGAGTTAGCGGTGAAGGATTTTCGCGGTGGGGAGTCGAAGGGGAAATCGAGGAAGACCTCGTCGACGATGAGAGCGAGGTCGAGTTTCTTGCAAATGGCGTTGAGGCGAGAGAGTTCTTCGGGTTGCACGTGAGAGCCGGTGGGATTGTTGGGATGTACGAGAAGGATGGCGCGGGTGCGAGGAGTGAGGGCGTTTTCGAGGGATTGGAAATCGATGAACCAGCCGTGGGCGTAGGCGAGGGAGTAGGGCTTTAGGTGGACGTCCTGGAGGCCGGCGAGAAATTCGAAGAGGGGGTAGCTGGGTTTGAGGAGGAGGAGTTCGTCGCCGGGATTGGCGAGGAGGCGGAATGCGTAGGAGTAGGCTTCGCTGGTGCTAGTAGTGAGGAGGAGGGATTCGGGATCGACGGTGATTTGGTGGTCGTCGAGATAGTAGCGGGCGACTTCCTGGCGCGCGGCGAGGGTGCCTTTGGGTTGGGGATCGTAGGAGAGGGCAGCGGGATTCTGGAAGGCGGACAGGATGGCGGAGGAATCGTAGTGGAAGTTGCATTGAGTGGGATTGCTCACGGTGAGATCGAGGAGGGGAGTGCCTGCAGCGTCGAGTTCGTGGAGGGCAACGGTGAGAGAGTTGGGGGTGAGGGGCCAGTTGGTGCGGTCAGAGAACATGGGGGAAGTGGTTTTCAGTTTTAAGTTGTTAGTTTTTAGTACGAAGACGAAAACCGACAGCTTCCAGCTTACAGCAATCGCGAGGATGTGCGGAACCCTCGGCCTCGTATCCTACCAGCCAACATGCGGTTGCCTGACAGAATGACAATTTTGGGGCAGATTCCGTACACTGTAGGCTCACATTATGACGGAAACTGTGCGGACTCGTGTTGCTCGAAAGGTGATTGATCTTACCGGGATTGTACAGGGCGTGGGTTTTCGGCCCTATGTTTACCGGTTGGCGAATGAGTGCGGGCTGACCGGGTTGATTGCGAATACGCCCGCCGGGGTGAGCGTTGAAGTGCAGGGCGACGCGGAGGCGGTGGAGAGATTTCTGGAACGGCTGCCGAAGGAGATTCCGCCGCTGGCGAAGATTACCGGGATCGCGCCGCGGGATGCGGAGTTGCTGCAAGAGACGGCGTTTCGAATCAAAGCGAGCAGCATGCGGGCCGCGGCGAAGGCGCTCATTTCGCCGGACGTGAGTATTTGCGAGGATTGTTTGCGGGAGTTGATGAACCCACGCGACCGGCGATTCCGATATCCCTTCATTAACTGCACGAATTGCGGCCCACGATTCACGATCATTCATGACATTCCTTACGACCGGGCGCGTACTTCGATGTCGAAATTCAGGATGTGCGCGGCTTGCCAGGCGGAGTATGACAATCCCGCGAGCAGACGATTCCATGCGCAACCCAATGCTTGCTGGGATTGCGGGCCCCAGGTGACGCTGCTGGGCGCGGATGGGGCACGGATGGATGTGGCGGAGCCGATTCGAGAGGCGGCGCGACTGTTGCAGCAGGGCTCGGTGGTGGCGATTAAAGGATTGGGGGGATTCCACCTGGCGTGTGACGCACAGAATGAAAAGGCCGTTGCGAAATTGCGAGAGCGCAAACGGCGGGTGGAGAAGCCATTTGCGATTATGGTACGGGGTGTGGAGGATGCGGCGCGGCTTTGCGTGGCGGACGAATTGTCGAAAAAGATGATGAAATCGTTTGAGCGGCCTATCGTTGTGCTGCCACGGCGGGCGGAAGTTGCGCATGTGCCGGGGATTGCGCCGGGGAACCGGTACCTGGGGTTGTTTTTGCCGTACACGCCGCTGCATCATCTGTTGTTTCAGAGTGGGAAGTTTGAGTCGTTGGTGATGACGAGCGGCAACCTGAGCGAGGAGCCGATTGCGATTGATAATGAGGAAGCGATCCGAAGAATGAACCGGATTGCGGACGCGTTTCTGGTGCACGACCGGGAGATTGTGCGACGATGCGACGATTCGGTGGTGCGCGTGGGGGCGGGGCAGCCGCAGAAATTGCGGAGGTCGCGGGGATTTGTGCCGGTGCCGGTGCAACTGGAGAAGGAATCGCAAGCAGTGCTGGCGGTGGGCGGGGAATTGAAGAATACGGTGTGCGTGGTGCGGGGGAGCGAAGCGTTTTTGAGCCAGCACGTGGGAGACCTGGAGAATCTGGAGAGTTACAAATTTTTTGAGGAGGCAGTACAGCATCTACAGCGGATTCTGGAGACGGAGCCAAAGGTGATCGCGCACGATTTGCATCCGGATTATTTTTCGACGAAGTGGGCGCAGGAGCGGACGGGCGTGGAGTTGGTGGGCGTACAACACCACCATGCGCATGTGGCGGCCTGCATGGCGGAAAATCATCTGGACGGAAAAGTGATCGGGATTCCGCTGGATGGGGCGGGGTACGGGACGGACGGAGCGATCTGGGGCGGGGAAGTGCTGGTGGCGGATTACTCTGGATTTGAGCGGGCCGCGCACCTGGAGTATGTGCCGCTGCCGGGCGGGGCGGCGGCGATTCATGAGCCGTGGCGGATGGCGGTGAGCTACCTGGCAAAACATTTTGGGAAAGACCTGGAGAAGCTGGGATTGCCGTTTCTGGCGGAGATTGATACACGGAAGTTGGGCGTGGTTTTGCAGATGATGGAGCGGGAGATTAATTCGCCGCGGACTTCGAGCTGCGGGCGGCTGTTCGATGCGGTGGCCGCGCTGGTGGGATTGCGCGAGACGGTGAATTTTGAAGCGCAGGCGGCGATTGAGCTGGAGATGGCGGCGCTGGATTCATCAAGCGAGTCGGCGTATCCGCTGGATTTGAATTTGCGCGCGGGTGCGTGGGAGATCGGGACGAAGTCCTTGTTTGAGTGGCTAGTGAGGGATATTCAAAAGCAAGCCAGCGTTGCGGAGATTAGCCGGAAGTTTCACAACGGACTGGCGCTGGTCCTGGTGGAAGCAGCGGAGAAGATCCGGGAGAAGA
>Ga0179587_10001168_pt1 | contig 11699 bp, 15 predicted proteins | sample CZODoug2_1_08_16_FD_185932 | JGI IMG/M metagenome (GOLD analysis project Ga0179587, IMG submission 185932) | Vadose zone soil fungal communities from Angelo Coast Range Reserve, California, USA - CZODoug2_1_08_16fungal | ecosystem: Environmental > Terrestrial > Soil > Vadose zone | place: USA...
CCAAATCTCAAACGGGAACAGTGAGACGTCCGGTCGGCAAGGCGCAAAAGCCTTGTAAGGCACACGATCTTGGATCATCTGCGCCAGCTGACTGCCACGCTGCGATAGTCCTAAAGTACAGTGACTCCTTCGCGCTGCCCGCGATGATTGACCCGCCGACGCGTCGTCGGCACACATTGCGTCATCTGGCAAAATATTAGCCACGTATGTGCCGGATCCAATTCTTCCTTCAAGATAGCCCTCAGCAATGAGCTGTTCGAATGCACCCAAAACAGTGTTGCGCGAGCAGCCGAGCTCCTGTGCAAGAATACGGGTTGCCCGCAATTGAGTGCCCGGCGGTAGTCGGCGCGATATCATCGCGTCACGCAGCTGCTGATAAAGCTGTTGCCACAAAGGAATAGGCGCCTGCGGATTGAGTACAAAGTCACTGAAAACGGCCAAACTCGCGCGCTTACTGCGACCTTTCAGCGCCGTTTCCTTTGAATCTTCGTCAAGCATTTCTGTACCAACGCAACCGTCAGGGAAGATAGTCATTTAGAGCAAGTATCGTGCCAAGGGTTTGGCCTCGCGGCCGCCGAGCTGAGCCGCGTATTAAGCTGGCCCAGCAAATCGCACGCCGTCCACATCCATCCAAGCGGTCCTATCCCGTTGTTTGAAGCGGCACTTTCGCCCGCTTATCGCGACATTTAGACAAGCTCAGCAGCTGGTTAGTGAGGAGAAAAAATGAAGGCCGCAGCGAAGAAGTTTCAGGGAGTGTTTGCATTCGTCGTAACCCCGACAAAAAGCGATGGTGAAGAGATCGATGACGCTTGCCTTGCGCGCGTCATCGATCACCAGATCGCATCCGGTGTCGCTGGAATCACAGTCTTCGGCAGCACGGGTGGTATTGGCTCATTTACCGAAGACGAGCGCCGAGCGGTTATTTTGAAGGCAGTAAAGCACACGGCTGGGCGTGTGCCGGTTTTGCCGGGCACCGGCGCAATGTCGACGGCTGAAGCCATCCGACTGTCGAAATTCTCCGAAGATAACGGCGCCGATGGTGTTCTTGTTGTTCCCATCAATTATTGGCGCGCTACGGAAGATGAGCTTTACGAACATTACCGCGCCATAGCAGGCGCTGTTAAGATCCCCGTCGGAATCTATAATAACCCCGGAACCACGGCGGTCGACATGAGACCTGCCCTCATTGCTCGAATTGCTGAGATCGATAATGTCGGTTTTGTCAAAGAGAGCTCGGGCGATATGAGTCGCATCTCGGCTATCCGGCAGCTGACAAACCGTCAGATCACGGTTCTGAACGGCAATGATGCCTGCACACCTGAAGCCATTGCGGCCGGTGCGGATGGCTGGTTCGCGGGTAGTTGCAATATCATGCCGCGTCGGTGTGTCGAACTCTTCCGGATCGGCCACGATGAAAAGAACATCGAAGCCATGCGCGAATACTTTCAACCGATGTTTCCCATTTGCGAATATATGGGCGTCAAGGGTTATATTCGAGTAGCGCACACAGCCTGCGATTTACTGGGGCGCTCGGTCGGTCAGACACGGCGGCCGCTACGTATGCTCAATGCCGCTGATCGGAGATATCTGCAGGCGCTGCTCGAGAACGCTGGGCTGATGAAAGCCGAGGCCGCGACGGCTCTCGCCTAGCTGCTGTTTCGTTTAAGCCTGATGAGCCGGTGCGGTGCGTCTTTAAGAGCGCCGCACCTAAAGTGAGAGAACCCGCGATGGAGATCGATTACTTTTTTTCCGTGCTGTCCGATTGGGCCTACATGGGAGGCGTGCGTCTGGAGCGACTCGGACGCAGTTACGGCGTCCGCATCAACCACAAACCCATGCGCCTTGCCGCAATTTATGCCGGAACGGGTGGGATCCTCTTGCAGAAGCGATCCCAGCAACGGCAGGATTATCGACTGGTTGAGCTGAAGCGGTGGTCAGAGTATCTCGGGATACCCGTTAAGCTTTTCCCAAAGCACTATCCGATTAGCGATGAGCTTGCATCATGCGCTCTCATCGCATCCAAGGGGCTCGGCTACGAGACAGGCCTTTTGGCGAACGCCTTTTTGCGTGCGATCTGGGCACTCGAGCAGGACATTTCAGACGAGCGCACTCTGATCAAGATCGTGGATGGCTTAGGCTTTGATGGAACTCGTCTGATAGAGGCCGCTAAGAGCCAAGATGCGATTGCACAGTTTGATCGCAATACACAGGAGGCGCAGGACCGGGGCGTCTTCGGCTCCCCGTTCTATTTCTTTGAAAAGGAAATGTACTGGGGGCAGGATCGACTTCAATTTCTTGAAGATGTCCTAGCGAAAGCGACCGGCAAGGCTCGATTTTCGCGACTAATCCCGGAATCACAAGGGGTGACCCGATGAGACTCGCATCCACCACGGCCACGACGACTTCATTGCAGAACATCTTGCACATCTCGCTCAAAACCGCAGACGTGCCGGCGACTGTGGAATTTTATCGTGACGTGCTTAGCATGACTGAGGTCGATCGCCCCGCCTTCGACTTCCCGGGCGCTTGGCTCGCCACTCCGCCGCCGGCAGGCGGAATCCTTATTCATCTGTATGGCGGCGAATCTGCCCTGAATGCCAATGGTGTCGTTCCGACCGGCGGTGGAGCAATCGATCACGTCGCTATCGGCGGCGCGGGATTCCAAGAAATGCGTCAAAAACTGATGGCCGCCGGCAAGCCATGGCGGCAAAACATCCCGCCCGGAACTCAACTGTGGCAGCTGTTCGTCCGTGATCCAAACGGGGTCTTGATCGAACTGACATATGACGGATCAAACGAGGCGGGCCCAGGTCCCTCGAAGGATACAAACTGGTACAGCGCATATGAAAGTTTCTAGGAAGGCGTAAGCGATAATGCCAGAAACAGTGAGGAACGGTGCTCGTCTGCACTGGTATGTTGACGGTTCGGGACCGCCGCTTGTGCTCGCAGCGGGACTGGGAGGAACAGCAACATTCTGGCACGCCAATATCCCTGCCTTAGCAAAACATTTCACTGTTCTCGCGTTTGATCAGCGCGGAACGGGTCATTCCTCTCGCGTCGAGGTCGAGTCTGTTGAGGAGATGTCAGCGGATCTGATCGCTATCCTCGATGCCGCCGGCATCCAGCGCGCGGCTTATCTTGGCCACTCGACAGGCGGCGCGATCGGCGTCGCTACCGCTCTAGACTATCCCGATCGCATCTCATCTCTCGTGATCTACGCAAGCACAACGTGCGGCGATACCTACAGGCAACGCATTTTCGATTTACGCCTCCACTTATTATCACATCTCGGCTTGCTCGCCTACGCGAAGTACACCACGTTGCTGCTCTATCCGCCTTACTGGATAAACGGCAACGACGCAAAATTGCGTGAACTTGAGCTTTCAACATCGAAGCAACTCGGCGATGCCAAAGTTCAAGGTAGTCGGCTTGATGCCATACTTAAGTTCGATCGCCGCAAAGAGCTTGGCAGATTAAATCTTCCAACTCTCGTTGTCTGCTGCGAGGATGACGTCCTGACCCCAAGTTACTTTTCTCGTGAATATGCCAACCTCATTCCACACGCGAAACTGATGCTCGTGCCTCGCGGGGGTCATGCCTATGCCCAGACGGAACCGGATGAATTCAATGAGACGGTGCTAAAGTTCTTTTTAAGCCAGCGACACTGAAATGTTCGCTTCACGCCCGCGTCAGTCTGACCTTGCCAAACTCCGATATCACCCGAGAGGGATGGGTCGATATGGAAGATCAAAGGGCATTCTGGCAATCTGTTGGTCAGCGAGCGTCAGGCGGCACTATTGTAACCGCGTGCTCCGAACATGGACCGGCGGGCTTTCTTGGCTTATCGGCTACCCATCTTTGCGCGGACCCACCGACTATGATCGTGAGCGTGAGTAAACGTACGTCTGCCCTTCCAACAATCCTAGATGCTCGGCATTTTGCGCTGAACTTTGTTCCCGATGATCTTATTGAACTTGCTGACATTTTTGGAGGATAGACAAAAATAAGCGGATCCGAGCGGTTTAAAACAGTCGCTTGGACCAAGCTGGTCACGGGAGCACCGATCCTCGAACGCGCCGTGGCTGCCGTTGATTGCGAACTGATCGAGGCAATTACGAGATTTGAAACGGAAATTCTCTTGGGACGAGTGGTCGGATTGTCGGACAATCCCACGCTCGCGCCTTTGGTTCACTTTCGTGGTCACTATCTGTAGTGGTCTCCCGGAAGAGCCAATTGCGCTCCTAGCGATGGCCCCGATACCTGCCCAACCAGTCCTGCCCCGTTGTCCGAAGTGGCTCTGTCAGTTTCGAAAAACCCTCACTAGCCTAGACCGGTCAAGACGTCACGATCTGCTGCCTAAAGTACAGGGCTCGTCCGTGGCAGGGGATGGTTTGCAGAGACAGTCGATCTTCACGGCTTCTCTGAGGACCCAATTCAGGAGCCGCGGATAGCCCATGAGCCGAGAAGCGAAATCGTCGTACGAATTTGTCGTTGTTGGCGGTGGATCGGCTGGGTCGGTCATTGCTGGCCGGCTGGCAGAGGCGGGCCTCCAGGTCCTACTGCTTGAGGCGGGCAGCGGGGACAACACGCCATTCATCCACATGCCCGGGGCATTCTTTCGCTTATTCGGCACCAAACGGGTTGTGTCCTATAAAACAACACCGCAAAGCCATGCTAATTCCAGACCACTCTTCGTTCCTCAAGCAAACGTTCTGGGCGGGGGGAGTTCCGTCAATGCCATGATTTACCTCCGCGGCTCTGCGGAGGACTATGATGGATGGCGAGAGCTCGGCTGTGACAGGTGGGGTTGGGACGATGTTCTCCCGGCGTTCAAAAAGTCGGAGAGTAATGAGTCGTTCTCAGAACCTTATCATGGCACCAATGGTCCGCTCAAAGTTGGCAACGCGTGGCACGCTCTGCCAACAGATCTCGCCTTCATCAAGGCCGGGCAAGAGATTGGTCTGCCTTATAACCACGACTTCAACGGGGCGACGCAAGAGGGCGTAGGCCTCTTTCAATGCACGGCGTTTAAGGGTCGGCGGAGCAGCACCGCCGTGGCGTTTCTTGCGCCAAGGAAGAATATGTCGAATTTGACGGTGCTTACCGACTGCCGCGTCCTCCGCCTTATCACGGAGGACAGCGAGGTCGTCGGCGTTGAATATCGGTCAAGCTCTGGCAAAATTAGCCAAGTGCACGCCGCTCGTGAGGTGGTTTTGGCCGCCGGTGCTCTGGCTTCACCGAAGATCCTTCAACTATCCGGTATTGGACCGACTAAACTCCTTAAGGAAAAAGGCGTTGCTGTGGTCCACGACGCTCCCGAAGTTGGCCAGAATTTCCAAAACCACGTCGAGGTTCCGATCCACTGCAGACTCAAGGAATCGATCAGCTTGCTCGGCCAAAATAAAGGCCTCGCGGCGCTCAAGCACGGCCTTCAATACATCTTGTTCCGTGACGGCCTTCTCGCTTCGAGTATCTGGGGGGCGGGAGCATACGTGGATACTCTGAAAAGCGGCCGTCCCGACATCCAGCTCATTATGTTTCCTTCTTTATTTGGCTCCGACGAATGGCCTGCCCCATCCGGCCACGGTATCACCATTTGCGTGTGCCTCCTGCGACCACTCTCACGCGGCGAGGTTAAGATTGTAAGCGCGGATCCCGACGCGCCAATTTACTTTGATGGCGGAACTCTTAGCCACTCGGTAGACGTTGAGACATTGATCCGTGGTACAACTTTCACTCGCAATTTGATCAAGGCGCCTTCGTTCAAAAAAATCGTTAGCCAAGAAGTCTATCCGACAGCGACCGGAGAGGAGGATGCGCGCGATCCTGAAGGGTTCGTGCGCAAATACGTAAGGCCGATTAGTCACGTATCCGGAACCTGCCGAATGGGTTCCGATGCAACCGCTGTTGTCGATACACGGCTCCGCGTGAATGGCGTCTCGAAGCTCAGGGTCGCGGATGCCTCGATTATGCCCCGACTTGTCAGCGGCAATACCAATGCCGTGTCGATTCTCATAGGCGAACGGTGCGCTGACTTCTTGCTTCAAAGCATGAACTAACGGCTTTAGGGCGTTCAATCACACTCGCGATAGCGCGCTTGTCGTCAAACTAGCTAGGCTAAAGCAGGATGTCTGGGCGCGAAGCGTTCTTGAGACTCGGAGCAAAAGAGATCGTTACCCAAACTCAACGCCGAGGCGTCATCGTGCGGACGTCATTAACCGAGAAATCATCGGAGTCTACTACGTGCGCGCTGCGCTCGAAGGTCTCGCGGCTCAGTTATCTGCGAAACGTACCATGATCGTTCCTCGTCCGCATCCGTGAGGCGGGTCGGTCGGTAGCCGACTGGCGGGCCTCTAATCTTAGACGCCGGTATATCGGTATCCGGCTTTCTCCGACCCCCGCGAAAAGACTGGCCCAGTAAAATCGAGGACAAACATGCGCAATCTCGTCTTCCAACATCTATCGGTGGAGCGCCCAGGCATATTTCGCGATTTTTGGACGAAGAGCGGCGATAGCTGGCACGCCGTGGAATTGGACGAAGGAGATCGTATTCCTCCGCTTGAGGACTTCGATCTGTTGGTCGTCATGGGCGGACCTATGGATGTCTGGCAGGAAGACCTTCATCCATGGCTCTTCGCCGAAAAGGCTGCGATTCGTCGATGGGTGAAGGATCTTGGAAGACCATATCTCGGTATCTGCCTGGGCCACCAATTGTTGGCGGAAGCATTGGGCGGAAAGGTCCGCCTGATGGCGGCACCGGAAGTCGGCCTCTCGTCGGTGCAACTGACTGAGGATGGCCAGGCCGATCCATTGTTCAGAGGGTTCGAAAAAGAACTGGAGACCTTTCAGTGGCATGGCGCCGAGATAGCGCATCTTCCCGAGGGTGCAAAGGTGCTGGCGGCGAACGCTGCCTGTCCGACGCAGGCGATACGTTGGGGCGAACATGCCTACGGTCTTCAATATCACGTCGAGACTACCGCATCGACCGTCTCGGACTGGGAGGCCGTGCCTGAGTACAAGAACAGCCTGGAACGTGCGCTTGGCAAAGAGGAAGCCGCGCGGTTAAATGAAGTCGTCGCTCCGCGTCTGGACACCTTCGGCTCTGCCGCTCGCAGACTTTGCGACAATTTCTCGGCCATCCTGACTCGGAGTGCGAAGCAGTATCGTGATCGCGGATTGCCAAAAAGGTCGAACGAGTTGAGATAGTGCATCAAAGCGTTTTGCATCGTACGCGAAGACAGCAAGGACCCGACGACATGCAGTTGTTCCTCGTTGACACGACTGCCAAACAGCCTCTTTCAATGCTCCGTCTTCGCGACCTTGTCGAAGGCATTCAATGATGAATCTTGGAAACAGCATTATGATCCTAGTCGGCCGATTCATTCAGGTTGACGGGTATAGATGCTTGAGTTTGATGCGAGCATTTCTGGTCGTGAATTGCCAGTCTGCTTTGGTGTGGCTTGTGTTTCGGTCGTGCTGCCATGCGGCGATTTCGTCGATGAGGGTTTGTTTGTCGGGAATACGGCGATCCAGGCACTGTTTGGTTAGAACGCCGAGTTCGGACTCGGCCAGATTAAGCCAGCTCCCATATTTTGGAGTGTAGTGCCATTCGAAGCGTTCGAGCAGGCGCCTTGCTTCGGGTGCCGGAAAGGCTTGATAGAGTGAAGCCTTGCTGTGGACGCTGAGATTGTCCTGGACCAGCACGATGGTCCTGGCGCTGGCAAAGTGAACGTCGGCCAAATCTTTCAGTCACCTCGACATGGCGCCAGCCTTCCAACGGAGCAAACATCATGAACAGATTGGCGGTGCCTTTGCGCTCGTACTCGTAATCGAAGCGGGCCGGGCGACCCACTTTCATCAGGATCGGCATGCGCGTTTCGGCCGTGAGTTGCTTCGAGGTCTCGTCCAGGCATACCAGCGGATGATCGGGATCGTGTGGCCGCGTGTAGACGGCCAGCACGTCTTCCATCGCGGCTACGAACGCGCCGTTCGCCTTCGGCGGGATAACCCAGCACTGTCGGCGATGGGGCTGGAGGATGTTTTTTAAGCGCGCGCCCGATCGTTGAGTCGCTGGCGCGATCGACGATGCCGAGTTGTTCTCCAGCAACCGAAGGGTCCAGCGGACCCGTCCCTTAGGAGGCTTGGAACAGGCCAGGGCAACCAGCTTGGCTTCCTTCTCGCCGTCAAAAATTCGCGCAACCGCCGGCGTCGCCCGTTGCTTGCGGCTCAACACAGCCTCGAAGCCTTCCTCAGCTAGTTGCTTCCGCACCCGATAAACCATCGAAACGCTGGTGTCCAAAGCCTTGTTAGCAGCGGTGTGAATTTCACTTAGAATCACCGGTTTGAATTTCCGTATAGGATGGGGATCGCCTGCGGCCCCGATCCGATCCAGGATGCCACCGTGCTTGGACCAATCAAGGCCGGGCCCTTCGGGTGCCCGCGAAGACGCGGCCAGCCTTGACAGGCCCTGCGGGCGGCGGCTGCGAGATTTGGCGGTCGGGGCGGAAGAATGCTCGCGGCGCGGGTCGAACCAAAGAATGGACGCAGCGTTCAGAAGGGCGGATGTGTGCCGAACAGGTCGAGTTGCCAAGGATCGTTGTCGTCACGTGTGGGCGTGGCGGATTGGTAGTGACGGCGTATTTGGGCGAAGTGGGTCGCCTCGAATTGCAAGGCGATCTCCATCAGCGCGTCCGCGATGTAGGCGGCGGCTTCATCGGAGACGGCGTATTCCGGCAATTGGGCTGGGCGCTTGCGCGTCATCGCGGTCGGTCCGGGCTTACTCGTCAATCTCGTCCTTGGTGCGGTAGCTCTTGCCTTCGATGATGACCGTGTCGGCGTGGTGGAGGACGCGGTCGAGGATGGCGGAGGTCAAGGTGCTGTCGTTGTTGAAGATCTGCGACCAGTGTTTGTAAGCGCGGTTGGTGGTGATCACCATCGGTGCACGCTCGTAGCGTTGGCTGATGATCTGGAACAGCAAGTCTGCGCCGTGCTTGTCGATCGGAAGGTAACCGAGCTCATCGACAATCAGCACGGCGGGCTTCAGGTAGCGGTGGAACTCGCGCTTGAGGCGGCCGGTGGACTGTGCCGCTGCCAGTGTTGATAATGTCGACGGCCGTGGTGAAGAGCACCGAGTGTCCATTCAGGCAGGCGGTGTGGCCAAGAGCGATCGACAAGTGCGTCTTGCCGAGGCCGACGTTGCCTATCAGGACGATGTTGGTCTGGGTTGCGATGAAGGCCAAACGGAACAGGTTCTGGATTTGCGGGCGATTGATCTTTTTGGGCCAACTCCACTGGAAGTCATCGAGGGTTTTGATCACGGGGAAGCCCGCGTTCTTGATCCGCCGCTCGATGCTGCGGTTCTCGCGCATCGTGGCCTCGCCCTCAACCAGCTGCTCCAGATAATCCAGGTGCGAGCTCTGCTGCTCGGCGGCTTTGGTGGCCAGGGCCTGGTAGTGGCTTTGAATGTGGTGCAGTTGCAAACGCTGCAGCTGCGCGTCCAATCGGGTCAGGTCACTCGGGGTCATGATCGTTTGCCTCGTAGACGTTGAGGTCCGGGGGAGCGATGTCGATATCGAGCAGATCGTGGCGACGGGTGAGTTGTAATGGTCCAGGTTCCGGCAGCGCCCGGGCGCGGGTCTCCAGGATGTTGGTGATGTACTCGGCGCTGAAGGCCTGGAAGGCGAGCCCGTCGGAGATGGCACGCGCCACGGCATCGATGGGATAGATCTCGGCCAGAGCCAGGATCTTGCGGACGTGGTGGCGGGCGTTAAACCTGCGCTGCTCCAGGCCGTCATAATAGGCTGCCGCATCTGGCGACAGCGCCAGGAAGTGCATCATCAGGCGCTGTTCCCGGGCCCGGCTGCGCTGGGCAATCAGACCCTTGGCGTGGTCCGGATCCTCGATGTCCTCGTGGCGACCATAGCGACGCGGGTGACGGGCGATGAGCTGGTTGTCGAAGTAGATGCAGACCCGGTCGGGATAGGCTTTGACCGTCAATCTGCGGTGAGCGTATGCGGCGGGGACGGAATACTGATTGGTGTCCAGGGTGATGCGGAACTGGCTGGAGGCGATACTGGTCGAAGTGCGTGCAAGATCGTAGAGGTTAGGATTGAGCGTTCCCAGACGCGGACGCTCTTGCGCAAACAAATCGACGGGTCGCTGTTGCGTCTCGCCGTGGATGCGCACATTGGCGATGGTGTCGAGCCAAACCTGTGCGGCCGCGTGGATCGTGCTGAAGTCGGTCAACTCGAGCCCATGCAGGAAATTCTTTTTGACGTAGCCCACACCTGACTCGACGCGCCCCTTCTCGTTGCCGCGGGCGACATTGCAGGCCTCGATCGCAAAGCCATGGTGGCGGGCAAAGTCGAGATAGCGCGGATTGAACACCGGTGCGGCGCCGGCCAGGCGCTGCAGAACCGCCGATTTGAGATTGTCGACCATGATTTTGGACGGCACGCCACCGAAGGCAGAGAAGCCGTGTTCGTGGCAGGCGAGGAAATGCTCCATGGTCTGGGAGACGGTGAACTCCACGAACATTTGGCGGCTAAACGCCAGCACCATGACGAAGAACGAAAGTCGGCGGCGGGTATTGCCCACCGCGACGGTTCCGTAGGCACCCCAGTCGACCTGTGCACACTCGCCGGGAGCGAAGTGCAGCTTCAGATAGACCGGGCGCTTGGTAGGCCGGATGCGGTGGACGTAGTCCCGCAGGATCGTCACGCCGCCGCGGTATCCTTCCTCGCGCAGACGCTGGAAGATCTGCTGAGCGCTATACGGGTGGGTGTCCAGCAACCGCGTGATGCGCGGCTTGAAAGGATCAAGGACACTGCCGCGCGGCCGGCTGCGCCGCGGCTCGAAGCGCGGACGCGCCACCCACGTGGCGACCGTCCTCGGGTCAAGGCCCAGCGCCCGGGCGGTCTGCGCGATCGTCAGGCCCTGGCGATCATGGCAGTCATGGATCTTGCAGAACGTCTCGTAATCGATCACGACCGGGCTCCGCCGCTCGGCACGGGCGTTGCCGCCCGCGCCGCGGATGTAGCGAGAATGTCTTGGCCCAGTCGTAGCAAACGGTCCGTGGTGCGGACGATGTCATCTTGCAACGGTGTTCCAACGATATGGGCAATTAAGCCAATCAGAACAGCAGGTTGCGCGATTAAGATCTCTTGTAACGGAGAGCGCACCAAATTGGCCGTTTTGATAGTAGAACCAATGGGTTCGGCCGTTGAGAGATCTTGTAACGCAGCGCCGACACGTCGAGCTTTGCGCCAATACCCAGGATGGCGCGACCGCCACGCCTGGACCCGGGCGACGTTCACCGGGCCGCGGAAGTAGCCTTCGTTCTCGGGCGTGGAGAGCCAGCGTGCTTGGCTGGCAGCTTTGCTGGCCGCTCTGCAGGCCGTCGCCGAGCAGTAACGCTGGTGACGGCGGTTACGCGGGTCGGGACGAAATAACTTCAGACAGCATTTGCATTTATGGCGATCTCCACGAGCCATCGCGCCCCCCTCCTGCGAGGACGCATCATCAGCCAACGCGATGCCCGGTCCGGTCTCGATGTTGGGGGGAGCTGCCGCGTTCCTTCACCGTCTTGGAGCGATCAATCGACCGCGACGGGCTCGCGCTGTGATCGCAAAATCAAACCGGTGACTTTACGCCAAAATCACACCGCTGCTGACATCCAGTGCGACACACCGCAGCGTTCA
>Ga0179587_10001170_pt1 | contig 11694 bp, 10 predicted proteins | sample CZODoug2_1_08_16_FD_185932 | JGI IMG/M metagenome (GOLD analysis project Ga0179587, IMG submission 185932) | Vadose zone soil fungal communities from Angelo Coast Range Reserve, California, USA - CZODoug2_1_08_16fungal | ecosystem: Environmental > Terrestrial > Soil > Vadose zone | place: USA...
GAGCATGATCGACGCCCGCGCCTTCAACGAAAACGTGACCACGCGCGTCGCCGCTCCAGCCTGAAATCGCAGTTCATCGGCAAACGCCGGCACGCGCAGCTGCCAGGCGCTGTCGCCGCCCTTTGCGGCCGTTCCTGCGTAACCTGAATTCTTCGCTTTCGGGTCCGCGGTGCACGTTACCATTTTTTGCGATTCACGATCCCACCAGGCGTTTGCCACCATTCCGCTCATCGCCGGCAGCGCGCCCGTGGAAATCGTCGCGTGTCCTACGCACGTTTCCGTCGCCGCATAGGGATACGCCGCTTCGCGGAACCACGCCCCATGCTCAACGAGCCGTTTCAGCCCGCCCGTCCACTGGCCGCGAAACTTCTCGATATAGTCCGCCCGCATCTGGTCGACCACGATCACGACGACCAGTTTTGGCCGTGCGGCGGAGTTCGCCGCCTTGGGAACGGGCCTTGGTGGCGTTTGTGCGCCTGCTGCCGCGCTCAACCCCAACATCATTGCCGCCAAACTCAGTCCCGCGAATCGCTTCATTGGCTCACTCCCCCATCAGAAAGGCGGAAGCTTATCACGTTCATATGTCTCCACTATTTCAGGCCGGCTTCGCGGCTCGGCCCACGAGGCAGGGTCGCTTGTGTTAAAATCCACGGCAATATGCCTATCGTTGAAAAAGGTCAGATCATGTCCGCGGCCGAAATCGACCGCACCTTACAACGCGTCGCCCATGAAATTGTCGAAAAGAGCGGCGGCACAAAACACCTGGCGCTCATCGGCATTCGCCGCCGCGGTGTGCCCCTGGCACAACGGATTGCGCAAGCCATGCGCGGAATTGACGGCGTCGACGTGCCGGTCGGCATTCTGGACATCACGCTTTACCGCGACGACCTTTCCAAGGTCGCGCCCCAAGCCGTCCTGCAATCTTCCGACATCAAATTTGGCGTGGACGGCATGGACCTTGTCCTTGTCGACGACGTGCTCTACACGGGCCGCACGATCCGGGCCGCCATGAACGGCCTGTTCGACCTCGGCCGCCCGAAGCGCGTCACTCTATGCGTGCTGATTGATCGCGGCCATCGCGAAATGCCGATCGAAGCGCAATACGTCGGCCGCAATGTGCAGACCAGCGATACTGAAATTGTAGAAGTTCGGCTCCGCGAAATTGACAACGAAGAACGGGTCATGCTCGTGGACCGAAAGGAATAGCTCGGAGTTTCATTTGAGGTTTTTGCCGGACCAAATGTGACGCCTCGTTTCCGCGATCTCTTGGCTCTTGAACCGCTCTCCGCGGACGAACTTACTTTTCTCCTCGATCAAAGCAAACCTTTCCAGGAAATCCAGCGCCATCCGCTGAAAAAACTCGCGACGCTGCGCGGAAAAACCATCGCGCTCGCGTTTTTTGAAAATTCCACACGCACGCGCATCAGTTTTGGCACGGCGGCTTCGCGCCTCGGCGCGGATACCATGAACCTGCAGGCCGAAGCGTCCAGCCTCAAGAAGGGTGAAACGCTGCTCGATACGGCTTACAACTTGAATGCGATGAAACCGGATTGCTTCGTGATGCGCCATTCCGCTTCCGGCGCGCCGAATTACGTCGCGCGCCATCTCGATATTCCGGTCGTCAATGCCGGGGACGGCACGCATGAGCATCCTTCGCAGGGTTTGCTTGATGCGCTTACGATTCGCGATCGCAAAGGGACCATCAACAATTTGAACGTGACGATCCTGGGCGACATTCAACACAGCCGCGTCGCGCGCTCGAACATCCATCTGCTCGGCAAGTTCGGCGGCCGGTTTACGCTTTGCGGCCCGTCCATGTGGGTTCCCCGCGAGCTCGAAAAAATTGCGCCGGGCACGCCAATTCGTTGCGTGTATCGGATTGAAGAGGCTCTTGCGGGCGCGGACGTAATCATCATGCTCCGCGTGCAAACAGAACGTATGAACGAACCTTCGCTCTCCGCAAACGACTACATCCTGGGTTATCAACTTAACGCCGAGCGACTGCGTCTTGCGAAGTCTGACGCGATCGTTCTGCACCCCGGCCCGATGAATCGCGGAATTGAAATCACACCGGAAGTTGCTGATGGACCGCAGTCATGCGTTCTCGAGCAGGTCACGAACGGAGTTGCGGTCCGCATGGCGATTCTGTATCTGCTCGTTACCGGCGCCGCGGAAGATGGCTCGCATCCGGCGATCCAGCAGCCCGTCGCGCACAATCGCCGCGCCACGGACAAAGTTCCTGCAAAGAAGGATTCCTAGCATGCTTCTGATTCAAAACGGCCGCGTTCTCGACCCTGCGTCAAAAACCGACGCGGCACTGGACGTTTTGCTCGACGGTGAAGTTATCAAGGAAGTTGGAGCGCGTGGAAAATTTGCCTCGCTGAAAGACGCCCAAGTTCTTGACGCCACTGGTCTGATCGTCGCGCCGGGCTTTATTGACATGCATGTTCACCTGCGCGAACCCGGCCAGGAGTCTTCCGAAACGATTGAAACCGGGACGAAATCGGCCGCGCGCGGCGGCTTCACTGCGGTCTGCTGTATGCCGAATACGAAACCCGTTCACGACAACGCGTCCATCACGCGTTTCATCGTCGACAAAGCCAGAAGTGTCGGCTCAACGCGCGTTTGGCCGATAGGCGCCGCGAGCGTCGAAAGTAAAGGCGAAGCTATCGCGGAAATCGCTGCAATGAAAGAAGCGGGCATCGTCGCAGTGTCGGACGATGGAAAACCCATCGCGACCGCCAAGCTCGCCCGTCAAGTCATGGATTACTGCAACTCTCTCGATTTGCCGGTGATCGAACACTCGGAAGACGTTTCGCTCGCCGCCGGAGCCGTCATGCGCGAAGGCGTCACGTCCACCCGGCTCGGTCTGCGCGGAATGCCCGCCGCCGCGGAGTCCGTTTGCGTCGCACGCGACGTACAACTTGCCGAACTTACCGGCGGACGGCTTCACGTCGCCCATCTTTCCGCGAAAGGATCGCTCGACCAGGTGCGCTGGGCCAAATCGCGCGGCTTTCGGGTTACGTGTGAAGTTACGCCCCACCACTTCACTTTGATCGACGAAGACGTTCAGTATGATTCGCGCTTCAAGATGAATCCGCCGCTTGCTTCACGCGAAGATCGGGAAGCGCTCATCGCCGGTCTCGCCGACGGCGCGGTCGATGTTATTGCGACAGATCACGCGCCGCATGAACCGGCGCTCAAAGATGTCGAGTTCGATCGCGCCCCGTTTGGAATTCTCGGTTTTGAAACAGCGATTGCCCTCACGCTCGAGCAACTCGTCCACACGGGAAAAATTTCGCTGATGCGCATGGTCGAGCTCTTCACCACGGGCCCTGCGCGCGTTCTTAGCAAAGAACGCAAACTCGCCGCGGGTCAACCCGCCGACGTGACTCTCTTTTCAACAACCCACGAATGGAAGTACAACGTGAACGACTCGCCCAGTAAATCTCGCAATTCGCCGTTCGACGGCCGGACGTTCAAGGGCGCGCCAATGGCGACGATCGTCGCCGGAAAAATCGTCTTCAAGCGATAACAGACCCGCATTTTGTTTGGTTTGTAGTCTAGTGCGCGGCCGGTTCCGCTGGTGGATGCATTCCATGATTCGGCAGTTCATGCGTCCCGCGCGCAAGCGGTTCAATCTTCAACCGATAAAAATGATCGAGTGGAATTCTGCCTTTGCCGACAGCGTAGCTCTTTTCAATCGCTTTTGTGACGTATGCCTTTGCGAGCGTCGCGGCTTCGACAAGGCCTCTTCCCGCCGCAAGTTGGGCCGCTAACGCAGAGGCAAACGTACAGCCCGTTCCGTGTGTTTGATCGGTTTTCACTCGATCGCCACCCAACTGAACCAACTCGTTCCCGTCAAAGATCACATCCACGGCGCGTTCCATGTGTCCGCCCTTGACGATCACCGCCTTCGCGCCAAGCTCCACAATTTTTCGCGCAGCTGCTTCCATGGCGGCTACATCTTTAATTTCCATCCCAGCTAAAATTTCGGCCTCCGGCACATTCGGAGTTATAACACTGGAGCGCTTCAACAATTCTGTCGCCACATATTTCACGCCGCCGGCGTCGAGCAACTCCGTGCCGGTAGAAGACTTCATGACCGGGTCGTGTACAACAAGTGCAAACTTGTGCGCGTCCAAAAATTCGCCCACCACAACCGCGTTCCCGCGATTTCCAATCATTCCGATCTTCACCGCCGCGATATCGCAGTCCTTCGCAAGCACTTCCAGTTGCTCGCGCAACTCCGCGCTTGGCGTGTTGTGCACCGCCTCCACGGCTTGCGTGTTCTGAACCGTCATCGACGTGATCGCCGCCACGCCGTAGCAACCGTGCGCAGCAAACGTCTTCAAATCCGCCATGGTTCCCGCGCCGCAGCTTGGATCGAATCCCGCGATCGTCAGCAAAATCGGCGGCGCTGCGTGTCCGTTCGTGCTCATCGTTGGTTCGTGCCTCGTTCCGCGAAGAAAATTGCCGGTCAGGTTTCCCAGTTCAGGGAAAAACGGACCGGCACTTGCGAATGTACGCGCACGTTTGATAGCGCGCAACAAAAACTTTTTCAATTTCCGGTGAAGAGGATAGTGGGAGCCGAGGAGACTCCCGCACTGCGTCAACAATTTCTGGAGTAAGTTAAAATTCAGCCTCAAATACGCGGAACCGTCTCTCGAGTTCCCATTGTTGTTGCGCTTTCTCATTCGCCTTCAAGAAGCCGCCGCACGATTGCGACGGTTTGTCGCTTCCGGGCAAATCTTTCGCGCAATCGGCCGCCACTCGCGCAAAACTATCGGGTTTGTCCCACAAACTTTTGCCCGGCAAGAACGCATGTTCCAAGCCGGTCCTCACCATTTTCTTTAACTCGCCATACTTGAACCCGTACGTTTCGACCGCACGCACATATTCATTCGTCAGATCGATCCGCGAAACGCCCTCATCATCCGTCGAAAGCGCCACAGGCACTCCGAACATTCGATACATCGGCAGCGGATGATTCATTCCAGTGACGCCGAGAATCATTTCGTTGCTCGATAGGTTGATCTCAACCATCACGTGCTTTGCCGCCATTTCTTTCAGCAATTCGTGCGGCCGGTCTTCATACATCACATCCACGCCGTGTCCGATTCGCTCCGCACCAGCCTCGACCGCCAGCCGGATGTGGCAGCACAATCCATCCGGCGTCACCATCCCGTATCCCAACTCGCCTGCATGCAGCGTGATGTGCACCTTCGGATAAACTCCATGCAGGAAATTCACCATCTTCATCTGCAGCGCGTAATCCCGCATCGAAATGTATCCATCTTCCGGCATCACGAAGTTTAGTCCCACCACGCGCTCCGGATCGGCCATTGCCGTTTCAAACCCCAGCAGTGTTTGCGCAAACACAATTTCCTTCGGCAGGCCGCGCAAGACTTGATAAATGAATCGCACATCCACTTTGCAGGCGTCCGCCCCGTTCGCGCCGCCGCAATGCTCTAACTCGCGGCGCCTTTTCTCCATACCATCCAAATACGTCGCCGCTTCGGCCACATTTTCTTTCAAGCCATGTGCGAGCAATCCGGCCCGGAGCGCCGCAAAATCGTCGTTCCATCCGGCTTCGCTTGCGGCCTTCGCCGCGATCGAAAAATCCGGCGTCTCCATTAATTCTATGTACTGTTCGTTTTGTGTCGCCGCCCGCGCCGCCGCTTCGTCTACCCACTCCCCCTTATGCGAAGGAGCCGTTCCGCCAAATTTTGCAAATGTATCGAAGAAATGATCGTGTCCGGAGACGCTCGCGTATGATACAAAACTGCGCATCGAAAACGAATTGATCAACTGGTCGTAAAGCGATTGGTTTTTGTAGACGTCGCTCGCCGGCACAATCGCTTTATCGGCGCCATCCGTCCCGCACTTCGTGAACGCAAGTCTCTTCGTGTCCACGCACAATCCATCTTCCACCGCTGCGCGGATAAATGACTCCGCGTACACACCGCCGCTCAAGTGGTAGTGCAAATCCGCGCCCTTCGGCATTTTCTTTAGGAATTGGCGCAATTGCAGCGGATTCCTTCGCGCAGCCTCTAACTGAAGGTCGCCGTTCTTCTCCCCGTTCGTCGCCAACGAAGCGCCGCTCTTTGCTTTTGTCGTTTGCCCCGCGCAAAGGCTTGCGCCAATGCTCGCCAACACCAACACGGCCAGCATCGCGCCAACCCGGCGCCCCATCGCTCGACGTTTCATTTTGATTTTGCCCTCAGCGCTCGCGAGCCGAAATTCCGTCTCAGGGAAAGAGTCCGCGTACAAGCGTCGCTTCCGCAACGCGTCCCACGGCTAGAATCATCGCGCCGGCTCGCGGCGGAACGTGATGCTTGCGCATCGTCTCCACCATCTCATTGAACGCGCGCACCATGATTTTCTGCAGCCGCTGATTCACTTCGTCTGAATCCCACAGCAGCCCTTCCTGATTCTGCACCCACTCGAAATAACTTACGGTCACGCCGCCGGAGTTCGCCAAAATATCCGGCAACACGGTAATGCCGCGCCGCGCCAAAATCTCATCCGCATGCGGGGTCGTTGGCCCGTTCGCCGCTTCCGCCACGATGCGCGCCTTGATCGCTTCCGCGTTGTTCAGCGTTATCACGTTTTCCAGCGCCGCCGGCACCAGAATGTCGCACTTCATCGTCAACAAGTCGTCGTTAGAAATGCGCGAAGCACCGGGCATGCCGACAACGGTGCCCGACCGTTCCTTGTAACGAATCGCCTTGATTGGATCGATCCCGCGCGTGTTCGTCACGCCGCCACGCGTATCGCTCAACGCAATAATTTTCGCCTTTTTCTCGGCGAGCAGCCGAGCCGCTGTCGCGCCGGCATTACCAAATCCTTGGACCGCTACGGTCGCGCCTCGCAATGGAATCTTCTTAAGTTTGCACGCCTCTTCCACAACATAGACCAGTCCGCGCGCCGTCGCTTCCGCGCGACCCTGCGATCCACCAATCGCGATCGGTTTTCCCGTTACGACGCCTGGAACAGTGTGCCCCACCATCATGGAATATGTATCCATGATCCACGCCATCGTTTGCGAATCGGTGTACACGTCCGGTGCCGGAATATCCTGGTCCGGTCCAATCAGCGGAAGAATCTCGCTAGCGAATCTCCGCGTCATCCGCTCCAGCTCGCTCTTCGACATGCGCTTCGGGTCGCAAATAATTCCGCCCTTGGCTCCGCCGAACGGAACGTTTACAACTGCCGTCTTCCACGTCATCCACGCCGCCAGCGCTTTCACTTCGTCCAGCGTCACATTGGGATGAAAACGAATTCCACCCTTGCCCGGCCCGCGCGAAACATTGTGCTGCACGCGATATCCCGTAAGCACTTTCACTTGCCCGTTGTCCATCTTCGTCGGCAGCGAGACTTCCAGGATGCGCTTCGGCGTACGCAGGACCTGCCTCAGTCCCGGATCCAATTTCAAAAATTCCGCCGCCATATCAAACTGGATCTGCGCGATGCGGAATGGATTCAAGTCCTCCCGCGGCGCTATGCGCGGCACGAGGGGGGGAGTTGTGGGCTTTGCGACCGTGGCCATCGGCTTCGGTCCTTTCCGCTGATCGATTTAAGTTAAATCCGTCTGTTGCTGCTGGGCCTAAAGTCAAAAAAAGTTTTAAGATCGTTGCTCGTTCAGCCGTTCGCTGCCATTTTTTGACTACTGCTCAAGTACTTATCGCGGCACTCCGGCGAACAGAAATGCGCGACTTCATTGCCAGTACGAACCGCAATCGCAAGATCTTCAGCGACATGCATACCGCACATCGCGTCTCGTACCAGCCGTTTATTCCGCGGCACTTCCTGCTCAGGACTCTGCGTTTGCTTCGGGACTGTATCGCCCAGAAACCAAGCGAAGAACCGCTTCATGAGCGAAATGCTCCAGGAGAGCACCAACACCCAAAACAAGAATCGGAAGAAGCTGGCCAGAATCCCCATGCTTGCGTTTCCGTGGCAGGGAAAATGCCTCCCTGAACGGTCAGGCGAGTGTATGCAACCGCAAAAGGGTAGGTCAAACGAAAATGTCTGATTTCAATAGGTTGCGGGGCGGTCTGGTTACAGAGATTATGCCGAAAAGACCTCTAAATTGACACTATACTATTATAAACAAAAGACTTAGCAGAATATGACGGCTCCTGAGCCTAAAACTCGGCCGGACGGCCTAAAGTGCCGGAATCCGGTCAATTCCCATATACGGTCGCAACGCTTCGGGGATCACGATGGATCCGTCCGCCTGCTGATAATTCTCCACAATCGCAATCCAAGTTCGCCCAACCGCGAGCCCTGAGCCGTTCAGCGTGTGGACAAATTCGCTCTTTCCACCGCCTTTTGGCTTAAAACGGATTCCAGCGCGGCGCGCCTGAAACGCTTCGCAATTGGAACATGACGAAATCTCCCGAAACTCGCTGCTCGACGGCAACCACACTTCAATGTCATAGGTCTTCGCAGACGCAAATCCCATATCGCCGCTGCACAGAAGCATCGTCCGGTAATGCAGGCCCAGCTTTTGCAAAATGGTTTCCGCGTTCTTCGTTAACGCTTCGTGCTCTTCGTAACTTTTCTCCGGGTGCGTAAACTTGAACAGTTCGACCTTTTGAAATTGATGCTGGCGCAAGATTCCGCGCGTATCCTTCCCCGCCGCCCCCGCCTCCGATCTGAAACAAGCCGTCCACGCGGTCACGCGAATCGGCAGCTTGTCCTCCGGAATCGTTTCGTCGCGATAAAGATTGTGTAGCTCGACTTCGCTCGTGGGCGTCAGCCAGAAATCCGTGTCCTGAATCTTGAAAAGATCCGCGGCAAATTTGGGCAATTGCCCGGCACCGGTCAGCGAAGCGGTGTTTACCAGAAACGGCGGCAGAATTTCCGTATACCCATGCTCGCGCGTATGCACGTCCAAGAAGAAATTGGCCAATGCCCGCTCCAGACGCGCACCCCAGCCTTTATACAAGGCAAAACGCGCACCGGTAATCTTTGTCGCCGCGCCCAGATCCAGAATTCCCGTCTTTTCGCCGATTTCCCAGTGCGGCTTCGGCTGAAAATCATATTTAAATGGCGCGCCCCAGCGCCGGACTTCCACGTTGTCCGCCGCGCTTGTTCCGGTCGGCACCGAGGAATGCGGAATATTCGGCATCGTCAGCAGCACTTCCCGCTGGCGCGCGTCGAACTCCGTCACCTTTTCGTCCGCCTGTTTGATGAGCTCGGAGAGTTGCTTCATCTCCGCAATAATCGAATCTGCGTTCTGTTTCTCTTTTTTCAATCTCGCAATTTCGTCGCTAGCTTTATTCCGCTGCGCCTTGCGCTGCTCGTTGGCAGTGATATAGACGCGCCGCTCTTTGTCCAGCGCGCGAAAAGCGTCGAGATCCAGCGTCGTCCCGCGGCGCTTCGCCATCTCGGCGAAAACGTCCAAATTGTCCCGGAAGTAGCTCAAGTCATGCATGGTCCTAAGAGGATAACGTACCCATCGCTCCAGCGAAAATACCGCGCCCTGCCTCGCCCACCTGTCCCGGCGGCCAAGTAACCCTTTCGGGGAGTACTCTTCGTTCCTCCATCGCAACCAACGTCGCAGAGTGGCCTACTCTCAAGGAAGGCAAGCCCAGTCCGTTACGAATGTCCCTTACAAAAGTCCCCAAAGAAGGAGTATTCATGAAGAAATCCAGTTTCGCAGTCCTATTCCTCGCGGTCGGGTTTTCTTTTGGCGCGGCAGTGGCCAATGCCCAGGGTCCGGCAGGAGCCGGCGCGACCGAAGCGGTTGCCCGCAGCTCCAGCAACTCTGGCAGCTCCCATTCGATGAACCCGATCAAATGGATCAAGAAAGACAAATCCAATCCAGCTCCGAGCACCGATAAGAATTTGCTCTTGACTGAACACCTCCATGAAAAAGGCATTCTCGCAGCGAACTTGGACGTAACCTCCGCTTGCTCGGTGTTCAAGCACCTTAGCGATTGTCTGGCTTCGCTCCACGCAAGCCATAACGTCGGCCTGGACTTCAATTGTGTCCGCGCGGACGTGACCGGCGTGCAGACCAATGCTGATATCTCCGCCTGCAAGGGCCCAATCGGCGATAAAGCAGTCAGCCTGCAGGAAGCGCTGAAGCGGCTAAAGCCAGAAGCGGACGCAAAGGGCGAAACGAAGAACGCTGAACAACAAGCCAAGGATGATTTGAAGGCAGTTGGCGCCTAGGACCTGTTTTACTTTGGAAGAGAAAGGGCGGCTGAGAAGTGATTCTCAGCCGCCCTTTTTCATTGCCCGTTGGAACTATCAATCAGATTACTTACCAGCTTAGGTCAGCGACCAGCCAACGATGGTTAATCCCAGCACTGCGACCATCGCCGCAAGACCGACCAGAGTGAGCGCCCTGCCGCGGCCCAGCAGCATGTCCCGCGTCTCGGCATTCGCACAAAGCAGCGCGCAAGCCACCAGAATCGCGGCCCACGACGCGACCGCCGGTAGCCCGGGATGAGTCGCGAACGTCGCCATGATCTTCTCTGAGGGCTGCCCGGCCGGAATCCACCACGGCAAGATCGGCGCAAATCCCGCCGCCAGTACAAACGTCAGCATCTTACGGCTGACCCAGCCTTTTATCTTTCCTACGGCTCGCGCTTTCTTGACCTTCTGCCAAACCAGAAAATCCCAAGTGAGCAGCACCACCGCTAACGGCACCCATCCGTACATGGACAGGCTTCGGTCCACCCAGCTCCACGCTGGGAAGAACCGGTAGCCCGGATGACTCGCTGCCAGGCGTGGCAGCAGAAACCACGCCACCAGTGCATTCAACACCAGCGCCAAAAGCAAAACGAGCAACCCCGTCAGTTGCACCCAGTGATACGTCGGGCTCACGCCGCAGCGCGTGCAAACCGGCTTCTGCGGCATTATTTGCAATCCACAGTGCTCGCAATACATCGGGCCCTCTCCTCTTTCCCCGTGACGATGTCTCGGAAAGACACTTCTCCCAATGCGCGAAGCCTACTCCTGCATTTGTCTGAAAACTACTGGTCAGAGGGTCAGTCTTGGGGCAGTTACGGCGAGACCTGTTTCGACGTTACTTTCGTCGCAGTCGACGTGATTTCAAAATGCAACAGCCAATCGCTTTCAACGCTGCGGCCGTCAACTTCTGGAGGAGTGAATTGCCATTTTTTGGCTGCCTTGATCGCTTGCTCGGAAAAATATTTACTGCTGGACGGCGCGTCCAGTTGCGCAGAATCCACGCTGCCGGCAGTGTTCACGTGAATGCGTACGGCGATCCGGACTCTCCCGTGAATCGTCCCGCGGGCTTTGGCGGAGACTTCGGGCAATATCTGGTCCATCACGTCGCCCTTGGTTGCCGCAGTGTCTCGCGCCGTCGGCTCGGGTGAACTCTTTCGCTTTGATGAAGCAACCGGTTCTCGGGAACTCACCACAACGCTGGGCGCGGCTGACTTCGCCGCTGGCGCAGCCGAGGACGAGGGCCGCGTTGTCGCGGCGTCCGACTGCGGCCGGTACAACCTCAGAACAATGAAAAGTAGCACCACGACAACAAGCGCGGCCCCAATTGGCATCCAGTACGATTTCTTCTGGCCGACAGCCTGTGTAGCCTCGGGGCGTCGCACAGGAACCGGCGGTCGCGACTCGCGCATCGTGGGCGGTGCAACCGGGGAAAGCGGTGCCCGCACGGGGTCGACCTTCGGCGTAGTTTTTTCCGGTTGTTTC
>Ga0179587_10001173_pt1 | contig 11686 bp, 7 predicted proteins | sample CZODoug2_1_08_16_FD_185932 | JGI IMG/M metagenome (GOLD analysis project Ga0179587, IMG submission 185932) | Vadose zone soil fungal communities from Angelo Coast Range Reserve, California, USA - CZODoug2_1_08_16fungal | ecosystem: Environmental > Terrestrial > Soil > Vadose zone | place: USA...
TCGCTGGATTGCGGTTGGCTCGCTGGCGGGCATTATGCCCTATCTGGTCTTGCGGTTCGCCCAGACTTTGGGCATACCTGCGCCGGATTTTTCCGGCCCCTTCGGAATCGTCCCGGCGGCCCTGATTCCGATTGCGACCGGTTACGCGATTCTCAAACACCGCCTCTTCGACATTCATGTGGTTCTGCGCAGAGGGTTGCAGTATCTGGTGGCGCGGAACGTTTTGCGTTTTGTTCTTGCTCTTCCGGCGCTGGCCCTTCTTTACTCGCTCGTGACGAACGCCAACCGCACGATCGGCGAGGCGATGCTGCACAACTACGGATTTGTCGTGCTGGTCGTACTCATTGCCGTTGTGCTGCGATATCAGCAGCGGCTGGCAGGCTGGCTGGACCGAAGGTTTTTCCGCGAGGGCTACCAGCAGGAACGCATCTTGCTTGCACTGATTGACGATTTGCGCACTCTCGATTCAATTCCGGAAATGGGCGAGCGGGTTGGCGCGGAACTCGTGGCGGCGATGCATCCGGAGAGCGTCTACTTCTTCTACAGTTCACCCAAGGATCGCGCGTACATCCAAGGGTTTGGCACCGATCAGCGCGCGCAGGGGCTGCAAATTCCAGAGGGATCTGCTCTGCCGGCGCTGCTCGCTAACAACGATCAAGCCCTGAGTGTCGAGTCCTTGCCCACGAACGGCGCGCCCCTGATGTCGTGGAGTTGGCTGTACGCATTGCGTTTGGACTTGGTCGTCCCGATGAACCGTGCCGACGGCTCGCCGGTAGGCTTTTTGCTGTTGGGACGGAAGAAGTCGGAGGAGCCATACTCTCCAGCCGACCGCGGCCTGTTGCGCGGGTTGGCGCACCAGATGGCGGTGAGCTGCGAGAACCTGTTGCTGCAGGAGCGCGTTCTGCGGCAACAGAAAACGAACGAGCAGATGCGCACTCGCGTGGAAGGCTTAGGCACGGCTTGGTTGCAGGAATGCCCACACTGTGGGAAGTGCTTCGATAGTTCCATTCGCGCTTGTCCCGAGGATGGGACTGACCTCCTCCTTTCCAGTCCTGTACATCAATTGCTGGATGGCCGCTACCGGCTCGACCGGGTGATCGGTCGAGGCGGGATGGGTACGGTATTCGAAGCCTTGGATTTAAGGCTGCATCGACAGGTCGCCGTGAAACTGGTGCAGGCCGGCAGAACGGCGAATCCGGCATGGCTGAGGCGATTTGGCAGAGAAGCCCGGGCCCTGGCGCGGCTCAATCACGAAAACATTGTTCTTACTTACGACTTCGGCGTTGTGGACGACGAGGTCGCGTATTTGGTTATGGAGTTCGTTGGTGGAACGACGCTTCGCACCGAGATTGACCGTGGTCCGATCCCGCCTGCAACTGCGGCGTTGTGGTTCCGGGAATTGCTCGAAGGAGTGAAGGCCGCGCACGCCGCTGGGATCGTCCACCGCGACTTGAAGCCGGAAAACCTGCTTATCGCGCGTCCGCAGGACGGCCGCGAGCGAATCAAAATTGCCGATTTTGGGATTGCAAAATGGCAGACGGACGATCAGGAATCGGCTCGACTGACGCTTCCAGGAACCATTGTCGGGAGCTTGCGATATATGTCTCCCGAGCAGATTGGGGGACTGGTGGTTGACGCCCGAAGTGACCTGTTCTCGGTCGGCGTGATGGCTTTCGAGTCATTAACCGGAAGGTCTCCGTTCGGCGGGGCCACCCATTCCGAGCGAATGGCGTCCATCGAGCAGGACTCCGAGAATCTGGCGTCAGGTCTGCGCGGCGCGCCGGGCTTGCAGGCGGCGCTGCGGCGATGCCTGGCGCGGTCTCCCAACGACCGCTTCAACTCGGCGGCCGAACTGCAAGCCGAACTCATCCCGCGGATGGAAGAATTGCAGGCTCCCTTGGCCATACCGGAGCTTTCCAACAATTCTGCCGAGCTATGGAATAAAAACCCCGCCTGAGTAGTTTAACCTTGTGGGCATGTCAGGAGCGGTTCCCCCGTCACACTTCGAAGATCTGGCGATGCCGCTTTTCGATTCGCTCTACAACTTCGCTCATTGGCTTACTCAGAACCGCGAAGAAGCCGAAGATCTGGTGCAGGAGACGTACGCCAAGGCACTGAAAGGATTCGCGTCCTTCCGTCTGGGGACCAACTTCCGGGCCTGGATGTTTCGCATCCTGCGTAATACGTTCTTGACGTCCCGCACCGGATTAAAGGCAACCGCGACGGTGCCGCTTGAGCCCGAAGAGGGAGGACCCGAACTGGCGGTGGAGAGCACCACACCGGAGACGATTCTGATGGATCGGTTGAGTCAGGAGTCGGTGCGCGGTGCGCTGGATCAGTTGCCCGTGAATTTTCGGGAGATCCTTTTGCTTTGTGAGGTGGAGGAAATGTCGTACCAGGAAATTGCAGAGACGCTTTCCATTCCGATCGGAACAGTGATGTCTCGTCTATCGCGCGCGCGAAAGGCGTTGGGAGAGCAATTACGGCCGCAGGTGCAAGGGAGATGAACGATGGCTTGTGAGTCGTGGCAGGCGAAACTCGACACGTATCTGGATGGCGAGCTGCCTTCCGAGCAGATGCGCGCCTATGACGCGCACGTGCGTAACTGTTTGTCGTGTTCGTCGGCGGCCCTGGCACTGGTGCAGAGGAAGCGCAGCGTCCACGATGCAGGGAAGAGATTTGCGCCAAGCGCGGAGTTCCGGCAGCGAATGCAGAGGAGCATAGCAGGGCGGCCGCGCAGGAGCCGCGGTTTCGCCTGGATGTTGGCCGCGGTTGCCGTCTTGGTTTTCGCAGTTGCAGGTTTGTCCGCAATCCGGCTGGGCCGGGAGCAAGCGCGCACCGCGCAGGTTTATGGCGAAGTCGCGGACTTGCACGTGGCAACCCTGGCTAGTTCGTCGCCGGTGGACGTGGTTTCCAGCGACCGGCACACGGTGAAGCCCTGGTTTCAGGGCAAGATACCGTTCGCCTTCGACCTGCCGGAGCTGCAAAACTCGAGATTTTCACTGCTGGGCGGTCGCATGACGTATCTGGAACAAGCTCCGGGAGCTCATCTGATCTATCAAATCCGGAAGCATGAAATTTCGGTACTGATTTTTCAGGAATCCTCATTGCACGGCAGGTTAGGAGAAAACGCTTCTCCGGGCAGGAAATTGTCATTCAACTTAGAGACTTGGAGCCAGGGCGGCCTTCGTTATTTTGTGATTGGCGACGCCAGCAGCAGCGACATCGAGACCCTCGCCCGGCTGTTCAAGACCACACAAACTTGAACTTTGTTTCCATCTCTCTTTACTGCGCCTGCGCCAGTTTACGCCTGTTAAGGCTAGTCAGCGACTGGCGAAACCGGACTTACGGCGAAATTGCCCACGATTCCTTACGTGTATCGAACAATTTGCTTGCCGGTTCTCGATCCCAGTAGTAAAACGTTTCAATACTCGATTTATCGAAGAATCTTGCGGCTGAATGATGCGAGTGCGCCACGAGAACCTTAGAGGAGGATTGGCATGGGGTGTCGTCGAACAAAAATACTTGGCGTGGGGCCCCTCCTAGGCGTCGTGCTAACGTCGCTGTTCTCGTTGGCGCAGGCACCTTCAGTACGATGGGAGGAGCTGACTTCGGCGGATTTTGTGAAGGCCATTCATCGGTCCCAAGACACATGTCTTCTGCCCGTGGGGATTCTGGAGAAGCATGGATTACATTTACCCTTGGGCAACGACCTGCTGAACGTGCGCTATGCCGCGCTGCACGCGGCCCAACAGGAGTTTGCGGTAGTCTTTCCCGAGTATTTCGCCTCGCAGATCTTTGAGGCTCGGCACCAGCCGGGAACCGTCGCTTACAGCCTGCATCTGCAACTTGAGCTCCTGCAAGAAACCACGGACGAGATGGCGCGAAACGGGTGCAAGAAAATCATCATAGTCAACGGTCATGGCGGAAACGTGAATCTACTGCCCCTGTTTGCACAGGCGCAACTGGCCTCGCCCCATGATTACGTGGTGTACGTGTTCATGGCTCCTGGTCATGAAAATGAGCCGGGTAGGCCGCCTCTGAAGTCAGGGAAGAACGTGGTCGACTTCCACGCCGGAGAGAAGGAAACCTCGCGCAGTCTGATTGCGCGTCCAGATCTTGTGCATTTGGATCGTGCCAAAGAAGAGTCCGGAGCCGACCAGGCGCGGCAAAAGCTGCCGGACAGCTTGTACACGGGAATTTGGTGGTACGCGCGATTCCCCAACCACTACGCTGGCGACGGGTCGGTCGCTAGCAAAGAGCTTGGCGAGTTTGATACCAAGCTGCTCATCTCCGACTTGGTCACGGCTATCCGGGCGGTGAAAGCGGACAATGAAGGCCTGAAGCTGCAGAAGGAGTTCTACGAAGAAGCGACGCATCCTATAGACACCAAGCCGTAGATGAGATCAAGAATCGCAGGAACAATTTTCTTCTTGGAGGATTCATGCGTCACGACGCGATCATTGTCCGATTCCTTGGTTGGCGCAGGGCTGGGGTTATGCTTTGCGTGCTCGTTCCGTTGGGTTTTTCGCAGACGATTCGGGTTGACATTACCCCCAGTCACATCGCGAAAGCGTTTGTTCCAAACGTGGCGCTCGGAGCGGGAGTGGATCGCATCAGTTCCGCATCCACCGACAAGGTCTTCACCGAACTCATCATGAAGCAGGTGTTGTCGGCGGGTTGGCAACCCGTTACCTATCGCCAGAATACCGAGCTGCATGTGGAGGCGTGGCATTGGAATCCGCAAGGCAAGTGGAGCGAAGCTGGCGACAAGGGATACTTTGTCGGGGACGCCAAACCCGGCGACTTCATTCGTCATTCGTTCGGTTACGCTCTGCCGCATCGGGGCTTCACGCGCAACGAGGGAACTGACGCGAACGGTTTCTCGGCGCTCACCGATGGCGACGAGAGCACGTACTGGAAGAGCAATCCTTACTTGGCGAAGCCCTTTACGGGCGAAAATGACGCGAATTATCCACAGTGGATCGTGATCGATCTAGCCCACAACCATCCGCTCAACTCGATGCGCATTTCGTGGGCCGAGCCCTCTGCGCGCCGCTATCTCGTTCAGTACTGGACGGGCAATGAGAGTCCGATCAAGCAACCGACCAAGGGCGCCTGGGTCACATTTCGCGGTGGCGCAGTCAGCGACGGAGCTGGAGGGAAAGCTCTGCTGAATCTCGAGTCCGATCCAATTTCGGTGCGCTATCTGCGGATTTGGATGTCCGAGTCCTCGAACACCTGCGACACACATGATCGGGCGGACCGTCGCAATTGTGTGGGCTATGCAATTCGCGAAATCTACATAGGAACAGCGACGGCGAATGGAGAGTTTCACGATCTCGTACGGCATACCGCTGATCCCGATCAGACAATAACCTATTGCTCTTCCGTCGATCCATGGCATGAGCCCGGCGGGATTCAAGACAAGGGCGACCAGGTAGGAATGGACCTCTTCTATACAAGTGGTTACACCCGCGGCCTTCCCGCGATGATCCCAATTTCTTTAATTTATGGAAATCCGGAAGACTCCGTAAACCAGATCGCGTATTTGGAGGCGCGAGGATATCCCATCTCCTACGTCGAGATGGGAGAAGAGCCGGACGGGCAGTTCATGCTGCCCGAGGACTACGGAGCGCTCTATCTGCAATGGGCTGCCGCGTTGCACAAACTGGATGCCAAGTTGAAGCTCGGGGGTCCGGTATTTGAAGGCGTTAACGAAGACATCCTGGTCTGGCCCGACGCGCAAGGACGCACTTCCTGGATGGGCCGATTCCTGGCATTTCTGAAGGCTCATGACCGTCTACAAGATCTGTCCTTCATGTCGTTCGAGCATTATCCCTACGATCCGTGCACGATTCAGTGGTCCGACTTGTACGATGAACCCGGTCTGATCAGTCATATTCTCCAAGTGTGGCGGGACGATGGTTTGCCGCCGAACGTTCCCATGATCATTTCGGAACTGAACATGTCTTCGTCCAGCGGGGAATCTTTTGTCGACAACTTCGGGTCGCTCTGGCTGGCCGACTTCGTTGGGTCATTCCTAACGTCCGGGGGGAGACGCGCTTTACTTCTTCCACTACATTCCCGAGCCACTCGATCATGGCTGTGGTGGATCCATGTCGACGTTTGGGATGTTTTCCATGAACAAGGACTACCAGATTCAGCAGCCGACTTCGCAGTATTTTGCCAGCCAGTTAATCAATCTGGAATGGGTGCAGCCGGGGAGCGGCACGCACCAGGTATTTCCGGCTAGCAGCGACGTTGCGGATTCGTCGGGGCATGAGCTGGTAACCGCATACACCGTCCGGCGGCCCGATGGTCAGTGGGCTTTGATGGTAGTCAATAAGGATCAGGAAAATTCACACGCAGTTCGCCTGACATTTCACGATTCGGCTGCGAATCGAGACAGCACGTTCGCTGGCGCGGTCGATAGGATCACGTTCGGCAGCGAACAATACAAGTGGAATGCCGTAGTGAACGCTGGCTCGGCGAATCCGGATGGCCCGCCTGCCAGGTCCCAACTTACCGCCGACGCATCAACAACATATACTTTGCCGAAGGCCTCGGTGACTGTTCTTCGTGGACATCTTGCCAACGAAAAAGGACGTTAATGCTGAAGACTTGCCTGGTTCTCATTGTGCTACTCGGCTGCGCGACTGCGCAGGCGCACTACGATCTGCTTCTGCAAGGCGGCCATGTCATCGATGCGAAAAACAACCTCAGCGCCGTGCGCGACGTGGCCATCAAGGAAGGCAAGATTGCGGCTGTAGCGGCGCACATTGCAAGCGCAGAGGCGAGCAAGACGATAGATGTGAGCGGCTTCTATGTGACACCCGGCCTAGTCGATATTCACGTTCATGCCTATGCCGGAACTGGAATGCGCGACGCTTACTCGGGCGACCACAGCGTCTATCCTGATGGCTTTACATTTCGTTCGGGCGTAACGACTGTGGTGGACGCGGGCAGTTCGGGCTGGCGAAACTTTGAGGACTTCAAAGATCGCATCATCGATCGTTCCAAGACTCGGGTTCTCGCCATGCTCAACATCGTGGGCCACGGGATGGGCGGTGGTGCGATGGAACAAAACCTCGACGACATGGGCGCCAAAACCACGGCGGAGGAGGCCAAGAAGTATAAGACCACTATCGTCGGCATCAAGACCGCGCACTACGACGGGCCGGAGTGGACTCCGGTTGAGAGAGCCGTGGAAGCCGGCACTTTAGCGGGAATTCCGGTGATGGTGGACTTTGGGACCTTTCGTCCCGAGCGCCCTTTTCAGGATCTGGTGCTCAAGAAGTTGCGGCCGGGCGATATTTATACCCACACCTATCTCGATGCGGTGCCCATGTTGGATACTCAAGGCCACGTTCAACCCTACTTGTTCGAGGCCAGGAAACGGGGAGTCATCTTCGACGTGGGACACGGAGGAGGCAGCTTTTTGTTCCGGCAGGCGGTCCCGGCAATTCGCCAGGGCTTCGTGCCCGATTCCATTTCCACCGATTTGCATATTGACAGCATGAATTCCGGTATGAAGGACATGCTCAATGTGATGTCGAAGTTCCTGAACATGGGTCTGTCGCTGGATGACGTAATTGCTCGCTCCACGAGAAATCCCGCGAAAGAAATTCAACGCGAGGATTTGGGCAATCTCTCCGTCGGTGCACCTGCGGATATTGCGGTATTGCGCCTGGACAAGGGACATTTCGGTTTTGTGGACGTTTTTGGCGCGCGGATGCAGGGAAGCCAGAAACTTGCGTGCGAGTTAACCGTCCGCAACGGTTTGGTGGTGTACGACCTCAATGGCATTTCCCGCGCTGATTGGAATACGTTGGGCGCTTACGGGCCACAGGGAGAGGCGGTCTGGGACGGCACCATCAACCCGGGTCTGCGTGCTCCTAAGAAATAAGCATCCTCATGTAGGCCGGATCTCGCAGATTGTGTACGACCTGGCGTTTCCCTCGTTCGCTCTTGCCGTAGCTTCCCCAAAGTCGAAGACCGCGTCGTACAATGCTTGCTTACCCTGACCTGAGAATTCCGATCTGGTAGGCGAACGATTCATGGCAACTGTCGCGGAAAACGTCGAACGCGAACCTACGCAGGCCGGGCGGGCCGCTGGTCCGTGCGTGGTGGTGCTGTTTGGCGCTTCGGGCGACCTGACCATGCGCAAGCTGATTCCCGCGCTTTACAACCTCGTGAAGGCGAAGTTGTTGCCCTCGAATTTTGCTGTGATGGGTGTCTCCCATGACGACTTGAGCGTGGAGCAATTCCGCACGCAAGTAACGCAATTCATGAAAGGGGAAGACCACGCGAGCGACGCCTGGAAGTGGTTTACGGAGCGGCTGTTCTACCAGCAGGGCGATTTTGGCGACCCTGCTGCCTATACCACCCTCAGCGGCCGCTTGGCCGAAATTGATAAGACCTTCGGAACCGAAGGCAACTATTTGTTCTACCTGGCTGTCGCGCCCAGGTTCTTCGCGGAAGTTGTGCAGCAGTTGGGGAAGTCGGGTCTTTCGAGCCAGGAAGATGGTCGTTGGCGGCGCGTCGTCATTGAGAAGCCATTCGGAAACGATCTCGATTCCGCCAAGACTCTGAACAAACAATGCAAGGGCGTGCTTGCCGAAAATCAGATCTACCGCATCGATCACTACCTGGGCAAAGAGACGGTGCAGAACATCCTGGTGTTCCGTTTCGACAACGCGATCTTCGAGCCTATTTGGAATCGCCGGTACATCGACCACGTCGAGATTACAAATGCCGAAACCGTAGGCGTCGAACAGCGCGGAGGCTACTTCGACACTGCGGGCACTCTGCGTGACATGGTTCCGAATCACATCATGCAGTTGCTCAGTCTTACTGCCATGGAGGCACCTGCGTCCTTGAACGCTGATGCCGTGCGCAACGAGCAGGCCAAGGTTTTGCGCGCGGTCCAGCCTCTGGATCCCGACGATGTACTGGAGCGCAGCGTGCGCGGGCAGTATGGCGAGGGTCTTTTGGTTGGCGAGAAGGTTCCTGGGTACCGCACGGAACCCGGTGTTGCTCCCTCATCCAAGACGGAGACCTTTGCGGCACTTCGGCTCAACATTGATAACTGGCGTTGGGCAGGAGTGCCGTTTTATATCCGTACCGGCAAGCGTATGGCGAAACGCCACACCGAAATTACCATTCAATTCCGACAAACGCCGACCGAGTTATTCCGCAACGCGGCTCTCCACCAGATGCAGAACAATCAACTCGTCATTCAGATTCAGCCGGTGGAGGCGATTTCACTGAGCTTTGGCGCGAAAATCCCCGGCGCGGTTCTTCGTGTCGGGGCCGTGGACATGAGTTTTGAATACTCCAAGTATTTCGGTGCAGATTCGAATACCGGTTACGAAGTTCTTATTTATGACTGCATGATTGGGGACGCCACGCTCTTCCAGCGCGCGGACATGGTCGAGGCCGGCTGGAAGATTGTGGACCCTGTGCTCGATGTGTGGAAAGCCCTGCCGCCGCGGAAGTTTCCCAACTATGCGGCTGGCACCTGGGGACCGAAGGAAGCCGACGACTTGCTCGAACTCGACGGCCGTCAATGGAGGAAAATCGAATGATTCTTGCGGGCGAGATTGGTGGGACGCATGCTCGGCTGGCAGCGTTCGAAACCGAAGGTAACAAGCTGAACAACGTCATCGACACCACGTTTGAAAGCCAGCAGCACAGCGGGTTGGCCGAAATCATCACCGAGTTTGTGAAGAAGAACGGCGTGCCGGTCGATATGGCATGTTTTGGAGTTGCCGGCCCGGTGCGCGGCGGGCGTTGCAAGATTTCCAATCTGTCCTGGATCATTGATTCTCGTGAGTTGGCCAAACAGCTCAAGCTGAATTCCGTTGGGCTTCTCAACGACCTGGAGGCCTATGCTTACGGGATCGATGCCCTCGACGATAAGGATTTCATCACTCTGAATGAGGGTTCGGAGGATGCGGAAGGGAATCGCGCCGTTGTCTCAGCACGAACCGGGCTTGGAGTTGCAGGTCTCTACTGGGACGGCCGCCGTCACCATCCTTTTGCATGCGAAGGAGGGCACACGAATTTCGCGCCTCGGAACGACTTGGAGGAAGAACTCCTACGCTATCTCAGAAAAAAGTACACCCGAGTGAGCTATGAGCGGATCGCCTCGGGACCAGGGATTAAGAATGTCTACGACTTCCTCTGCGAGACCGGCAAGGCCGAAGAGCCAGATTGGCTGAAGGCGCAAATGCAAGATTCCGCGGACGCGCCGGCTCTCATTTCGCGTTTCGCGTCGGAAGATAAAGCCCCCATTTGCGATCAGACGATGTCAATGTTTGTGAGTGTTTATGGCGCGCATGCCGGAGACTGCGCATTAACCTTCATGTCGACGGGAGGCATCTTCATTGGTGGCAGCATTGCGGCTAAGAACCTCGCCAAAATGCGAGATCCGGTCTTTATGGAATCCTTCCTCGACAAGGGCCGCATGTCGGAATTGTTGAAGGATATGCCGGTGAAAGTTGTTCTGAACGACGACGCGGGTATCCTGGGTGCGGCCCGCTACACCCTCATCCAAAAGGCTTTTGATCGCAGCAGCCGCAGCACCGTTTGACAACGGGTCGCAGGCATCGTACAACTTGCAGGAGCGTAGTTAAGCGTTTAAGCGAAAAATGCCCTCGCTCCGCTCCTGTGCCGCCCCATATCCTTGATGAATCCCACGAGCCGAGCCGTCGAAGAGTCTGCCCACAGCCTGCGGGAGCAGTTTCGGGGGAAGTTCGGGCAATCTCCGCAGGTCTATGCGGCTCCGGGACGCGTCAACTTGATTGGGGAGCACACGGATTACAACGATGGATTTGTCATGCCGGCGGCCATCGGGTTTTCTACCCAGGTTGCGATTGCGGCTCGGGATGACCGAAAGCTCTTCATTCACTCCGAAAATTACTCGGAACAGGTAGAGTTTGATCTCGACAAACTGCCCGCCGCACGGGCCGGGCACTGGAGCGACTACGCTCTCGGCGTGGCCGAAATGATTGCGCAATCCGGCATTCGCATGCAGGGCGCAAACGTGGCCATCTCGGGCAATGTCCCACAGGGCGCGGGTCTGAGTTCGTCGGCTTCTATTGAAGTGGCAGTCGGTTACGCACTGCTCGACTTGGCGGCTCAGCCCATCGACTTGACGAAACTTGCGTTACTTTCCCAGCGTGCCGAAAACGAATTTGTCGGGGCAAAATGCGGGATCATGGATCAGTTTGTGTCCGCGCATGGGAAACGGGACCAGGCATTGCTGCTGGACTGCCGCTCTCTGGAGTTTCGGCTGCTGCCTTTGGCCGGAGTTCCTCTGGTGATCTCCAACACGATGGTGAAACACAGCCTCTCCCAGAGTGAATACAACGAGCGGCGCGAGGAATGCGAACTGGGCGTTCGTACTTTGTCCAAGCGTCTTCCGAATGTCCGGGCTTTGAGGGACGTGACGCTGGCCGACCTTAAGAAATACGGCGACGAACTGTCTGATCCTGTATTGCGGCGTTGCCGCCATGTGGTGAGCGAAAACGAGCGGGTCCTGCGAGCAGCCGAAGCGTTGGACGGAGGGGATTTGGCGGCATTCGGCGATTTCATGCGGCAATCGCATCGCAGCTTGCGCGACGATTTTGAAGTGAGCTGCGCCGAACTGGATTTGATGGTGGAACTGGGTGAGCAAGTC
>Ga0179587_10001176_pt1 | contig 11673 bp, 10 predicted proteins | sample CZODoug2_1_08_16_FD_185932 | JGI IMG/M metagenome (GOLD analysis project Ga0179587, IMG submission 185932) | Vadose zone soil fungal communities from Angelo Coast Range Reserve, California, USA - CZODoug2_1_08_16fungal | ecosystem: Environmental > Terrestrial > Soil > Vadose zone | place: USA...
AGTCCGTGCTCTTTTCCGCACTCTTGGCCATCGGAATCTGGATCATTTGGGATTTCCTGCCCGCCTTGGCCTGGGCGGTGGTCGTCGCAATCGCGATTTGGCCGCTGTTCGAACGCAGTCGGCTGCGCCATTGGAACAATACCGCGGCGGCTGCGGAAGCCACCCTTCTGATCGGTTTGGTCGTGATCGTGCCGCTCATCGTCTTGGGCATCGAGATCGGGCATGAGGCGGTCGCGACAGTCCAATGGATAAGAGCGGCCGAGCGGGAAGGAATTCCGACTCCGGAATGGGTGATGCGGCTTCCGCTGATCGGAAGCTATGTTTCGGATTGGTGGCTGAGCAACCTGAGCGATCCCCTCGAGGCGGCGAATCTCTTGGGGCGCATCGATCGAAGCTGGCTGATCGAATGGACCCGCGTTCTGGGTGTCCAGCTGTTTCATCGGTTGACGATCCTGGTCTTCACCTTCCTCACACTGTTCTTTTTGTTCCGGGATGGCGTCAGATTGGTCGAACAGGCGTCGGTGGTCGTCGATCGTTTCTTCGGGGCGACCGGGACCCGGCTGGGCCCCCAGGTGCTCATCGCCGTTCGCGCCACGGTGAATGGCCTGGTGCTCGTGGGCTTCGGCGAAGGTCTCCTGCTGGGCGTCGCCTATGCGATCGGCGGCTTGCCGCGTCCGGTGCTCTTGGGCGCTTTGACCGGAATTCTCGCCACCGTGCCGTTTGGTGCACCGCTCGTATTTGGGCTGGGCGCGCTCTTTTTGTTCAGCCAATCGCAGACCGAGGCTGCGGTTGCCTTGCTCGTGTTTGGATCGCTTGTGGTATTTGTCGCGGATCATTTCTTGCGCCCGATCCTGATCGGCGGCGCGGCCAGGCTGCCGTTCCTGTGGGTTCTGCTCGGCATATTCGGGGGCTTGGAGTCATTCGGGCTTCTCGGCTTGTTTCTCGGCCCCACCATCATGGCTGTGCTTCTGGCCTTGTGGCGCGAATGGGCGAAGCCGGTATCCTAGCGGCGCCGCCCCGCACGTCGATCGACGGCGTGCCGCGGGGCAGGCGCATCCGGGGGAGGCCATGAACTTTGGACCTTTGATGACGACAAGCGTCGGTAGCCTGCCGCGGCCCTCCTGGCTCGCGGCGACGGAGCGCAGCCGCGCCAACTTCCGGCTCGAGGGCGAGGCCCTGCGCGAGGCGCAGAACGACGCCACCCTCCTGGCGCTGCGCGAGCAGGAAGACATTGGTCTCGACGTCCTGACTGACGGCGAGCAGCGGCGTGAAAGCTTTGTCTATCACGCCGCCGCGACCTGGGACGGCATCGACATGGCCAACCAGCGCGAGAAGGAAACCTATCGCAATCGCAGAAGCGCGCGCATCGTTCCGCGCGTCGCCGGCACAGTGAAGCGGCGCGCACCGGCTTGCCTGGACGAGGTGCGCTTTGCCAAGGCGCATACACAACGGCCCGTGAAGGTGGCGGTGGCGGGACCGATGACGGTGATCGACAGCACGCTCAACGAATTCTACGAGGACGAAGCCGAACTCGCCATGGACATCGCCGCGGCCGTCAATGCGGAGCTGATCGAGCTGCAGGCGGCCGGCTGCGACGTCCTTCAGATCGACGAGCCGGCGATGACACGCTACCACAACAAAGTCTTCGCCTATGGGGCACGCGCCCTTGATCGCTGTCTCGAGGGCGTGCGGGTGCCGACCTTCGTTCACCTGTGCTTCGGCTATCCGGGCGGCCTGGCGCTGCAGCACCAATTCGCCTATCCGGAGCTGCTCGATGCGCTGTTGCAAACCCGTATCGGCGGCTTGACCGTGGAATTCGCGCGCAGCAACTTCGACCCCGCCGTTCTCAAGGTCTGCCGTGACCGGCTCGTCATGTTCGGATGCATCGATCCGGGCGACACGCCGGTTCCGTCCGTGAATAGCGTCAAGCAGCGGGTGCGCCAGGCGCTCAGGCATCTCGATCCGCAGCGCCTATTACTGGCGCCCGATTGCGGGCTGATGACGATCAGCCGCTCGCTTGCTCGGGAGAAATTGCAGGTCATGGTCGAGGCGGCGGCGCAGTTGCGAAAGGAGATCACTTAGGACTACACAATTGGCCAGGCGCCGATCGTGTCGTCCGCGACTGCGCACATGAGGAATCGCCGCTCATTCCCGTGTCCCAGGCCGTATAAAAACTATCGAGCCGGCTGATTTTTCAGAAGATTGTTCTGCGATGAAGAAACGGCCTCAATTTAACGAGCACCGAGAGCGTCAAATGAGGAAAGAAGTTCCAAGAAAGCCTGTGTGAAAACTCAATTTTGGAGTTTTCACACAGCCTGGTCCGCGGGACCAGCGGACAGGGACAGTTGCCCCCATTCCGTTAACGGAGGTATCTAGGTGTGCCGCCTATCGGGCGGCCGGGCTGCGTTTGTCGATGCTGCCAGGGCGCCAGTCCGGTGCTGAACTGGAATCATTTTGTATTTTAAATCAAACGATTGACGCAATTGCGGCTGGCGTCGTGGTTTCGCCGGGTCATCCATGTTGCGGTCGGTCACGCCATCGCCAAGGTTTGGTGCCCTCCTGGACGCAATCGGATAGAGGAGGAGATCGTGGGTATCATCATGATCAACTGCCCGGCGACCGGCCATGGGGTCTCCACCGGCATTGAAGTGTGCACCACTGATCAGCTCCCGGTCGTGGTCGCCACGACAGTATGTCCTGCGTGCGGACGCAAGCACGAGTGGACGAAGAACGAAGCGTGGCTTGTCAGTGGGGGTGATCAGTATCGCGGCGCGCAAGATCCAACGCGCGCCGGCGGTTGTGCGGTGGCCGGCTCGGATGAACGGAGAGCGGCGCCGGAATAGCGCAGAGGCGACTGCGCGCTCCGTTCCAATCCCGCGCCCGGATCGGCGGCGGTAAGGTGCGGAGCCGTTGGCCTATCGCGGCTGCGGCACGATCCGGATATAGGGCTTGGGCGATTTCCAGCCCTTCGGATAGGTCTTCTTGGCTTCTTCGTCGGTCACCGAGCCGGCGATGATCACGTTCTCGCCCTGCTTCCAGTTTACCGGCGTCGCCACTTTGTGCTTGGCGGTCAGTTGCAACGAGTCGATGACGCGCAGCACCTCATCGAAGTTGCGGCCCGTGGTCATCGGATAGACCAAGATGAGCTTGATTTTCTTGTCCGGCCCAATGACGAAAACGTTGCGCACCGTCTGATTGTCGGCGGCCGTGCGCTCGGCCGGATCACCGGAAGTGGTGGCCGGAAGCATCCCGTAGAGCTTCGAAACATTGAAATCGGTGTCGCCGATCATCGGATAATTGGGCGCGAAGCCCTGTGTCTCCTTGATGTCGTTGGCCCATTTGGCGTGATTGTCGACCGGGTCGACCGAGAGCCCGATGATCTTGACCCCGCGCTTGTCGAACTCAGGCTTGATCTTCGCCATGTAGCCGAGCTCGGTGGTGCAGATGGGCGTGAAATCCTTCGGGTGGGAGAACAGAATCGCCCAGGAGGTTCCAATCCAATCGTGAAAATGGATCTTGCCTTCCGTGGTTTGAGCTTCGAAATCAGGGGCTACATCGCCGATGTGCAGCGTCATGACATTCCTCCGTCGCCACTTTAGACATTCAAACGCATTGACTTCCAACGCGTTGATTTCGCTGTTTTTACCGCCGCTCCTTATATAGCCGCTTTCCGCCGCCGCAACTAGGGATCGCAATTAGAGCACAGTTGCTGCTGTGGAGGCGGGCTCAGCAGGCGAGCACGGCCGAGAAAATGGCGATGCTGATTGGCGCTTTGAAAAAAATATCTGATCGCCGGTGCCGGTAAGATGCGGCGGACTGCCGCAGAAAATATCTCAAGATCATGATTCCACCTTCGTTTTCGCGACTGCTCATGCGGCTGGCGCGGCGGCGGGCGGAGTTGAGCAGTGCTCGGCTGCCATGCCTTCCTTCCTGCCGCAACTTCGACACGGACACGCCCCGGCGCAGCCTTGCTGACGCGGTACCCTGTGCTTCGAACCAAAATGCAAGCTCCTGCGTCTAATGAGAATCGCAGGGGGAGAGCACAATGAACGCAGAATTCAAACGTCCCGCCGCCACCGATCTCCGCACCTTGCTGGCGCTGGTCGCGGGCTCGACCATCCTGAGCGGGCCGGCGCGGCGGCCTGAGGTCCCGTTCACCGATTGGCAAAATGAATGCAAATCCGCTGACGTGGACGCGCTGGTCCTGGCATGGATCGCCAGCTTCGTGCCGCGCCCGGCTCGTCACGGCCGCCTGCACTGAGGAGCTGTCGGCTCGGGCGCGAGTTGCGGGCGCGCTTCAGACAGCCCTGGCTCAGGGACCTGCCGCCTTCGCGCTCAAGCCGATGGTGCGGCCCGGGAAGCCGGCCGCGTCGAAATACCGGGTCGATCCAACCTGCTGATACTCCACCACGGTCTGCAGCCCGGCGGCACTTGCGCTTGATCGCAAGGAGGCGGCGGTGGTGGCCGGCATCGCGCCATTCGGCAAGGCCTCCTCGACCACGCGGCCCATTAGTCCGCCCTTAAACGGAATCTTGAGACCGAGCAGGCGCGCCATGGTCTGGCCCATATCAGCGTTGCTGACCGGCGCCTCGTCGACAAAACCACGTTTGAAGTCCGGCCCGATCGCGGCCATGAAGTTCAAGGTGTCGGCGCGGCTGAAGCTGCCGTGCATGCCCTGGCCCTGCTGCAGACCGGCGTCGGCGATCTCGACCGTGCACAGCACCGGCTCGCTGCAGCCGGTCGAGAACGATCGGAAGTTGACCGCGATCGTCGGGCGGGGCGTGCGCGCCGGACCCTTCAGATTGATCGCCGACAGTGGCAGCGCGCCCGGAAAGTCGCCGAGATCGTCGTCGACGAACAGCCCGCTGACATAGTCCTGCGCCAACAAGAGATCGACCACGCGTTGCACCAGCGCGCGATCCCTGCCCGGCACATAGACCAGATCGGAGCCGCCATTGGCCGCGACCACCACGTCCGGCCTTGTGGGATCCGCTCCGATCAGCCCGTTGCCGCGCGGCGTCGTGCGCTCCTCGGTGCGGCGCACATTCTTGTTGTCGGGATCGAAGAGGGGAAGCCCGAGACCCTGCGCGATGTCGATCGCCAGGAATCCGGACGGCAGGAAGCCTTTCGGAACATCCGGATAGTCCGCCTTCGCGGCCGGGCTGGTCGTGCTCTGCTTCGAGATGGTCGAGAAGCCATGGTCCGCCGCGATGACGATATCGGTGTCGTCGGCAAGCCCGAGCTCGCGCAACGCGTCTTGCAGCTGCTTGAGGTTGTCGTCCGCGTTTCTGATGGCGGCGGCCGATGTCGGTCCGTTGATACCGGGCGTCAACTCGTTGAGGCTGTCGCCCTGATTGTGCTGCGTACCATCGGGGTCGCGCGACCAGAACACGAGCACGAAGGATTTGTTGCGCGCCTTGAGCATCGGCAGCACCACCTTGGTGGCGACATCGGCGAAATACCTCTGTTGGACGGTGTTGGCGGCGTTCGTTCCGGGCGTCTTGAGATCGCCGACCTTGCCGTTGTCGCCGCGGCTGGGCGCCGCGAGCGGCAAGCGGGCGGCGCCGAGCTTGTCCTTCACGACTTGCGAGAGCGGGATGCCGGCCGGGCTGCCGGTCGAGTCGTCGACGATGATGGTTTCTTCGCCGCTGCGCTCAGTGTGATCGAAGATCAGGGTCGGCCCCACCTTGCCGATGGCGGCCGCGCTGTAGCCTTGGTGCCGCGCGGCCAAGAGGATCGTGTCTTCATCGAGGTAGTTGCCGTCGAAATGCTGGTCCACGTCCCCGAGCACCGGATCGGCTTCCAGAAAGGGCGTCATCGAGCCGTTCGCAGCTTTCACCGGATAGCCGACATAGATCGTATTGCTGAAGTCGCCTGTGTCGCCCGGATAGTGGCCGGTTGCGAACGACGCCGCGTTGGCGGTGGTGAAGGTTGGAAACATAGAGTGGGAATTCTTGAAGTTCACGCCCTGGTCGCGGATCGCCGCCATGGTGGGGGCGCTCTGGGCCGTCACGCTGAGGGCGCGCAGCCCGTCCGGCACGAACAGGATGACATTATGCGGCTGCTTTTCTTGCGCGGCGGCGCCGTGAAGGGTCATCGCCAAGCCAAGTAGGGCCAAGCCGGTTACGGCCCGGCCGGTCACGGCCAAGCCAGCGGTCTTCTCGGGGCGCGGGGACATCGGACCACCTCGATCAGGTTGCAAATCCTCTTCCCACGGCAGATACCCCGGGACGACGACGAAATTGTAACATGGCTGTCACATCGCGGCTTGGTTGACTTTTTCGTGACAAGGCCGCACATCCGTGGGGCCGGCCTGGATTGGGGTCCCCATAGGGCATGTTCAAGCGAATCTTGATCGCCAATCGCGGCGAGATCGCCTGCCGGATCATCAAGACCGCGCGGCGGCTGGGCATTGAAACGGTCGCGGTCTATTCCGAGGCCGATCGCGACGCGCTCCATGTAGAAATGGCGGACCAGGCGGTGCCGATCGGCCCACCCCCTGCCGCGGAGAGCTACCTTTCGATCGAGAAGATCATCGCGGCCGCCAAGCAGAGCGGGGCGCAAGCCGTGCATCCGGGCTACGGCTTCCTGTCCGAGCGGGAGGCTTTTGCCCAGGCGCTGGCCGAGGCCGGGATCATCTTCATCGGACCCAATGCCGGGGCGATTGCCGCCATGGGCGACAAGATCGCCGCCAAGAAGGCGGCGGCACGGGCCGAGGTCTCGACCGTGCCGGGCCATCTCGACATCATCGCGGATGCGGACCAGGCGGTGCAAATCGCCGATGAGATCGGCTACCCGGTCATGATCAAGGCCTCTGCGGGCGGCGGCGGCAAGGGCATGCGCATCGCCCACGGCGCCAGTGAGGTGGCGGAGGGTTTTGCCCGCGCCCGTTCCGAGGCGAAATCGTCATTCGGCGACGATCGGGTGTTCATCGAAAAATTCATCACCGATCCACGCCATGTCGAGATCCAAGTGCTCGGCGACAAGCACGGCAATGTCATCTATCTGGGCGAGCGTGAATGTTCGATCCAGCGACGCAATCAAAAGGTGGTGGAAGAGGCGCCGAGCCCGCTCCTCGACGCGGCGACCCGCGCGGCGATGGGCGAGCAGGCGGTCGCGCTGGCAAAAGCCGTGGGCTATGATTCGGCCGGCACCGTCGAGTTCGTGGCCGGACAGGACAGGAGCTTCTATTTCCTGGAAATGAATACGCGGTTGCAGGTCGAGCACCCAGTGACCGAGCTCATCACCGGCATCGATCTGGTCGAGCAGATGATCCGGGTCGCGGCCGGCGAGCGGCTTGCCATCAGGCAGAACGACGTGAAGCTGAGCGGTTGGGCGGTCGAGACCCGCATTTATGCTGAGGACCCGTATCGCAATTTCCTGCCGTCGATCGGGCGGCTCAAACGCTATCGTCCGCCGCCGGAGACGCGTGCGGGCAGCGTCACCGTGCGCAACGATACCGGCGTCACCGAGGGCAGTGAAATCTCGCTCTATTACGATCCGATGATCGCCAAGCTCGTCACCCATGCGCCGACCCGCAGGGAGGCGATCGCAGCGCAGGCCGATGCGCTCGATGCGTTCATTATCGACGGCATCCGACACAATATCCCGTTTCTTTCCGCCTTGATGCAGCATCCGCGTTGGCAGGCGGGACGCCTGTCCACCGGCTTCATTGCCGAGGAATTTCCCGGCGGCTTTCATCCCATTGTGGCCAGCCAGGAGACTGCCAACGTCTTGGCTGCAGTCGCGGCCGCCATCGATCACGTCTTGGGCGAGCGCAAGCGACGCATTTCCGACCAGGCGGCCGGCCGCGCCGTGAGCCGCGAGCGGCGGCGCGCCGTGCAGTTCGGTGAGAGCGTGATATCGCTCGACATCATGCGTTCCGATTCCGGCGCGCGCCGAGATCGGCAGTCGCGTGCGACCCATTCATCCGCAACCGAATTGCCCGACGACGTATTGGTCGTGGATATTCTGGGTGCCGGTGCGGCACACTATGTCTTGGCCTCGAGCTGGCGGCCGGGAGACGCGGTCTGGCGCGGGAGCATCGACGGCGCGGCGATCCTGGTGCAGGTGCGGCCGGCCCTGAACGGTTTTGATCTGGCGCACCGGGGCGTCGAGGTCCGCGCCTACGTCTATACCGAGAGCGAGGCCGCGGCCGCGCGCCTCATGCCGTTGAAGAAGTCGGCGGACAGCGGCAAGGCCGTGCGCTGTCCGATGCCGGGCCTGATCATCTCGATTGCGGTTGCCGAAGGGCAAGAAGTCAAGGCCGGCGATACGCTGGCGATCGTGGAAGCCATGAAGATGGAGAATGTGCTGCGCGCGGAACGCGATGGTGCTGTCAAGTCCATCAAGGTCAAGCCCGGCGACAGTCTGGCGGTCGATGCGGTGATCATGGAATTCGCGTAAAGCATGATTCCGAAAAGCCTTTTCGGGCACGATCATGCGGGCGAACAAGTGCCTGGGGCAAAATCTTGATTCAATCTGAAGCGATTTTGCCCTGAGGTGCTTTACCTCTTTGGCGCACCGTGATGACGTTGCATTTCGCCTACGGATCGAACATGAGCCGCGCGCAGATGAGCGCGCGCTGTCCCGGCGCCAGCGCGCTCGGAACCGCGACCCTAGCGCACTGGCGGTTCGTCATCGGGCCCGGCGGCCATGGGTCGATCGTGCCGCGACCGGGCCAGGTCGTGCACGGCGTGCTGTGGCGCCTCGGTGCGCGCGATATTGCCGCGATCAATTCCTACGAGGGCATTGATAGCGGTCTTTACCTTCGCCGCATCATACCGGTTCGCTACGAAGCAAGCCGGCGCCCGGCGCTTGTTTACACCCTTCGCCGGGACGGCGAGGGCAGGCCGCGGCCGGCCTATATTCACCTGGTGGTCGCGGCGGCCCGCGATTGGCGGCTACCGGAGCCCTATATCGATGCGCTGCAACGCTGGTCGCCATCGGGCTGGCGCGGCGCGCGCGCAAAGGACACCGGAGAAATCCTATGAACGCCCCCAACATCGTCCGCCGGGTCACCATCCGCGGTCGCGTGCAGCGCGTGGGCTATCGGGCTTGGGCCGAGCACACGGCCCTCCAGCGCGGCCTCGAAGGCTGGGTGCGCAACCGCCCCGATGGTTCGGTCGAGGCGGTCTTCGCCGGCCCCGCGGTCGTGGTCGAAGGCATGATCGAGGCCTGTCGGCGCGGGCCGCCGGGCGCGCAGGTGGATGCACTCGATGAGCGTGAAGGCGGTCTCCAAGACGTTGCCTTGCGCCGCCGCGGTGAGATGTTCTCGGTGCTGCCCACGACCTAGGAGGAAACCAATTGCTCGGGGCCGGCAGCCCTCTGTCCCGTCGACAAGCCGCAGCCTATCATGGTTTCATGCGATGTGGGTCGGCAGCGCCGGTGCGAAACGAGAGCGAAATCGCTTCAAATTGAATCGTGATTTCGCTCTACGCATTTGTACGGTCGCATGATCTTGTCCGAAAAGTCTGCAACTTTTCGGGATCATGTCTAGCTGGCACGGCGGCCGGTTGGTGCGATCCCGCAGGGCGGCGGCGGGCGCGACTGTCGAAGCGGCCAATCACTTGAACAACGACATCGCGGTGTCGGCTCAAGCGGTGCGGGCACAGTGAAGATCGCCAACGGCGGCAACGTCAACAATTCGATCGGTGACATCGGTCGGTTGGCCGCTTCGACCGGCCGGAGGACGGCCGATGGTGCCGGACCGCGAAGGATCAACAACAAGCCTCGGCTGATTGGCAACGCCCGCGCCGGCACATTGATGGTCTCGAAACGGCGCCGGTGGCGGCGGATATACCGGCATGTCGATCGGGCCGACGCGACCGGCACCTTCGCGCGCGAACCTTCCAGCATGACGCGTTTCGGCGCCTGCAAGGGCGTCGTGCCCCTACGTGGTTGCGTCAACTCCCCGCCACCGGCCCAAACAGCGGCTCGAATTCCCGCCGCAGAGCCATGTCTACCTCGGCCATGGATACCGGCCGGCCGAGATCGAGCAGGCTGGTGACGCCGTAGCGCGTGTCGGCGACGCCGCAGGGCACGATGCCGGCGAAATGCGACAGATCGCAATCCACATTGAGCGCGATGCCGTGCAGGCTGACCCATCGCTTGACCCGGATGCCGATGGCGGCGATCTTGTCCTCGTGCTCCGCACTCTTGTCGGGCCGGCGGACCCAGACGCCGATGCGGTCATCGCGCCGCTCGCCGGATATGCTGAATGCCGCCAAGGTGCGGATGATCCATTCCTCCAACGTGGCCACGAAGCGCCGTAGGTCGGGACCGCGCCGCTTGAGGTCGAGCATCACATAGGCGACCCGCTGGCCGGGGCCGTGATAGGTGAATTGTCCACCGCGTCCCGCCGCGTGCACCGGGAATCGCTCGGCGATCAGATCCCCCGGCTTGGCGCTTGTTCCCGCCGTATAGAGCGGCGGGTGCTCAATGAGCCAGATCAACTCGCGGGCATTGCCATCCGCGATGGCGGCGGTGCGGGCATCCATGAGCGCGAGCGCAGTTTGGTAAGGCACAAGCCCGTCAGCCACGCGCCATTCCGCCGCGGCCTGCCCGCGGGCTGGCTGAATTCCGGGCGGCAGATGTCCGCGTGCGGAGGACAAGTATTGGCTCGATTGCAACTATTGTTGCGATTGTGGCGCCAGCGATTGGGCCCTGGCCGGGGGGGTTGCAGCAAGGACTGTGATCACCAGCATGGCGAGCCGAGTTCGCGACCTCATTGCTTCACCTCTCCGGGCGAACGAATTGTTGTCGCTTGAACGATTCCGAGGGCGCCGTTACGACAGACCGTTCCCGGGTCGAGCGCAAGCGGACGCGGGAGACCAAGGTCTCCCGCGTTGGAATCAAATGCAATGCCCTGTTTGTCACTTCCCCGAAAGGAAGGATCAGGCTGCCGCGTGTGGGAACCTGATGCGCGGCCTCGCCAGCGCGCCGGTTCGCTAGGCGCGCGAGTTCAGTGATACCCCCAAGGCAAGCGCCTTCTGGCGGGTGGCGCCGACAGTTCGCTTGAGCGCACGGGCAATCTTCGGCGCCGGTGTCTTGTTGCGCGCCATTGTTTTCAATTCCTTCACATCGCTCTTGGTCCACTCGCGTCGCTTTGCCTTCTTGGCCATGGTGCCTCTCTCCATTCGGTTCAAAGAACACTACGCTTAACACAAACTGTGCTGATGCAACACAAACAATCCTGATGATCCACTCAAGCAAAGGTTTTGCGGGAACTTCCAAGGGCGCCGTACAACCGCATCGAGCATGTCAGATGATTGATTGTTGACCCGCCACCTCCTTATGCAATGTCATGGGCTCAATTGCAACCAGACATTTATTGGGATCGCCAAGGCTGGTATTGGCGGGCTCCGCCCCCATGTTGTTGTTTGCTCTAGTCCGTGCGGGCGCCACAGCGGTGCGGGTCGAAGCGCCGCCCGGAAATGTGGAGGCCGGTCTTACCACCGCAATCACGTCGGCATGGACCAATCCGAGGCGATTAAGTTCACGCGGATTGCGGAAAATTTATTCGCGGCTGGCGCTCTAACTTCATGATTCGGCACCAAATCCGGGCGGGATCCGGGATTTTGGCGACCTGATTGAGCACCGAGACCGGGCGGCTCACGAAGTCACGCTCAAGCAATAATCAGCCGGTCTGGGGCCTCTTCAGGCGCGCTGCCA
>Ga0179587_10001180_pt1 | contig 11661 bp, 11 predicted proteins | sample CZODoug2_1_08_16_FD_185932 | JGI IMG/M metagenome (GOLD analysis project Ga0179587, IMG submission 185932) | Vadose zone soil fungal communities from Angelo Coast Range Reserve, California, USA - CZODoug2_1_08_16fungal | ecosystem: Environmental > Terrestrial > Soil > Vadose zone | place: USA...
GGTCGGCCTACGCGCCGCTGTTCGTCACGGCAATGGTCTCGATCGATGCGGCGACCATCGAAAATGGGTGCCTGGAGATTGCCACCTCTCCGCGGCAGACGCGCCTGATCGGACGGGAGTGGGCGCCGCTTACCCTTGCGGACATGAGCGCCTTCGCCCTCGTGCCGGTGCCAACCTTGCCCGGCGACGTGCTGTTCTTCGACAGTTATGTACCCCACGGGTCCAAACCAAACCTGAGCGGCGGCCGGAGGCGCATCCTATATTTGACCTATAACCGCGCGTCGGACGGAGACCATCGAGCCCGATACTATGCGGACAAGCGCTCGAGTTTCCCGCCCGACATCGATCGTCTTCCGGGTGTCGAATACCGCTTTCGGGTGTGAGGGGGACGCACGACCACGCCAACGCCAGACGATGTCGCGCTCAAAGACGATGTCGCGCTCAACCAGACGTACGCGCACCTCTTTGCACGGATCTTTGTCCGTCCGCTGATCGGCACGTGGGTAAGACCCAATCATCTGACGGTGCTCAGGCTGATTGTGGGGCTAGCGGCATGTGCGCTGCTCGCGGTCGGAAACACGACCACGGCCGCTTGGAGCGGCGTCCTGTGGATCGTAACCTGCGTGCTCGACCGAGCCGACGGAGAACTGGCACGGATGGGCGATCTGCGCAGCGAGAGCGGCAAGGTGCTCGACTACTACTCGGACATGATACTCGACGCCTTGTGGTTTCTCGGTGCCGGTCTGGGTTTGCGCCACGGCTGGCTGGGCGATTTCGCCGTGCCGCTTGGGTTGCTTACCAGCGGTTCGATGTTGCTATGCATCTGGTACGCGGAGATGTTCGAACGCCTCAGCGGCCCCGGCATCAAGGCATGGACCGGAGTGCAGCGCTTTCATCCCGACGACGCGTTATTTCTGCTGGCACCTCTCACCTGGTTGAACTGGCTGGCGCCCATTCTCGTTGCGTCGAGCATCTGTACGCCGATCATCGCGATCGTGTTCCTCGCACGTTACGTGGCGCTGAAGCGGCGGACTAGCGCCGCCTAGAGCGCGGCCTGGGCACAGCGGCGTGAAAATCGGTGTTCAGATCTCGTTCGCCCTGGGGCTGGGCGCGGTGATCGCGCTCGTTGCAATCGAGGGTGCGGGAGCGATCGCGAGCCTCCTGGTGGGCGCCGGCTGGAAATTGGTTTTGCTCGTGCCCCTGCAGACACTGCCCCTCTTGCTCGATGTCCTGGGGTGGCGTTCGGTCATTCTGGGGCGGATCGGTCTTCCGGCGCTCTTTTTGATCGCCTGCATCCGACAGGCCATCAATCGCCTACTTCCCGTCGCCAATGTCGGCGGTGAGATCGTCGGCATCCGGCTCCTCGTCCAACAGGGAGTGGAGGGAGGGTCGGCCGGCGCAAGTATCGTCGTCGAGCTTCTGCTCTCGCTCTTCGCGCAGTACGCTTTCGTCGCAATCGGCGTCGTGTGCCTGTTCTCCCGCACCGATAACCTGCGCGTGATCAAGGCGCTCGGTATCGGCCTGGCTGCCGCTCTGCCGCCGCTGGTTCTCATGATCGTCATCGTGCGCAACGGCCGCGTCTTTCATCGAGTCGAACGGCTGGCGGAGCGGCTGCTCCGTCCATGGCTCACCGAGCATCGCGAGTTCGACTACGGCGCCCGAGTGGATGCGGTCGTTCGGGAAACCTTTGCCGCGCCCAGCCGCCTGTCGCGGGCCTTGGGTTGGCAGATTGCCGGGCTCATCGCCGGTAGCTCGGAGACTTGGCTCGCATTGCGCTGGCTCGGACATCCCGTAGGTATCTCCGATGCGCTGGTGCTCGAGAGCCTGACGCAGGCGGCGAGGAGCGTGTTCTTCATGGTACCTTCGGCTCTCGGCGTGCAAGAAGCCGGATTGATCGGCGTGGGCCTGTTGTTGGGACTGGGTTCGGATGTCGCACTCGCTCTGTCGCTCGCCAAGCGGATGCGCGAAGTATTGTTCGGCTTGCCGTCGCTCCTGGCCTGGCAATGGACCCTAGGGCGGAGAATATTCCTGCATGTGCGCAGGCGCAACCAACCGTAGGAGAGTGTTCAATGCGGGCCATCATTCTTGCCGCGGGCCGCGGCATGCGTTTGCAGCAGCTCGAAGATGAGCATTTTCCCAAATGCCTGCTGCGGTTCGGTGGCATGAGCCTCGTCGAGCGGCACTTGCGCCTGCTCAAAGCCGTGGGTGTCGAGGAGATCGTGCTTGCGCTCGGCTTTCGGCACGAGCTGGTTGCGGACGAACTCGATCGCCTGCAATGGCGGCCGCGGCCGGAAATCGTGTTGAATCCGCAATTCGAGTTGGGCAGTGTTCTGACGGTGCACGCCGCCGCCGATGCGATGACCCGCGGCGGCGATGTGCTTCTGATGGACGCCGACGTTCTGTATGACGCGCGCATCGCCAGAGCCCTCGTTGCGGGCGACCGGCCGGTCAATCGGCTGCTGATCGACCGGGAGTTTGAAGCGGGCGATGAACCTGTCAAGGTGTGCGTGCGCGACGGCGTGCCGATCGAATTTCGCAAAGTACTCGGCAGCGGCTTGGAATTCGACACCATCGGCGAGTCGGTCGGATTCTTCCGCTTCGACCAGGCGGGTGCACGCCGCCTGGCAGTGCTGGTCGAGGGTTACGCGGCACGCGGCCAGGGGCACCTGCCGCACGAGGAAGCGGTGCGCGATCTGCTTCTGGAGCGGAGTCAGGTTGTCGAAGTGGCCGACGTCACGGGCGCGCCCTGGATTGAAATCGATTTTCCCAGCGACGTGATCCGCGCGGCGGAGGAGATTCTGCCAATGCTCACCCGCTAGCGGGGCTGCATCCGGATCGCGCCGTCCAACCGGATGGTCTCGCCGTTCAGCGTGGGTATTTCAACGATGGATTGGACCATTTGCGCGAACTCGGCGGGCTTGCCGAGCCTCGCCGGGAAGGGCACCTGTTTGCCCAGCGAGTCCTGAATCTCCTGCGGCAAACTCGCCAGCATCGGCGTCATGAAGATGCCCGGGGCGATCGCCACGCAACGGATCCCCGACTTCGCGAGTTCTCGCGCAATCGGCAGGGTCATGCCGGCGATGCCGGCCTTGGTGGCGGAGTAGGCGACTTGTCCGATCTGGCCCTCGAACGCCGCGATCGAGGAGGTGTGGATGATGACTCCGCGTTCACCCTCTTCGTTGGGGACATTCGCTTGCATGACGGCCGCCGCGGCTTTGTCGCAGAGAAACGTACCGATGAGATTGACGCGAACCACGTTCTCGAAAAAATCGCCGCGCATGGGGCCATCCTTGCCCAGTAGCTTGCCTGCACCGACGATCCCGGCGCAGTTGACCAGCAAATTGATGCCCGCCATTGCCTCGCGGGCGGCATCCATCGCGTCCTCCACCTGCGATTCGACCGAGACGTCGCATTTGTAGAAGGAGGCGCCGATCTCCTTGGCCGTCGCGTGACCCGCGGCTTCCTGAAGGTCGAAGATCGAGGCCTTTCCGCCCGCGGCGATCACGCGCTCCGCCACCGCTCGTCCGAGTCCGGATGCGCCGCCGGTGATGACCGCCGATGAACTACTGAATTTCACGCTGTCTCTCCAAGTCCGCAAGCGGGTGACTTCGGGCGCGCCATCGTTCGCGGAAAAACGCTTCCACCGACGCATCGGTTACCTCATCCAGACGCATCGGCTGCCAGCGAGGTGAGTTGTCCTTGTCGATGAGCAGCGCGCGTATGCCCTCGATGAAGTCGCCCTGTTCGAAGCATTGCTCGATCATGCCGAGTTCCATGCGAAAGCAGTCCGCAAGCTCCATCGATTTGCCCCGCTGCAGCTGACTCCGCGCGACGGACAACATCGTGGGAGAACGGCTGCGCATGAGCTTCGCGGTTTGCTGCGCCCAATCCGCGTATTCAGACCGGGATTCGCCGTCGAGCGACTTCAAGATTTCCGGCACGGTGGCGTGGGCGAAATGACCGTCGATGGCGGGACGCAGCACGCTCAAAGAGGGCGCCGGCAACCCGTGGGCGGCGCGCGCGTGAACCACTGTGCGCACGTCCAGAACGCTGTCGCTGGTCCAGCGAATCGCCGCAAAATCCGCTGTAAGGGCGTCGATCCCCTCAGGCGGCAGGAAGACATCCGCCAACCGGGCGTATATGGCGTCCGCTCCGCGAACCTGCACGCCCGTCAGCGCGAGATAGGACCCCAAGGATCCCGGCAGCCGGGACAGGAAATAACTCGCGCCCACGTCCGGAAACAATCCGATGCCGACCTCCGGCATGGCGATGCGCGTCCGCTCACCCACGACCCGTAGGGTCGATCCCTGCGCGAGGCCCATTCCGCCGCCCATGGTGATTCCGTCGATCAAGGCGACGTAGGGCTTGGGGTAGGTGTGGAGCTGATAATCGAGCGAGTATTCCGCCACGAAGAAGTCATGATGCAGCTTCCCCGAATCCGTGAAGCTCTGATACAGCGCGCGAATATCCCCGCCCGCGCAGAAGGCCTTGTCGCCGGCACCCTGCAACAGGATTGCCCTGACGGTGTCGTCGTTTGCGCAACGCTGCAGCACCCGGCGCAGTTCGGTGATCATCTCGAACGACAGCGCATTGAGGGCCGCGGGTCGATTCAGGGTGATGAACGCGACGTGGTTGGCCGTCTCGCAGAGAATTTCCGGGCTTTCCGCCGGCGTGCCGCTCAAGCGTTTTTCCAAACGGGTTTACGCTTCTCCAGGAATGCCTTGACGCCTTCCTGTTGGTCCTCGCCGTCGAACAAATCGATGAACCGTTCGCGCTCCAAGGCCAACGCCGCGCTGCGCGGGATTCCCTGGCGCGCCTGATGAATCAAATTCTTGCTGAAGGTCACGGCCCGCGGGCTCAAAGTGCTGACGCGCTGCGCCAATTGCACCGCCGTCGGCAGGCTTTGTCCGCGGGGGACGACCTGTTCCACCAATCCGATTCTTAGCGCAGTGTCCGCATTGATCTTTTCGTTGGTGAGAATCATGCGTTTTGCCCAGCCCTCGCCGACCAGCCAGGGCAGAGTCTGTGTACCGCAGCCGGCCGGCAGGAGCCCGACCGAGGGCTCCGGCAGTGCCATCTGCGCGTGCTCCTCGGCGATTCGCAGATCGCAGGCGAGGGCGCACTCCAGTCCACCCCCCATGGCGTAGCCGTTGATCGCCGCGATGACCACGGGGCGCGCTTCCTGCAGTGCTTCGAAGGCCGCCCCGAAGCGCTGCGCCATGAGGCGAGCCCGCGCCTTGTCGCCGTCGGCGAAGGTTTTCAGGTCGGCGCCGGCACTGAAGAATTTCTCGCCTTGGCCCGTGACCACCGCCGCGTACACGTCGAGATTGCTGTTTAGATCGGCGATCAGAGCGGTGAGCTCGAGCAGCCCTTCGGCGGTGAACGTATTGGCCGACGGGTTGTTCAAGGTGATCACGGCGACATGCCCGTCGATCCTGCATTCGATCATTGCTGACTCCCGATCCGCTACGCTTCAGTTCTTGAGCAGATTGATGATAGACGAAAAGTCCTGGCCGCCGGCGCCGCGGGAACTCCACAACTGATAGAGCTGCTGCGCCATGGCGCCCATGGGCGCGGGTTGCTTGGCCTGCCTGGCGGCATCCGCGGCAAGTCCGAGATCCTTCAACATGAGGTCGGTCCCGAATCCACCCGTGTAGCCTCGCGCAGCCGGCACGTTGTCCATCACGCCGGGGTACGGATTGTAGGTGTCCGTGCTCCAGCACCGTCCGCTCGAGGTGTTGATGATTCCGGCAAGCACCTTGGGGTCGATGCCAAGCGACGCACCGAGGTTCATGGCTTCGGCGGCGCCGATCATGGAAATGCCGAGCAGCAGATTATTGCAGATCTTGGCCACCTGCCCGGTGCCCGAATCGCCGCAGTGCACGATGTTCTTGCCCATGTGGGCCAGTATCGGCCGTATGCGCTCGAAGAGGGCGGGCGCGGCGCCGACCATGAAGGTCAAGCTGCCGCTTTCGGCGCCGCCCGTGCCGCCGGAGACCGGTGCATCGGCCATCGGATTGCCGCGATTCGCGGCGGCGGCCGCCACGTCGCGGGCGGTGTGCGGATCGATGGTACTCGAGTCGATGAGCGGGATGCCGCCGGCTACTCCCGCAAGCACCCCTTCCTCGCCAAGGTACACGCTTTTGACGTGGGGCGAGGAGGGCAGCATGGTGATGACGAGTTCAGCCCGCACCGCGGCGAGTTTCGCCGACGCCGCCGCTGCGGCTCCCACCGTAGTCAGGGCGTCGACGTTGTGCTGGACCACGTCGAAGACGATGAGCGAGTGGCCGGCCTTAAGCAAATTGCGCGCCATCGGCCCGCCCATATGCCCAAGACCGATGAAAGCGATTTTCATTTGAGGCTAATAGTGGTGTTGACCCCGGTGGAAACTGTGCTGTCGTCGAACCAGCGCGAAGTGACGGTTTTCGTCTGGGTGTAGAACTGCACCACCTGTTTGCCATACGGACCCAGATCGCCGAGCTTGGACCCGCGCGAGCCGGTGAAGCTGAAGAACGGCACCGGCACCGGGATGGGCACGTTGATGCCCACTTGGCCGACGTCGATCTCGCTCTGGAACTTGCGCGCGGCGGCGCCGCTTTGCGTGAATATGCCGGTGCCGTTGCCGAAGGGGTTGTCGTTGACGAGCTTGATCGCATCATCCAGCGTATTGACGGCGACGATGACCATCACGGGCCCGAAGATCTCAGTGGTGTAGATCGTCATATCCGGCGTCACCGCGGAGAAAATGGTCGGGCCGATGAAGTTGCCCTTTTCGTAGCCGGCCACCTTGATGGCGCGGCCATCCAATTCCAGCTTCGCTCCGGCTTTGATGCCCTCATCCACCAATCCGAGGATTCGGTTTTTGGCAGTCTTCGACACGACGGGGCCCACGTCGGTACCCTTCTCGATGCCGGCACTCACCTTGAGCGTCTTCGCTTTCGACACGATCTCGGGTATCCACTTCTGGGACTCACCCACGAGGACGGTGACCGAGGTCGCCATGCAGCGCTGTCCCGCCGCGCCGAAAGTCGCACCAACCAGCGCATTGAGCGTCTGTTCCTTGTTGGCATCGGGCATGACGACGGCATGATTCTTTGCCCCCATCATGCATTGCACGCGCTTGCCGTGCTGCGACGCCAGGTTGTACACATGGGTGCCGACGTGGGTCGAGCCCACGAAGGAGACGGCGGCGACGTCGGGATGGGTGCACAGAGCATCGACCGCGCGCTTCCCGCCATGAATGACGTTGAGCACGCCGGGCGGCACCCCCGCCTGCAGCGCGAGCTCCGCCAGCAGCATCGGCGTCATCGGGTCCTGCTCGGAGGGTTTCAGGACGAAGGTATTGCCGCACACGATGGCCATGGGGAACATCCACAGCGGGATCATCGCCGGAAAATTGAAGGGCGTGATGCCGACGCACACGCCGATGGGCTGACGAAGGGTGTAGGTGTCGACTCCGCCGGCCACGTTCTCCGCGAATTCGCCCAGCTGAAGACTGCCGATCGAGCACGCATGCTCGACCACCTCGAGGCCGCGAAACACGTCGCCCTCGGCATCAGCGACGGTCTTTCCCTGTTCCGCGCTCAGCGTGAGCGCGATCCGGGACATGTGTTCCCGCACCAGCGCCTGCAACTTCAGCATGATCCGGGCGCGAGCCGCGATCGGCGTGCTCTTCCAGGCTTTGTACGCCAACTTGGCGGAGGCGATCGCCGCATTGATTTCGGCATCCGTGGCAAACGGCACTTGCGCCAGCACTTGCTGGGTCGCCGGATTGACGACGTCGTGCCATTCGCTGGTCTGCGAATCGATAAATTTTCCGTCAAGCAGCATTTTAACCGTGGGAGCCTGATCGGCGAGCACAGCAGCTTTGGTAGTCATGAAAGTTCCCCTTGTTGCGTTAACGTCCTGGCGATCAGCAGACGTTGAATCTCGCTGGTGCCTTCGTAAATCTGGGTGATGCGTGCATCACGGTAGTGCCGTTCCACGTTGTAGTCCTCCAGGTAGCCGTACCCGCCGTGAATCTGGATGGCTTTGGAGCACACGCGTTCGGCCATCTCAGAGGCATATAGTTTAGCCTGACAGGCCTCCGTTAGGCAGGGCAGCGCGGCGGTGCGCATGCGGGCGGCGTGGTGCGTCAGCAGGCGGGCGGCGTTGATTGACGTTTGCATGTCCGCCAGCATGTTTCCGATGCTGCCGAACTCGGCGATCGGCCGGTCGAACTGGCGCCGGGTTTTCGCATACTGAACCGCCGCCTCGAGGGCCGCACGAGCGATACCAATGGCCTGGGCGGCAATCCCGATCCGTCCACCCTCCAGATTCGACAGCGCGATGGAAAGCCCCTTGCCGCGCGTCCCCAGCAGGCTGTCGGCGGGAATACGGCAGTCCTCGAAGGTGATGGCGCAGGTGTCGGAACCCCGAATCCCGAGTTTGTGCTCGGGCCGGCTGACAATGAACCCCTCCGATTCGGTAGGAACGATGAAGGCCGAGATGCCCTTCTTGCCCAGAGAAGGATCGGTGACCGCAAACACGATGGCAACCTTGGCGCGCTTGCCGTTGGTGACGAACTGTTTCGAGCCGCTCAGAACCCAGGCAGCGTCGTCCAGCGTCGCGCGCGTCTTCAAATTGTGGGCTTCCGAGCCGGCTTGGGGCTCGGTCAGGCAGAAACAGCCGATGCTCTTGCCCTGCGCCATGTCGGGGAGGTAGTGCCGCTTCTGTTCGTCGGTTCCGAATTTGAGGATCGGACCGCAGCCTACGGAGCTGTGCACGCTCATCAGGGTCGAGGTCGCCGCGCAGCCCGCCGCGATCTCCTCGATGGCGAGCGCATAGGCGATATAGTCCGTATAGGAGCCCCCCCATTCGTCGGGCACCATCATCCCGAGGAAGCCGAGCTCGCCCAGCTTGACGACGGCATCGTCCGCAATCCAGCCTTCCTTGTCGAAGGCGGCCGCGCGCGGCGCCAGCTCGGCTTTCGCGAACTCCCGCGCCGTATCCCGAATCATGCGCTGTTCGTCGCTGTAGAAGTCCGCCGTCATCGTGTTAAAGCCGCCTCGCCCCGCAGGGACGCCGTATCGCGTAAACTATAGAGCGTGGGCGCATCACTTTGGTGCCCAAACCACTCAAAATGCGTGAGCGAAAATGCAACAGTCGCCGCCCTCCTTAAGCGCCGGGGAGGTCCTCCCGGTCGGCCGGCCCGAACCCGGCACGGTCGCAATCTGCTTCGTGGCGGCCGCGCTCGAAAGCGTCCGTGCCCGCCACATGGACACGGATGCCCTGCTGAACAAAGTGGGCTTGTCGCCCGGTCTGCTGATGGTTCCGCAAGCGCGGGTATCCGCCAAGCACTACGGGGAATTGTGGCGCCTGGTTGCCCTTACCTTGGACGATGAGTTCTTCGGGCAGGACTCCCGCCGCATGAAAGCCGGCAGTTTCGCCATGCTCGTGCACTCGGTGCTGGGGTGCAAAACCCTCGGGCAGGCTTTGGAACGAAGCCTGCGCTTTTACGGGTTGATCCTCGACGACATATCGGGCTCGATGACGCGCGAGGGAAGCGAGGCGGTCATCATCTTGCGGGAGCGCGCCACGGGCACGCCGCCCAGAGTCTTTGGGCACGAGGTGTTGCTCATGCTGCTGCACGGTGTCGCCTGCTGGTTGGCCGGACGCCGAATCCCGATTCGACGGGCGCAATTCGGCTACCCCGAGCCCGCCCATAGTGCCGAATACCGGCTGATGTACTGCACCGATTTGAGCTATGGCAAGCCGTACACCGCCATCACGTTCGACTCGGAATACCTGAATCTGCCGATCGTCCAGGACGAGCGCTCGGTGAAGGAGTTCCTGCGTACTGCGCCGGAGAGCATTCTGGTGAAGTACAAAAACGGCAGCAGCTTGAGCGCGCGAATCCGCCGCCGCCTGCGGCAGCTGCTGCCGGGCGACGTCCCGGATTTCGATCGCCTCGCGGGCGAACTCAACATGACTTCCGCCACGATGCGGCGCAGATTGCACGAGGAGGGGTCCTCCTACCGGGGCATCAAGGATCAACTTCGGCGCGACCTTGCCATCAGTTATTTGAGCCATTCGGAACGGAGCGTCATGGACATCGCGCTGGAATTGGGATTCTCGGAACGCAGCGCCTTCCATCGCGCATTCAGGAAGTGGACCGGGGCATCGCCGGGGGAGTTTCGGCGCGATGCAGCCGTGGGCCGAACCTAGGAGCCTGTCTGAGTACTCCGCGTGAGCCGCGTTGCGCCCAGCGGGCAGGTGGCAGGTGGCGGTGAAGTGCGGTCGTCGGTGTTGCAATTCCGCTCAGGCAAATTGATTGATTTTGTCATCCGGGCGCTGCCGCGCTGCCACTATAGTTTGGAGTCCAATGAATCCACGGACGACGTCGAGTTTTGTCGGGGGCGGCTCATGAACGCAACTACCCTTAAGTCGGCCGGAACGCGCCTGCGCGCGGCGGTCGCGCAAGAGCGTCCGTTGCAGGTGGTCGGGGCCATCAATGCCTACGCCGCGCGCATGGCGGCCGCGTGCGGGTTCAAGGCCTTGTACCTGTCCGGCGGGGGCGTCGCGGCCAACTCCCTGGGTGTTCCGGATTTAGGGATCAGCAGCATGGACGATGTGTTGATCGACGTGCGGCGCATCACCGATGCCTGCGAGCTGCCGCTGTTGGTCGACGCGGATACGGGCTGGGGCGGCGCCTTCAACATCGCGCGCACCGTCAAGTCATTCATCAAGTTCGGCGCCGCCGGGTTGCACATCGAGGACCAGGTGCAGGCCAAGCGCTGCGGCCACCGTCCGGGTAAGGAGGTCGTGCCGCAAGAGGAAATGGTCGATCGGATCAAGGCCGCGGTGGACGCGCGCACGGATGCGGGATTCGTCATCATGGCGCGGACCGATGCGTTGGCGGTGGAGGGGATCGACAAGGCGATCGAGCGCGCCGTCGCGTGCGTCGAGGCCGGTGCCGACATGATCTTCCCCGAAGCGATGACGGAGTTGGAGATGTACCGGCGCTTCAAGGACGCCGTCAAGGTGCCCATCCTCGCCAATATCACGGAATTCGGGCACACGCCCTTGTACACGCGCGACGAGCTGGCGACGGTGGGCGTCGACATTGTGTTGCACTGCTGCTCGGCCTACCGGGCCATGAACGCCGCTGCGCTCGCCACCTATGAGGCCATCCGCCGCGACGGCACTCAGAAAAACGTGCTCGACCGCATGCAGACGCGGGCGGATTTGTACAAGTATCTCGACTATCACGCCTACGAAGCGAAATTGGATGCGTTGTTCGCCGAGGGGAAAGGAACATGACGGATTCTCAAGCGGTCGCTTTCAAACCCAAGAAGTCGGTGGCCTTATCCGGAGTAACCGCCGGCAATACAGCTCTCTGCACGGTGGGCAAGACCGGCAACGATCTGCACTACCGGGGTTACGACATCCTCGATATCGCCACTCAATGCGAGTTCGAGGAGATCGCCTATTTGTTGGTGCACGAGAAATTACCGAACCGGTCCGAACTGACCGCGTACAAGACGAAGCTCAAATCGCTGCGCGTGCCGCCGCCCGCCGTGCTTAACGTGTTGGAACAGCTGCCGGCGAGCAGTCATCCCATGGATGTGCTGCGGACCGGGGTATCGGCCCTCGGATGTCTGATCCCTATAGCCGCCGAGA